>Ga0105106_10000339_pt1 | contig 33258 bp, 21 predicted proteins | sample PPLLaktember2015_5_FD_79109 | JGI IMG/M metagenome (GOLD analysis project Ga0105106, IMG submission 79109) | Freshwater sediment microbial communities from Prairie Pothole Lake near Jamestown, North Dakota, USA - PPLs Lake P8 Core (1) Depth... | ecosystem: Environmental > Aquatic > Freshwater >...
CCAGATCCCCAAATTCGTCCACGAATGAACGCGAACGAAAATATCACCGCAGAATCGCCGAGAGCATCAAAAGAAAAGCGCTCTGTCGTTACGAGGATGGCTCAGTGAGTTTCGTCACAATTTTCGTAACGATCCTGAGACGTTCGTATGGTAGGATTGGTCATCCACGATGAAGACCCTCTTTGCACGTCTCGTCCTGCTCCTCAATGGAGCAGCCCTGGCCCTGGCTGGCCTGGCATTGGTGGATTTCCTGCTCCACCCGCTGGCGCCAGACCATATCTTCCAATCTGCCCTGTACCGGGGTGTTGCAATCCTGGCGCTCACACCTCTTACCCTGCTGGTGGGGTTCCTGGTCCTGCGGCGCGTGCCGGGAAACCTCGTCGGCCCCCTGCTCATCTTGTGGTCTGGGTCGGTAACTTTTAGCTCCGTTCGCCCCGATATCCACCCGGTTCTGTTCGCATTGTTCAGTTTTCTGGATTTCTTCGGCTGGGTGGCTCTTTTCACTATGCTGCTGCACTTTCCGGACGGGAGGATTTACCCGCCGGGCGCCGCTCCCTGGATCTACCGCCTGCTCGGAGTCGTCGTCTTCATCATCAGCCTGGTTTTCATTAGCACAGCCACCTTTCAAACTACACCCCAGGTGGTCAACCCCTTCTACTTGCCGGCATTAGAAAATGTTGCCGAGCCGATCGCCCAGTGGGCAGTGTTGTTCTTTGCTCCAATCATCGCCATGGCGCTGATTTCACCTGCCCTTCGCTACCGCAGGGGTAGCTTGCGAGAACGCCAGCAGATCAAGTGGTTGGCGCTCTTCGGCGGGTTGAGCGCCCTGTACACCCTGCTGGGCCTGATCATCATCCCCCTGCTGACCGGCGGTGAGGTGATGAATCCCGGTAATGACCTGTTTGCGGTGATCTTTTACCTGACGGTTGGATTGTTCCCGCCGACTGCAATTGGCGTAGCCGTATTGCGCCACCGCCTGTGGGATATCGACATCCTCATCCGCCGCACACTGGTGTACGGCTCCCTGACCGCTGCCCTGGCCCTTGTTTATTTTGGCCTCGTCACTCTTCTTCAAGCCTCTTTATCCGCAATCAGCAATCAACAATCAGAAATCACCAATGTGCTCTCCACCCTGGCGATTGCTGCCTTGTTCACCCCGCTGCGCAGGGGTATCCAAAACGCCATTGACCGGCGCTTCTATCGCCAAAAGTACAACGCAGAACGGGTGCTGGCGAACCTCAGCGCGGCCCTGAGAGATGAAGTAGAGCTAGACCACCTGAAGAATTCGATCCTGAGGGTGGTGGATGAAACCGTGCAGCCAACCCACGCTTCTCTATGGCTGAGGGAGGCCGATCTTCATCCGGGGAAGCGCAGCGCGGAGGGATAAAGGCAGGGGATAGGGGGCAAGGGGATAGGGAGAAGTGGTTAGTGGCGAGTGGCTAGTGCCGGGAGAGCGGAGCGAAACCCAACGAATTTTTCACGAATGGACGCGAATAGACGCGAATGAAAAACAAAGCTTGTAGTTGCGCACGCAAGTGCGCACACCAGATTCTCAAATTCACCCGCGAATAGACGCGATTGAAAAGATCACCGCAGAGAGAACAGAGAGCACAAACACTGCCCGCCGAGACACAGATGGATCTTACTGTTTTTAGTCGGAATGATCCCTGTCATGCGTGTCCAAATGGTCTGTGATCGACTCTAGAAGCCCTACTCATTTCTTTTCCTTGGTGTCTTGGTTTCTTGGTGGTTCCTGACTTTGCTTTTCTCTGCGGCTCTGCGGTCAGACCTCTACCCACTCACCACTCGCCACTTCTCACTATCCACTTCCCACTATGAGTGGTTTAATTGGGGGATATGGAGCCTCAAGAGAAAATCCGCAGCAATCCGCTGGCGGGGATGGGGCAGTTCCGCCGCCTGATGGTGTACGTACGCCCTTACCGAGCGCGCCTGGCTGTTGCCCTGATCACGATTGCGCTGGGCAGCGTGCTGGGATTGGCTGGCCCTTACACGCTGCAGTTCCTGGTGGACGCGGTCTTTCAACAGAATAACCGCCAATTGCTCAACCAGATCACGTTGATCTTGATCGCCATCTTCGCCGCGCAGAGCGTGTTTTACTTCGTGCGCTCTTACCTGCTGTCTTTCATTGGGGAGCGCGTGATGGCAGACCTGCGCCTGAGCCTGTTCGAGCACCTGCAGGGGCTCTCGCTCAGTTTCTTCAACGAGCGCCGCACCGGCGAGCTGGTCAGCCGCCTGACCAACGATGTCGCCACGGTGCGCGGGCTGGTGACCAGCGATATCTCCACGGCGCTGGCGCAGTTCCTGACCTTCTTCGGGGCGCTGGCTTTGATCATCATCACCGATTGGCGCCTGACGCTGTTCATGTTCGCCCTCATCCCGCTGGTGATGGCTTTCGCCATCTTGTTTGGGCGGAGGCTGCGCGCCCTGTCTACTTCGGTGCAGGACCAGTTGGCCAATGCCACTACCGTGCTGGAAGAGTCGATTGGCGGGGTGCGGGTGGTGCAGTCGTTCAACCGCGAGCGCTACGAGATCGGACGCTTTCGCGAGAGCATCGAGCGGACCTTCAACCTGGCAATGAAGCGCATCCGGCTCTCTTCGCTGTTCGGACCGGCGATCTCATTCCTGGGATTCGCAGCCGTGGTCTCGATCTTCTGGTTCGGCGGGCACGAGGTGCTGGCAGGGCGCCTGACCGCCGGGCAACTGCTCATGTTCCTGGTGCTGACCTTTACCATCGCTGGCTCCATTGGGCAGTTTAGCGGGCTGTGGACCGGGCTACAAGAAGCCCTGGGGGCTACCAGCCGGCTGTTCGAGATCCTGGATACGCGCTCCGATATCGAGGAGCAACCCGGGGCGGTAGCCCTGCCGGCGGTGCAGGGAAACATCCGGTTCGAGCAGGTGTCCTTTGCCTATAAGGATAACCCCGGCACGCCGATCCTATCATCGATCAGCCTGGAGGTGCAGCCCGGTGAGGTGCTGGCGCTGGTGGGCCCGAGCGGGGCGGGCAAGACCACGCTGGTCAATTTGATCCCACGCTTTTTCGATCCGAGCGAAGGCCGCGTGCTGGTGGACGGTTATGATCTGCGGGATGTGCGGATTTTGAGCCTACGCCAGCAGATCGGGATTGTGCCGCAAGAGACGCTGCTGTTCGGCGGCAGCGTGCGCGAGAACATCCGCTACGGACGCCTGGAAGCCAGCGATGCAGAGCTGGAGGCCGCCGCCCAGGCTGCCAATGCGCACGAGTTCATCTTGCAACTGCCCAATGGCTACGATACCCTGGTGGGGGAGCGGGGTGTCAAGCTCAGCGGCGGGCAGCGCCAGCGTATTGCCATCGCCCGCGCCATTCTCAAAGACCCACGCATTCTGTTATTGGATGAGGCCACCTCCTCGCTGGACAGCGAAAGCGAGGGCCTGGTACAGCAGGCCCTGGAGCGCTTGATGCAAAAACGTACCAGCATCGTCATCGCTCACCGCCTGTCGACCATTCAAAATGCCGACCGCATCGCGGTGCTGGAGGACGGGCGCCTGGTAGAGCTGGGATCGCATACTGAATTGATGGAGCTGGATGGGTTGTACGCGCGCCTGCACCGCATGCAGTTCAAGCTGGAAGAAGCGCCTCCGGCAGCGCGCGAGGCAGAGGATAAACCAGCTCCCCGGCGGCGCGCGACGGGTCTGCTTTCTGGATTGACGGGCGGAGGATAGAGGCAGGGGAGAAGGGGAAGGGGAAAAGGGGAAAAGGGAGAAGGGATAGCCCGGCGCAGCGATTTTCGGTTATGATTAGTGCCAGTATGGCGATCCAGGCGCAGTTGTTCATCACCTGTCTATCGGAGCATTTTTACCCTGGCGTTCTGGAAAAGATGACCGCCCTGTTGGAGCGCCTGGGGGTCGAGCTGATTTTCCCGGAGGAGCAGACCTGCTGCGGGCAGCCATTTTATAACAGCGGCTTTCAGAACCAGGCGCGGGACCTGGCTGAGAAGTGGCTGAATGCTTTTGGGCGCAGCCCGGCGCCGGTGGTGAGCCCCTCCGGCTCGTGCGTGGAGATGGTGCGCCACCAATACCCGCGCCTGTTCAAAGAAGGCACGCAGCAGCACGCCCTGGCGCAAGATTTGTCTCAGCGCACCTTCGAGCTTACCGAATTCCTGGTCCACCAGCTTAAAATTATCGATGTTGGAGCCACCTTCCCGCACACCGTCACTTACCATGCCTCTTGCCACTACCTGCGCGGTCTGGGCCTGCGCAGCGAAGCCCAGCAACTGCTGCGCGCAGTGCGCGGTTTGGAACTGGCGCCCATGCAGGATGAGGAAGTCTGCTGTGGTTTTGGCGGTGTATTCAGCGTCATTTTCCCGGAAGTCAGCCAGGCGATGATGGAAAGCAAGGTGCAAAACATACTCAACAGCGGGGCTGAGGCCGTGGTGGCTTGCGATGCGGGCTGCCTGATGAACATCGGCGGAGGGCTGCGCAAAGCCGGATCGGCAGTGCGGGCCATGCACATCATCGAAATCCTGGCATCCCAAGGCTGAGGGGAACCCATTTGAGCGAGACTCCCACCCACATCGAGTTCGGGGAATACAGCCGGCGCGTGCCGCCCAATATCCCTGCCGCCGTACAGCAAGCCACGGCGCGCTTCCTGGAGCATCGCCAGGCGCGCGTGGATGAGATGCCGCAGTGGGAGGATCTGCGCCAGGCCGCTTCAGACCTGCGATTGCACACCCTGCTGCACCTGGACACGTACCTGGAAAAATTGGAAAGCCGGGTAAGCGCGGCGGGCGGGGTGGTGCACTGGGCGCGGGATGCTGCTGAAGCCTGCGAGATTGTGCTCGAAATCGCGCGCGCTCACAAAGTGCGCCGGGCGGTTAAAGTCAAATCCATGGCGACGGAGGAGATCGGGCTGAACCAGGCGCTGGCAGCCGCTGGCATCCAGGCGCTGGAAACCGACCTGGGCGAGTTCATCATCCAACTGGCGGGCACCGGTCCTTCTCACATCGTTGCCCCGGCTGTGCATTTGACGAAAGAGGAAATCGCGGCCCTGTTCAGCGAGAAGCTGGGAGTGCAGGCTCCCGCGGACCCGGTTCAACTGACCGAGATCGCCCACGCGGCCTTGCGAGAGAAATTTCTTGAAGCGGATATGGGTATTTCGGGGGGCAACTTCCTGGTGGCTGAGACCGGCACGCTGGTCATCGTCACCAACGAGGGCAACGGGCGCATGTGCACCACCTTACCCGACCTGCATGTGGCGGTGGTGGGCATCGATAAGGTAATTCCCGACTGGGAGTCGCTGGCAGTGCTGCTCAAGCTGCTGGCGCGCTCCGCCACCGGCGTGAAGATTTCTACTTATACGTCTTTTATCAGCGGGCCCCGCGCGGTGGAGGGAGAGGGCGGCCCGCGGGAATTCCACCTGGTGCTGTTAGATAACGGGCGCAGCCGATTGCTGCAAGACCCGCTGGGGCGGGAGACGCTGAAGTGCATTCGCTGCGGGTGCTGCTTGAACGTGTGCCCGGTTTATAAGAATGTGGGCGGTTTTGCTTATGGCTGGTTCATTTCCGGACCGGTGGGGGCGATCTTCTCCCCTCAAATCCTGGGGGTAGAGGCAGCCCGCCAGCTCCCATTTGCCTCCACGCTATGCGGGGCTTGCGCAGACGTGTGCCCGGTGAAAATCCCGATCCCCGAGATTTTGCTGCACCTGCGCCAGCGGGTGGTGGAGGGGGATGAATTCGGTGGCCCGGCGGTAGCACGCGTGGTGCAAGTGGGCGCAAAAACCGCGGCATTGGCTTTTGGCACGCCGTGGCTGTACCGCCTGGGAGCGCGGCTGCTGCCCTGGCTCAGCGCCCCTGCGCAGCGCCAAGGCTGGCTGGCTGCACTGCCACCGCCGGCGAATCGCTGGACAAAGGTGCGACCATTCCCGGCTTTCGCGGCGCGCTTCCGCCAATGGTGGAAAGGACGCCATCCGAGGAAGCAGCCATGAGCCACCCGGTGTTGGACGAAGTCCGCCGCTATTTGGGCCGTGGGCAGAGCGCCCCACTGGCTGCGCGTCCAGCTGTTCCACCCGCGCGTCAGGCCAACTCAACAAGCGAGGAGATCGAACTGCTGCTGCGAGAAATCCAGGCGCTTTCCGGATCGGCGGCGCACATGGCGGCAGGAGACTTGGATGCGGCCCTGGTAAGATTGGTCCAGGAACAGGAGATCAAAAAGGCTTGCCTGTGGTCCACTCCCAGGCTGGCTGATCTGGGCGTGGAGCGGCGGCTTCAGGATCTAGGGGTGCAGATTATTCCCGGGCAAGCGGACAAGCGCAGCCTGGCGCAATGCGACCTGGGCGTGACCGAAGTGGATTTTGCGCTGCCAGAGACAGGCACCTTAGGACTGTTAGCTTCGGCCAAAAAGCCGCGCGCAGTATCCCTCTTGCCGCGGGTGCATCTGGCGATCGTACACCCAGCGGCGCTGCGCGCTGACCTGCAACAGGTTTTTATTGAGGCGAAAGATCAACATTATCTGGTTTTCATCAGCGGACCCAGCCGCACCGCGGACATCGAGCTGACCGTCACGCTGGGGGTACACGGCCCTAAGGCGTTGGTGGTGTGGGTGATGGACGACTAACCGGTCAGTGTCGTTATTACGGGGTGACCGGCAGTTTGAAAATAGCCCCCACGGCATACCCTGCCAGCGCGCTGAGCGTGCCGATGACCGCCATTTCCAGCCCGCTTTTTCCGGGGCGACCAACAGTAATTTTGGCTTTGTAAGCGCCTACTGCGAACAAAACCAGGGCGGTAATCACTACCGAAACCCACATGCTGGTGCCGATGGGTAATAAAGCAAACGGCGCCAAAGGGATCAGTGATCCCACGATGGCCGAAAGGCCTACGATCAAGGCGGATTTGAGCGCCTGCCGGCGGTCGGTGGGCGTGAGCCGGTGTTCCTCCGCCATCATGACCGCCACCCACACATCCTGATTGGCAGTGATCGTATCAACGATGTGATCCAGCAGCTCTCCCTGGAAGCCTTTGCCCTGGTAGATTTCCCGGATTTCGTTTTTTTCAAGACCGGGCACGGCGCGGATGTGGCGATATTCACGCTCCAGCTCGCTTTCGTAGAAATCAGCGTCTGCCATGGTGGAGGTATAGGCTACGGCGCCCATCGAGACCGACTCGGCAAATGTGGCTGCCAGGCCGGCGACCAGGACCAAGTGCGGGTCATTGGAAGCGGCTGCTACCCCCAGGATCACCCCCAACACGTTCACGATGCCATCCTGACCGCCTAAAATGATATCCGACAGGCCAGATGCCTGGCGGTGAGGGTCGCTATGGCTGTGGTGTTGCAGGTCATCGGAGTATTTCTCGAGGGTCCTTCGCTGGCTGGTTATTTTCATCGCCAATTTCCTATAGGGCCAATGATCTACCTGGTAGGGAGTGCGATCCTTGGCAGCGGTTTTATCAGCGAAAAATTATAACAGGATTCAGGGAGCATATATTTTGCTGGTATTTGGGCACCGAGTGCTGCCTGGTTCAATTGACTTTGTGGTCTGTTTGACTATACTAATATTCGTAGATGTTACGCAGTTCAGGGGAAAATTGGGAGTGTTTGGGCGGGCGTAGCCCGCCCAAACACCCCCATAACCCCTCCAACTGCGTAAGTCCTAATTCGATAGATTGCGCGGCTCCGGTTCTAAATTCGATGGACCGTGGGCGCCTTCCAGCAAGCCAACAATTGGATCAGAGAATATTCAGGGAGGGGATGATGAAAGGCTCCAGGCACATAACGATAGCGTTGATGCTGTGCGCCGCGGTTTTGTTCAGCGCGCTCACGCAAGGCCTTCCGGCGGAGGCGCGAGCGTACCCACAACAAATTTCTACACCACACCCGCAGGTTGTTCCCCTGGAAGGGGAGGTGAGCGAACCAGACATTCCTTTGCAAACAACTGCCGGTATTCTGCCCAGCGGCGTGCGACCGTTTTTGCTGCGCCAGCCGGTGGAGATCGGCGATGCCCTGGTGTTGCTCAATTCCTTCTTCGACCACCGCTTGCCGGTATCTTATGAAAATAATCCTGCTCTCCCAGCCGATTTGAGAGACGCCAACGCAAACCAGACGGTCATATTCACCAATTCCAGCCGGACCGGCACAGGGACCTCCTGTGATTATGGCTATAGTTGCTACTCCCACCACAACGGCATCGATTACAGCACTGCCGGCAATATCTACGCCCCGGCAGCTGGGAAGATTTCCTACCTGAGAGATTCGACGCAAGCGGGCGCTACCGCCGCGGATGTCTGCGCGGTGTGGATTAAGCACGACCTGAGTGACCCGGCTGACAATACCTTTGAGTATTCCAGCATGTATTTGCACCTCGACCGCATTGGCACAGCGCCTGAGGACGTGCGCAATCGGGAGGGGCGGACCTGCGGCACTTCACAATATTGGTGCGTGGATGACCCAATCCGCGCCGGTGATCTCATCGGCGTGGCAGGCAATGACCCGTGCGGCGGAATCAGTGGAGGCACGCACTTGCATTTTGCCGTGGCGCAGGGCCTGGTAGCCGAGGGCATTGGCAACCCGCGTGGCCTGGACCCCTTCGGTTGGTGGTCGAATGACAACGATCCCTGGGCCGACCCGCGATTGAGCAATCTCAACTACCAGCCACAGCCCAGCTACTTCCTGTGGGGTGCACCACCCAAGCCCGATTCCGTTGATCCGGATTACTGGGGCGACGATGTCCACGCGCTGGTGGATGACAGCCATGGCGCGTTCCACCTGATCGTGCCGGTAGGGCATCGCAGTGCGCTGGGCCTCATTCAGCCTGATGCGGATGCCGGAGTAACGCCGCTGGGTGAGCGGGCCTGGCGGACACTTTCCTTGGGGCCTGCCAGCACTTCTCAGCATGCCACGGGTTTGTGGGGCCTGTATGTTCCTTACGCTGGCACTTATCGCATCGAAGTGCATGTTCCCCATCTTCCGGATGACGCCCCCCAGGCTGCCGATGCAGCGGTGTACCAGGTCTCGATCCCGCTCTCCAACGGCAGCCTGGAAGCCTGGGATTCGGTGGCAGTTGACCAACGTCAGGATAATGAGTGGGTAGCGCTTTCCAAGGATGCCACGACCAACACATTTGCCCTGGTGGCAAACAGCGTGGTTTTAGTTCGGTTGTCCGATCGCCTGGATGAAGCGGGCCAATCCGTGATCTACGATGCAGCTCGCCTGGTCAGCATCACGCCCGTCACACCCCCAGGCACTACCGAGGCGCGGCAGGTGGGCTTTGTGATGGATAATTCATCCAGCATGCTGGCGAGCGGAAAGATCAGCGCGGTGGTTGCGGAAGTGCCGCCTTGGATCGATACCCTGGAAGCCAGCGGACTGCCTTACGTGTATTCCTTCGTGCAATTTGCCAATAACGTTTTACCGGTGCAGGTCACGGAAGATGCGGAGACCATCAAGGCCGCCATTCTAAGCTTAAATGCTAACGATAATAATTATCCCAATTATGACTGCCCGGAAGAATCGCTGGGGGCGATCCTGGACCTGGCTCCATACGCGCGCAACGGCGATGTCCTGCTCTTTACCGATGATGTCCCACTATCTGCCGCTAACAAAGGCCCTCTGGCGCTCGCCTCGTTAATTTTGAACCGTGAGCGCCTGCACTCCATCCTGCTGCCAAAGACCTGCACTTTTGATGGCACCAACACCAGCGGCTTCTTCACGTATTGGGTGCTCTCCACGATTACTGGCGGCACCTACCAACAGCTGGCTACCACCGATTTGACCGATGAGGCCTTACAGATTGTGCTATCTGAAATGGATGCCAACGCCGATGTGTTTGCTGCCCGTGATACGGCTCAGGTCGGATCGGCAGAAGCCACATTGCAATACGAGGTGCAAATCGATGACTCCATGGAGAAAGTGAATTTCTTATTAAGCCGCTCTGGCTCAAGCACGGCAGATTTTGTGGTCTACCGACCCGATGGCTCGCCGGTAAGTGCGGCCGACCCGGGGGTTTCCTTCACCGACAGCGGGAGCACGAAATATTTTTCTGTGGTTGACCCGCCCGCTGGCACCTGGGTAATCATCGTGGGTGGTAGCGGGGATTTCGACTTGCGCGTGACCGGCGAGAGTTTGCTGACCTTCACATACGTGGGCGATCTGCGTGCGGCTCCAGCGGATTGGGTAGAGCTGGCAGCCCAGATTTCCGGCCCGGTAGACGCGGCGCAATTCAATATTCTCAATGCCAATGGGGAGTTTATCGACACGGCACTGCTGAAAGATGATGGCACGGGTGGAGATATCGCCGCTGGGGATGGACTGTTCATTGGTTATTACCAACCCTCCGCCAGTGGAGACTACCGCCTGCAGCTGGAAGGGACAACCGCGAGCGGTGTCCCATTCAGCCGCTCGGACCCGCGCTTGATCCGGATACGAAACGTTTCGGTAACCTCACCCGAGCCGCAGGTCGTCGCGCCTGGCGCCGCGCTTACGTTTACCTTTGAGATCAGGAACGCGGGTGGAAATGCGGAGACTTATGACCTGGCTGCCAGCTCGGGCTCTGGCTGGATTTGGTACTACCCTCCCGCCTCGGTTACAATAGCTGGCGGACAAAGCACAACTGCCGATGTGACGGTTTATGTCCCGTCTGATGCCTCTCCGAATCTCGTTGATAATGTCAGCCTGTCTGCAACCTTACAGACTGACCGGTCGGTGATTGCCGATGGCACCACAGCCGCGATAGTGGCGGATGTAGACGAAATTCATACCGACTACCCGTTATACTTACCTGCCTTGCATCGATAGAAGAAGGAGAAAGGGGCAAGGGATAAGGGTAAAGGATTAACGTACCGTACGGTTTTCTAGGTGTAGGTTGAAAACGGATGTGAAACGAAGCGGAGTTTGGACGCGCCACCTGCTGCCCAGCCTGACCGCCGGGGCGATTATCGCGATCGTCGACACGATCTTCGAGATCTCCCTGGCGGCACTTTTATTTGCCGGGTCACTCAGCGGACACATCTCCCAAGGCATCGGCTTGCTGCTGTTTGGGGCGATGAGCATGAACGTTATCGTGGCGCTGAGCAGCTCGCTGCCCGGGATGATCGCCATCCCCCAGGATACCACAGTAGCCGTGATGGCTCTGGTCGTCGCAGCGATCGCGGCGGCAATGCCGGCTTCAGCCTCCAGCGAAGCGATCTACTGGGCGGTGGTTGCCACCATCGTGCTCACCTCGGTAGCCACCGGGCTGTTCTTCTTGATCTTGGGAAACCTGCGGCTGGGACGCCTGGTACGTTATGTGCCTTATCCGGTTATTGGAGGTTTCCTGGCGGGAACGGGCTGGTTGATCGTGCAGGGCGGCCTGAGTTTTCTAACCGGCGGGCTGCCACCGATAGCTCAAGCGGGGAGCTTATTCCAGGCGGACCTGCTGGGTTTATGGCTGCCCGCCTCGATCTTTGCTGTCCTGTTGCTGGTAGTCTTGCGGCGAGTGCACCATCCTCTGGCGATGCCCGCCCTGCTGCTGGCGGCAGTGGCTGTATTCTATGTGTGGCTAGACCTGATGGGTGTTTCATTGGAACAAGCACGCGAGCAAGGGTGGTTATTGGGATCTATCCCCGGTGGGGTGCTGTGGCAGCCCTTTCCAATTGCGGCGATCGCCTCGATCAACTGGCAGGCAATCTCCGGGCAGGCTTTGCAGATAGGGGCGATCCTGATCATCAGCGTGCTGGCGCTGCTCTTCAATGTCAGCGGGTTGGAGATGACCGTGCGGCGCGATATCGACCTGGACCGCGAGCTGCGTGCAGCGGGGGCTGCCAATTTGCTGGCGGGATTGGGAGGCAGCCCGGTGGGCTACCAGACCTTGAGCCTTTCTGCCTCTCTCACCGCATTGGAGCCGCCAGCCGGCTGGTGGGGTTGTTTACCGCGGTTTTCATCGGTGCTTTCATCTTCTTAGGGGCCTCCATCCTGCCCTTTATCCCCAAAGTGGCAGTAGGCGGTCTGCTCCTATACCTGGGCCTGTCATTCCTGGCAGAATGGGTGTACGACGCGTGGTTCACACTGCCGCGCGGCGATTATGTGCTGGTGATGCTCATCCTGGTGATCATCAGCGCGGCCGGGTTCCTGGAGGGCATTGCTGCCGGGATGGGCATTGCCGTGGCGCTGTTCGTGGTTAATTACAGCCGCATTCACATTATCAAGCATGCCTTCTCTGGGGCGCATTACCACAGCAGCGTCGACCGCCCGCAGGAACAGTCAGATTACCTGCGCCAGAACGGTGAACAGATTTTGATCCTGGAGCTGCAGGGTTTTATATTCTTCGGAACCGCGCATGGAATTTTGCTCAGGGTTAAGGAACGGGCAGCTGATTCGTCATTACTGCGGCTGCGCTACGTAATTCTCGACTTGAGGCAGGTATATGGCCTGGATTCGTCTGCCGTATCGAGCTTTATCCGCTTGAAACAGCTGGCGGAAGGCGAAAACCTGCACCTGGTGTTCAGTGATGTGCACGCTCCCATCCAGGATAACCTGGTCAGAGCGGGCCTGGGCCAAGGCAGGGACGACCGCGTGACTTTTCAGCCTTCCATGGATTACGGTTTGGAATATTGCGAAGAACTGATCTTAAGGGAAGCGGGCCTGCCAGGTGAGCCTGCCCGCCAGCCTTTACACACCCAGCTGGCGATAGCCTTCCCGGAGCGCGAGGATTTCGAGCGCCTGATGATCTATCTTCACAGGAAGGAATTTGAGCCCGGTGAAGCTGTGCTAAGGCAGGGAGAGCCATCGGATGGCTTGTACATCCTGGAGGATGGAAAATTATCGGTGCAAATTGAGCTCGAAGATGGCAAGCATGTGCGCCTGCGCACCGCCCAAAGCGGCACCCTGGTTGGCGAGATTGGTCTGTACCTGGGAGGCGAGCGCACCGCGTCTGTTTTGGCATTGCAGCCCAGCACGCTGTACCATCTTTCAGCCCTGGCATTTCAGACGATGCTGGAAAACGAACCCGACCTGGCAGCAGCGCTGCATCGCTGGATCGCCGGGCTGCTGGCTGAAAGGTTGTCGGATAATGCGAGGACCATCCGGGCATTGATGCGTTAGAAAACAGGTAGGGGAGAAGTCTGTCCAGTTCTTACGAATGCCCGGAATCGTAGGCCTTGATGGCCAGACCGGCGGTGACGCTGCTGAACATATTGGAGGAATGCACCCGTTCCGGACCGAAGAGGCGGTTGAGCATCTCTGAAAAGGCCGGAATGTAGGATGAACCCCCAGTTTTTACCACGGCGTCGATCTGTTCGGTCTCCAGACCCGATTGGATGATGGTATCCAGCAGCACGCTTTCAATGCGCGCCTGGTATTCGCGGATGTCGCGCTCGAACTGGTGGCGAGTGTACAACTCCCACAGATCGATATCCTGAGCCTGCATGCGGATCACGCTGGCGCCCGTATCTGAGAGGGCGATCTTGGAGGCTTCCACTGCGTTGTAAAAGGTGAAAGCCAGGTCGTTGAAGATCAACGATTCGAGAGCTTTGAGGCGCACCGGGGCAATTCCCACCTGGATGGCGTGTTTCAGGCGCATGCGGGCCTGAGGCGTGCTCAGGTCAGGCAGGGCGATCCAATCTGCGACGGTGTTGACCAGCTCGATGAGCTCCAGGTTGTCATCGACCTGCCCTTTACCAAAATGCGGCAGCATGCGATTCTCAATGATGGCCCGGTCGAAATCGCTGCCGGCGATGCCAATGCCGCCGCTGGAATATACCTTGCGTCTGCGGGAATCCCCCAAAGACATGATGGTGATATCCAATGTGCCGCCGCCAAAATCGAAGACCAGCACGTTTTTGGGCCGGTCGAGCGACTGTTCGTAGAACAGGGCAGCCGCGACAGGCTCAAACTCGAGCTGCACCTTTTGGAAACCAGCCTGGTAAGCGGCCTGGCGCAGGGTATCTTCTGCTTTTTGATCCTGTTCTGCATCCGTGGAGAAATATACCGGTCTGCCCAGGGTCACCTGGCTGATCTCTTCGCCCAGCAGCTTTTCGGCGCGCTGTTTCAAGGCCTGCAGGTAGGCTGCTATCAGATCGGCGGTGGTGTAATAACGGTCGAACACCTGGGTGCCCTGGTAACCCTGCGAGCGCAGAGCGGTTTTGATGTATTGCAGCAAGCGCCCGGGCTTGAGCTCGTCCACATACACATACACATCCCGCACGTAGAACATTTCGGCGCCGCGGAAATCGATCTCTCCCACCCATTTTTTTACAAATCGGCGCAGGCGGTTGACATTGTGGCGGTAATACAGCTCGATGGCTTCTTGACCAATGGTGTGGTGAAAGTCTTTGGTGATATACAGGGTGGTCTTCACCACTTCTGGGACAACATTTTGATCGTCAATGGGCAACAGGCGCACGCGGGCGCCATCGAAAACCGCCACGCCTGAGTTGGATGTCCCGAAATCGATGCCAACGCTCAAGGTCATCGGGTAGTCCTCATGCTTGCGCGCCGAAGGTGGCGAAGTCCAGGATGTGGGCTGAGGCGTTCCCGGGTAACAGGGAGCCGGCGCCTAAAAGATCGCGCAGCTTGTAGACCGCCAGCGCGCCATCGCTGCGCAGAGCCGCCGCCCAGTCATTCTCGTTGATCGCAGCCGCGCCTGCCACCTGGTCGCCGGCGGCGCGGCGCTCCCTGGAAAAGAGGGGCTTGCCCTGAGTCTTGAGCGAGATTGCCAGCTCTAACCAGGAGTTATCGCGATGGACAGCCTTGCCGCTGCGCGTGACCACTACCAGGGAGGATTGAGGGTTGGCGGAAAAAGCGGTGATGATGTGATCCATGGAGCGCAGGCGCTGGGCCTCTTCGATCATGAAGGGCAGCCGGCTGGCTTCGATGCACCACACATAACCTTCCTTGCTGACCAGCACCAACAGATCATCTGGCCCGCAAAAGGCAAGGCTGCAAGTCTTATCCGCCTGCAGCTTTACACCCGTCCCGATGTAATTGTTGGCGATGTAAGTCTCCAGGAAGGATTCTTTGATCTTCTTGACGAACGCGCGCCGGCTCACCTGCACGCAGGTTTCAGAAAGCGCCATGCGCGCGATGGGCTGAATAGCGACCAACTCTTCCAGGCCGTGGACATCCTGCAGGTAAGCCTGCTGCCAATCCGGCGCGCCCGGGTCTACCGCAGGGATCTCTGCTACAGGTAGAGCAACGGTTCGACCTGAGTCGAAGATAAAGAGCAGCTCTTCTTGGGAGCTGGTCGCCAGGAGGCGCAAGCGCCCACCCGCCACGGCTGAATCAGGGAAGGAAGTGATGAGGGTGTTGTGAACCAGCTCATCGGCGCGCAGCTCCAGGCGCAGCACCTGACCCTGAGGGTTGTAGACCAGCGCGCTCACCATCTCGGCGGCTGGCTCTGCCGGGGCGAGCAGGTTTTGGCTGAACTGGCGTTTGAGCATCTCGAGCTGGTATTCCAGGTTGGCAATGCGGCTTTCGTACTGCTCCACTTTCTGCCCGGTTTGCAGCTCGATATTCTCTGCCAGCAGCTCTTCATTACGCTGGGCCAGCTCGCTCAGCCGGCTGGCGATAAAACGCAGGATGACCGGTGCTGAAGACGGACGCTCTTCCACCTCACGCACCCACTCGTCGATTTTTTGGGAGGGAATCAAGGCCAACTCCTTGTTAGATGGGAAGCCAAATCAATTGCTGGAGACCCTATATTATAAACCAATCCAGCCGATGCTATTTTTCGTATCTTACGTCAGTATGGGATATCGGGAAAAAGAGGAAATTTGGTGTTGATTTGGGCGTCGAGATTGTTTCAGTCTTTACTGGAATGGGTGATCTGGGGCGAGCCGGAATTATTCCATAGGGCGGGGATTGCGCGGACATTCACCGAGTCTCTCTTGCACCGGTTGGACCGACGCAGCTTGCTGGCTTTTTTGCTGCCTTTGACCTTGTATGTGCTGACCCTGGCTCCTACGATCTACAACCTTGACAGCGCCGAGCTCACCACGGCTGCCGCCAGCGGAGGGTTGATGCGTTCCACAGGTTACCCACTCTACCTGATCCTGGGAGGTTTGTGGGCCTGGCTGCCGGTGGGGGACGTAGGATACCGGTTGAACCTGCTTTCGGCGGTGTGCGGCGCGCTCACGGTGGCACTGGCGGAGCGCATATTGAGGCGCTGGCACGTGGGTCCCTGGGCAGCGTTTGGCGCTTTGGGCCTGCTGGCAACCTCGCCCTTCTTTTGGGGCTTGTCCTTGGTTGCAGAGGTATACACCCTGCATACCGCCTTGATGGCGGGGTTTATCCTGGCTCTCTTGCGCTGGGGTGAGAATCGGAGTCCCAGGCAACTCGGGGTTGCAGCTCTGGTGGCTGGCCTGGGGATGGCCCATCACGTTTCGACGGTTTTGTTGGGGCCAGCGGCGGTCGTATACATCCTGAGTGTTTCGGCGCGCAAGGCTCTCTCCCCCAGGGCCCTGCTGGCGGCTCTATTGGGCGTGCTCGGCGGGCTATCACTGTACCTGTATCTCCCGGTGCGCTACCTGGGGAATCCGGCCTTCAATTATGCTGGTGTGTATGACGTAGCGCTCCAATTCCAGGCGGTGAACCTGGCAACACCAGCTGGCTTATGGTGGCTGGTGTCGGGGAAGGCTTTTGCGGGGCAGATGTTTGCCTACGGCGGGACTGAAATTTGGAACGAGACGCGCAATTTTTTCGGATACCTGTGGCAGGCGTTCTTTGCGGTTGGAATCGGTCCCGGAGTCCTGGGATGCGCGCTGCTCTTAAGGCGTAACTGGCGCCAGGGATCTATGCTGGCTTTGATGGCGATTTTTAGCGGTCTATTTTTTGTGAACTACCGGGTATTGGATAAAGAGACCATGTTCTTGCCCATCTACCTGATTTGGGCGCTCTGGGTAGGAATAGGACTCCAGAGCCTGCTGGATTGGGTTCAAAGTGATGAGCATTCCGCATTCTGGCAACGCGGCGCGGTAAGTTTACGCATCTTCGTGGTGAGCGTGGCGCTGATGGCAGCCCTGTGGAACTGGCGCAGCGTGGATCTTTCGGATGATTGGAGCACGCGCCAACGCGTGGAGACGATCCTTCAAAACGCGGAACCTGGGGCGCTGGTTTTTGGCTGGTGGGACGTGGTGCCGGCCCTGCAGTACCTGCAATTGGTGGAGGGGAAGCGTCCCGATGTGACGGCAATCAATCGCTTCCTGATTGCTCCAGACGATCTCGCCCAAGCGATAGAAAAGGAGGTCAAGCATCGCCCAGTATATATCGACAGCTCGCCCGATAACATGAGTACAAGCCTGCGGCTAAAAAAGGTTGGGCCGATCTACCAGGTACTTGCAAGGGTTCAACCTGGGAGCCGAGACGATCTGTGTGTAAGATTGAGATTGCTGCGCCGGGCTGGCGCAATACCTGCAAGGGCAGATTGTCTTGCTCCCTTACCGACAGAATAATGCTCCAAGCCGTGAGGCTGCTTACAATAACCGACCGATCTAAAATGGAGGTAATGGGTGAAATATCTATATCGTATTCTCTTTGCTCTAACGGTGTTTTTGTCCGGCGTTGCGCTGGTGCCCGTGGTGGGTTTGCCCACAGCGGGATTTTTCTGGCAGCGCTATGCGGATGTATACACACCCTTGACCTTGGAAGTCGACCATCTCAGCGGCAGGCCAGGCAGTTACTTCACGGTCACCGGCGCCAACTACCCGCCTAACGGCACGGTCACGATTCGTTCTAATGGCGTGCTATTGGGCGAGGTTGCTGCAGATGCGGATGGCAACCTGATTTTCCTCATCAACAGCACAGGCGCTCTGGCCGGCTACTACAACATCGAAGCGGATGCGGGTGATCGGGCATTCATTCAGTTCCAACTCGATCCACTCGAGCCTCTATGGCCACAAGAAGCGACTGCAACGGTGTTCAACCTGCCAGCGGATAGCGCTTTGCAAATGATCTTCCTGCCACAGATCAGGCGCTGATCGCTGCCCAGTCGGACCCATGGGATAGACTTTTATGAGCGGGTGGTGTTGATGCGTTTTCTCAAGCCTTTCAATGCCAAAAACCAGGAGATGCGGGAGGGGGAGACCCCTCCTGCAACTCCGCGCCCGGAGACAGGGTCCAGGCGGATGCGCAAGGCGGGCTGGTTTTGGACGCCTTTGTTAGCATTCCTGATCACCCGGTTGGGAATCGCAGCCGTGGCTTATTTTTCGACCCCGATCTTTTTTGATTCCAATGTGCCTCCCTACCACATACGCCCTGATCATGTGGTGGTAGATGTGTTTGCCAGCCGCTGGGATACCGGTTTTTACCTATCGATTGCGGAGAACGGGTACCGCTATGAAGGCGAACGCCTGCCGTCGGTGGCTTTCTTCCCGCTGCTGCCGGTGTTCGTGCGCGGCCTTGGCGCTTTGACCGGGGATGCATTGCTTGGCGGTCTACTGATCACCAACCTGGCTCTGTTGGGAGCGGCGTACCTGCTGTACCGTGTGGCGCAGCAAGCCTGGGGGCATGAGGCTGCAGAACGGGCGGTGTGGTACCTGCTGATTTTCCCCACTTCTTTCTTTGGGTCAGCAATTTACAGCGAATCGCTTTTTCTGTTTTTCGCCATCCTGGCGCTGTACCTGGCGCGCAGAAAAGTGTGGCTGGGGGCGGCGATGGCAGGAGTGCTGGCGGCATTGACGCGCCTGCTGGGTATTTTGGTGGCGCCCTTGCTGTTCTTCGAATGGCTGGGCGAGCAGAAGGAATGGCGCCGGGAAAATAAGGGCTTCTCCTGGAAGGGTTTGGCGGCAAGCGGCGCGCCATTCTTGGGGACAGGGGTTTACATGCTGTATCTGCAGCTTACGTTTGGGGATGCGCTGGCTTTCAGCCACGCCTCGGCAGCCTGGGGGAGGATGGCTAGTTCGCCACTGCAGGCGATCAGCGGATTATTCGAGCGCCCCGTGCAGGGCTGGATGGCTGCGATATCTGCCGGCTCGCTGCCTTTGGACAATTGGGTGGATTTGCTCTTTGTACTGGTCTTTATCGGATTTGGAACGGTCTTGCTGTTCCAACGGCAATGGAGCGAGGGAACCTTTGTATTGCTGGGTGCGCTGTTGCCTCTCAGCTCGGGATTGTTGATGAGCCAGCGGCGCTACATATGGGTGCTTTTCCCGGCTTTCATTTTGCTGGGGCGCTGGGGAGCGCACCCCTGGGTGGATCGAGCGATTACGGCAATCTCCCTGCTGGGGTTGGGATTATTCACGGCGCTGTTTGCTAACTGGTATTGGGTGGGGTAAGAGATAAGGTCCATTTCTATATTTACTTCAATAACATAACTGATCCATCCCCGGTGTATGCCAGAGCTGAAAGCGCGCGTACCCATTGGTGGTTCGGATGTCACAGGGCTGCCTGTTATGGGCGCGTAACTGCTCTTCGATGGATGTATTCCAAGTCGGTCCCATCCAGGGATTGAGGATGGCAAAAGCCTGCGGGTTGGCAAGCAGCTCCCAGCTCTGGGGTGGAATGGTGAGACCCCTGACGACCACCTCGGCGAAACGGGCCTGGAGCGGGTAATACTGCGGGAGCTTATGGATAGAAGTGCTGCTCCAGGTGGGATCGGTGATGAAGATGTAAGTCATTGGCCCTTCGGGATAGATCCTCTGGGCGTGCTGAAGTGTGCGTAAGAAAAGCGTCTCCAGCGATTGAAAGCCAGTCATGCGGTCACGCGCCAGCGGGTAAGCCTGGTACAAACTTAAGCCCAGTACGGTCATCAGGATGAGGAAAGCGAGCCATTGGGACAGGCGTTCTTTCCTGGTGAAACGCTTGACTTGATCGATCAGCCAGACGAAACCAAAGGCAGCGATCAGGGCAAACCAGGGGAGGATCAGGAACATGCGTGTGGAAGGCGGGTACTGGCGATCGTGGGAAGCGCCCGCCAGGAAGAGCATGGCTGCAAAACTAGCCAACCAGAAAACGATGAAACGCGAGCGGCGGACATTGCGTAGAAGGTAGACGAAGCCGAGAGCGACGAAGACAGCCGTCAAGGGGTCAACGTAGGAAACGGCAATGAAATGCCCTTCCTCAGGGGTGAAGAGGAAAGAGAAGAAAGCGAATAACAGGTTGTTTTTAATGTGACCGGCAAGCGCCGATAACGAAGTGGAATACGTCTCATTGAAGAAAAACGTGCCCGGTATCTTGGCCTGCCAGTATTCCGGTTGCAGGAACAATGGATAGACAAAGATGAGCGCCATGACAGCCATCCATGTCCAATGTCTGCATGCCTTAAGCGAGTTGGGCGGATAGTATAGGGACAACAAGATGAGCGGGATGGGTAAGGCATACAGCGCTGCGGGGTACAGGTAGAAGCAAAATCCAAGCGACAGTCCCAGCAAGGCAAACGCCAGGGAGCTTTTCCAGCGCAAAGCCTGGACCGCGGCCCATAAGGCTAAAGAGAGAGCAAAGAGCGCCTGTAAATTGTTGTAGCCGATCTTGCTGAAAGACATGATATAGTGCGAAAAGGCCAGGAATAAAGCAGCAAGCAGAGCCAGGCGGCGAGCGATGAAGGTTTTGAAGGACAGATAGAAGAGGGGGATGGAGGCGGCGCTCAGGTAAATGCTGCTGAAGCGCCAGCCAAACCCATTAGAGCCTAGCAGCTTGACCGAGATGGCTTGCAAGACAGAGGACAGATAAGGATGGGTAACATAGGCGCCATCTTTGCTGAACAGGTGAGCGGCGATATGCGCCAGGCTCTGCTTCTCCGCAATGGCTTGCGCCCACACGTAGAACTCGTATTCGTCTCCGATGGCGGAGAGCCACCAGGCGTTGATGTTAACCGTGTATAGCACCAGCGCCAGGGTGAAAATCCACAGGATAAGGGGAACTTTACGGATATTGCGCAGCATGTTGAAAGCAGCCAGCAGTAAAAGGATAGCGAAAATCCAGTTGAAATGCAGGGTCGAGTACAGGTTTTCCAGGAAGAGGATCAGGGCGATGTGCAGCAACCCAAAGGGTATCCACCAGGGGTGGTTGCGCCGCCAGGCGGCCAGGAGCGCCCGGGGATGCACCTGGCGCAGAAAAAGGCCCAACAGCAGCGCGGCGATGACCAGCAGCAGCTCCCAGCCGGGCAACCATTGATGCAGCATACTGCGATAGAGGATGGCAAGGAAGCCCAGACCACCCAGCCAAAGCAGCCCTGTGCCAAGCCGGGCCAGGACAGGGCTGGCGTGTGGAAGTGTGGCAACAGGGGGTGAGCTCGGCGGTATCGAGGTCAGATCGAGCGGCTGCCGCCCTCGCAAGAATAGAGAGACCAGCAGCAGAACCAGCAGGCAAGAAAAACCCAGCAAGAAGTAGGTTGGATACTGGCTGCCGCACCAGAAGATGCGAGAACAGTCCACAGAGCTAAAAATGTCGCGCACCCACTGCTTTTGCAGCCAACGATCCTGGAAGACCAGGAAAGGCGGCACAGACGCCATAAGCAGCACAGCAACCAGGTACAGGGATTGCGCTGCGTACGAACTGGTGGGAGATGCTACGGGTGGGGAGGTGATTTGGGTGGGGTTGAGCTCGACGATCCCCGGGTCGAATTCCACCGTAAGCGCCTCAGGAGTGAAGGGCACCCGGCGCCCGGTCAATGATTTCAGCCAGGTGAGCACGGGCGAGTAGCGCCCAAAGATAAATATGCTATTTTCCCCCCGCTGGTGATAGATCCCGCGCCTCTGAAAATATTTCTGCAGGCCGCGCATCAGCAGCAGGTCCAGCGCAACTGCCAGAGCCAATAATCCAAAGAGGGTTACGCCAGACATATCAGGCTTAATCATACCAGCATCGTTGGCGAGTGTGTACGGGCGACCCCCTTACAGGTATGTGAGTGGCTGGCTATGTGTAAAAATCTTGTAAGCTGTGCTCACAAATAGCCGGCAAGCCCGGTTCAGCGCTGGATGAGGGGAAGGTAGACCACCTCCCAGGGAGCAAGAACAACCTCAGCCCTGTTTTCCCTCATCAGGATGTCGGGGCTGTTCCAGCCGCGGGCATCGGCCTCGGCCTGGAATAATCGCCTGAAGAGCAATTGTGCCGTGATAGTGACCTGATCACCTGAAGCAGGCGTGGTAAATCGGTATCGAGATGTATCGCTGCCCATCGCCGGGATGCGATTGTCGCTGATAATTGTTGATGGCTTCCAATAGCTGACCACCGGAAATTCGCCACTGACCACATCCCTAAGCAGCTTGGCGTAGATCTTGCCGGGCGAACCGGATTGCGCCCCGCCCCAGGCAGGCACGCTGGGGCCGCTCAGCAGGGTAAGCGACCCTTGTTCGCCCTGCGCAGTGACCGTCAGGATCATATGCCGCCCTGGATGGTCGGTGGGGACGTGGTGACCGGCAGCCACGTTCTTTAACGTCACGGTTACATCCATGAAAGCCCCAACCACTTCAGCGGTCACCGTCATGGCTACCGTGCTGGTCATGAAGGCAGTATCCTTGAGACCCAGATCGAGATGGCTGGGTATGCGCTCTGCTGGATGCCATAAGCCGCCCTGTTCCGGCAAAACAAAGTAATTGTCACCATTGGGAGGCATATGGCATTTCTGGCAGGTGATATCCGCATCGACATAGGGGCTGTTCAACCATTCATTGTAGGATTCGTAGACCGGCGTGCCCCAGAAACTGAACTGGTGGCACGGCGCGCAGAATCGGCTCTCCGACATGGCTGGCAGATAGGTATCGGGATCGTGGATGTCATCGTAGGGGCCGAAGAAGATGTCATCGCCCTCAGGGGGGCGCAGGATGCGTTGGCTGAGCACGCCTGGCGCATTTGGATACACTGAGCTGCTGACTGGGTTGAGGTAGAGGCCGCCAATCTTGTGACAGTAATCGCAGTGGATGCCTGCTGAGATCACGCCTCGTACGTCGTTCATATTCGTGGTTAGAAAACCGTCTACTCCTGCACCGGGGGCGTGGCAGGCGGCGCAATTGCCCGCCGTACCGGGGAAATTCAACTGGTATCCGGGAGCGATCACCGTCGTTCCGGTGATGTCGGTCCCGTTATACAGGCTGAAGAAGCGCGGGTTGGCAACTGCGCCGCCATGGGCATTGCCCTGCCATTGCGGGATAAGCGCCGGGTGACAGCCATCACAGAAGGAGGGCGAGGCCCATTCGTAATCAGGGTGGTCGGTGGTGTGATATCGGCGAAGGGTGAGCGTGATGCCGGTAACCGTTGGTGTGACGTGGGTGGTAGCAATATAATAGCCTTCGGCCCAGGCGGTAACTTCAATTTCCTGACCAGCGACGAGGCCGGTGAGCATGAATTGACCGTCAGGGGCGGAGATGACGAAGTTATCCGTAGCGCGCACCCTCACCGTTGCGCCAGCAATCCTGCCTTGCGAATCCACCACCCATCCGCTGACTTCAGCCGACGGAGAATATGCAGAGGCTGTCAGGATGAAAGCAACTACCCCGCTCGCGGCCATAAAAATACTGAAAAGCGCCATTACTTTGGGTTTCATTTTCTCACCCAAGGGAGAAATACCCTGCCCCATGCGCCGGTTGTCCTGGCGCGGCACTGCCCCGGAATCGCCAGTCACCTGGGCACATCCGGCGATATCCGGGCTGCCCACATTGATTTTACTGGAATCCGGGGGTGTGGTGGGAAAGGGTTGCGGGATTGCCGAAGGCACTGCCTGGGTAGCTTTAGCCGCCCTGCGGCCCCGAGAGATAGCCGAAGTGCTTACCGCGACCAGGCAGAGCAGCGCGACCAGGGATGCATTCCTGTTTCGATTGAACCGGACAAGAGGCTTAAGCTCCATGTTGAACCGATTTGTGTGGCCTACGAAGTGTGAGCGGTTTTTGTTTGTGTTGGACGGATTTCTCAAGATGCTCCAGGCCTCATTTCGCTATCAACGGCATGAACAGGACGCCATAGGGTTCAGATATTCCAGTGTGTAAGAATACCTCTTCACCGATCAAGGTGGCGGAAGCGGCGCGCGGCAGCCCATTCCCGACAGCCAAAAAACTTATAAAAACCTCGTCAGCCAGGCCTTCCCAGAACCCTTCACGAGCGGTCAAGCTGAGCATGGGGAAGTCTTCATGCAAAGACTCTGCGTCATAGCTCAGCGCGAAAGCGCCGTCTAGGGCAGGAGTGGTCTGGCCCTGTCCCATAACGACCCCTTTGTCGTAGATGGTGTAGTAGATGGTCTGCGTCCCAAATGGGGCACGGCCTCGGAAGACAACCGGTTCGATGCTATTCTCGGTCCAGGTGAGGAAGCCGGGTAGAGGGGCGCTCAGATACAATTCGGGCGATCCTGGCTCGACTACATAAAACTCATATTGCCCGTTGGTGCCCAACACCGTGCCGGTATTGTGGCTTGTGGGAGTGCCTCCTGTAGGCAGGTAAGGCCGGTCATGTTCAACGAAGACGTCTACGGTCCAGCGACCCGCTTCGTTGGCAGGAAAATCGAAGGACGGGTCATAAAGCCAGCCGATCTTATTGGCATGCCAGGAGCGGGAATAGGTGGAACCACCGGGCGAGGTAATGGTTACATCCACACGGCTGTTGAGCGGCGGCCCGACATGTCCCGAAAAGCTGACGGTGTCATTTACCTCGAGGACATCTCCCGGGCGAACGCCAAGCGGCAGGAAGAGCATATCGATCTCTTCACCTGACACGGTCATAATCGGTCCACCGTTGATGCTTGCGCCAGTTGCATCCTGGAAAGGTGGGGTAATCCGCCCGCCAATCGGGTCATCGTCTGGCAGCAGCACCCACAAGGAACTGTAGATGGCATACTCGTTTACTGGGTGGGTGTCTGTGATGGCACGCAGCACTGCCCCACCAAATTCCCACTTGATGTCACCTGGCTGGTCACCATTAGCAGGGACGCCGATCTGGTAGGTGTAATTATCATCAAAGCCCCAATACCCCACTCCCAACATATCTACCGAAATGACTTCGCGTACATGCACGCCCGGTCGCTGAGAAGTGCCGTACCAGTAGCCCAGCATTTGGATCGCCTCGGGATACAGGCTGGGATCTTTTTTGCCCTGAGTGGCAATGAACAGCGGCGCTTCGCCAACCGCGGCGCGTTTGTCCAGGTTCTCCAAGGTGGCGTCCCTGGTGGGCGGGTTGCGGAATTCGTTCACTGAGTTTGCCACATGGTTACGCAGGATGTCATAAGTCGTGCCAGAAAGGTCGCGTACGGTAACGCTTGGCTGGATTGAATCCAGGGGGAGAGGACCGCCCCAGTGAATATCGCCGCTGAAGTATGGGTAGTAGGTATCGATATCGACCTTATCGGGTGGCAGGTTGGCAGCGTAGAACCAGGCGGGCATATCTTCGATGGTCTCACTGGTATAATCCATGCCCCGGCGTCCGTGGGCTTCCATGATGGGGTCGGGTCCTTCGACGACATTCCCCCAGGTGGTGAAACCTGCCCACAAGGTTCCTTCTTCATCGGTGTACGTGGCTGAGATGTTCACGCGAAATTCCCCAGGCTGCTGAAAACGGATTTCAGTGCCAGCCGGTGGCTGGAAATAGCCAAAGGGGTTTGCTTGACCGGTGACTGTATAGGTGATCGCCTGCGTAGGGTCGGAATAAGGCATATGTACTAGCTGCACGGTAACCTGGGCAGGACCCGGGGGGTATACATGCAGTCCTGGGGCAAAGGCATCCCCGACCGTATAGGGTGTGGTGGGCAATTGAGCGGGGTCCAAATCGAGGATGCGGGCAACTACCACCTCGTAAGTGCCCTGGATCAGATAGTTGTTTCCGTAAATGTCGTTAATCTCTCCGGTGACAAGTATGGTGTGCGGACCATATTGGTCGAAGCTATAGGCAAAGTTTTCATCCATGGTACGCATTTGGTAAACATCGCCCAGCGTGCCCGAGCGCTTGCCGATCTGGTTTCCCCCCGGCGTGGATGGTGTGCGCAGCGAGGATTGGCGCAGTGGGGAAGGCCCCAATGTATCTGTTCCCCCCTGGGGTTTGAGGACATCGATGGTCAGAGACCCTGAAGGGAACTGCAGAGGGATATGCAGCGGGTTAGGGACGCGCCGGTCGGTAACTGCCAACCAGTTTGAAGCGGGTTCCAGAGAGTAAACCAGTGGCTGCCCGGTGCGATCATCGAGCATGGGGACGACGACCTGGTTGGATGGGAACACCACCCAATTGAGCATGCGATAGAAACCATCATCCTCCGCTGCCTGAACACCGCGATGACCATTTGTGGGTGTATCTTGTAGGAGCACCATGGGCAAGCGGGGTGGTTCTGGCTCACCGATGGTTATCGGTGGGAGAAAAGCAGTTTGCGGCACGTGATACCAGGGCATCAGCAGAGGCAGATCGGTGCTTAAAGGCACATTCTCACTAAACAAACGCATTTCAGGTACATAAATCCCTTCCGCAATCCCGGTAGGGATTGTGGCTGTTAAGGTCGTACTGCTAACAAAACTGTGTTCGTCGGCGCATGACCAGGCATCCAGATTGGCATAAGCGATGAAGCTACTCTCTCCACCAGCAGGGTGATTGATGGGCAGTCCCGTCGGCGTGAACAAGTAGGCTCTGAAATCTTCTATACCCGGATTGGCGCGCCCATCGCTGCCGAATTGATTGTGTAAAACCAGGGAAGCCCCGATCGTAAACGTGATGGGAGGTGAGCAGGTGACATCGGGTGACGAGATGCGTAAACTGGCAGTCACCGTTATCGTCTCTCCGGGCAGGATCCCCGGTCCAGGCAAACCGCTGGGGTCGGTGTACAATGCACCGGAAAGGGATAAGCCAGCCCAGCCGCGAGGATCGGAGCTGATCAGTGCTCCCACGCTTTCAAAATTCTGCCAGGTCTCATCGCCTGCAGGCGGCGAACCCGCATAAAGCATTGTACCCGGCAGGAGTGGTAAATCTCCGGTGGAGAAATCGACGATACCCACAGCTTTACCCAAAACGTCGTAAGTAAGCGTGTTGGCACTGGCCCACAACATGTTCAATGTGTCGCCAAAGATATCGTACTTGACCAGCAAGGAGGAACCGGAGGGGGCGTATAGATGGGCGCTAAATGCTCCGCTGGCATCCGATGCGGTTATGTCTATGGAACCCGCGTTTAGATTGGCAACCAGAACTTCTGCCAGTGGCGGAACCGAGCCTGCCGCGCCGGTGACAACGGCAAAACCCGATGAGTCTGGCGGGCCAACGTTGATCAGGCTGGCATGCGGTGGATCGGCGGGTATCGGTCCGGAATGATAGCGCAGAGTCACCACCTTGCCGGTCAGATCGCCGGTACGGAGATCGATAATCGCCGGCGGTAAGTAATACGGATCCATTTCAGCGTTGTACCCAAGTGCGTAGAACCCGGGGCGAAGATAAAGATCCATGTGCCCGGTGGAATCCATGGCTTTATCCTCGTATGAGGATTGAATGGGCAGTACACCAATGGCGCGGATAGAAGGAGAGAACCCGGTATATGGCAGACCGCTGGGGGTGCGAATCTCGCCCTCCAGACGGTAGCCCGCTACCAGGTCGAAGTTATACACCAGATCAGTGGTTAATGTGGTGTTATAGCTCTCGTATGCCAACGCCAAACTGGAGGGCGGGTGCACTCGTATCTTGATCATGGCGGATATGGTGATGCCGCTGGCAGAATATGCGCCATCCGCTCCGGTTATGATCGTCTGGTTGCCTCCCTCCCAGATCACGATCACCTCCACTCCAGCGAGCGGAGCGCCATTGTGACGCACGACGCCGGACAGCGTGGCAGCGGGCGCTGTTGGCAATCTATCCACTACTACCCAAGATTGTGAAGCGCTCAGCAGCAAGGCAAGGAAAAGGATCGAACGATGGATCAGACTGGAGAGGGGGCATCCTATTTTCATGTCCAATTCTCCATGCGCCTACCTGTCTGGCGCTTAAATGTTTGCCGAATGAGTTAGCGCGGGCCGGATGGCGATCAGGGCAATGCTAGCAGGTAGGCGACCAGATCCCAAAGCTCCTGTCCAGAGAGGTGAGAGGTGGCGCCGTGCTCATCAGCCGGGTTGCGCAGCGTCAGCACTTCGTAAAGTGAAGCGGCGCTGCCGTCGTGCAGGTAGGGCGCGCTGTCATACAAGAAGCGCAAGGTGGGCGTGTCGATCAGCGGCCCGAACCATTCGCCTGGACCGTCGGCTGTGCCCACATCGTGTACCTGCATATCAGTGTATAGCGGGGCGGGATGGCAGTCTGAGCATTGCGCCTGCGCAGATTCAAAAATCTGCTGGCCGCGCAGGGCAGCAGCGTTGAGCACGCTGGAGTGGGCAGGCGCGGCCAGACTGTCGATGTAGAGCGCCAGGCAGTCCAGATCGTAGGAACGTCCCTGGTTGGGCAGTCCCAGGGTGGGGTGCATATCTCCATCGATCAACCCCGAGCCAAACTGCTCGAAGCGGATGCTGAACTCGCTATCCGCCGATTCGTCCCATTCGGCAGACCAGCGCAACGGATAGGTCTCGATCATCCCCATCAGGCTGGTGGTATTACGGGTGATGATGGGCTGCTCTCCTTGGGGCACTTCACCCAGATACTGGAGTTTCCAGGTGCGCCCATCGTGCTCGCCTTCTATATGGCAGGTATTGCAGCTAATCCAGCGCGCCTGCGCCAGGTCGGGACGGGCGCTGGAGAAATACATCCTTTTGCCATGCAGTAATGCAGGGGGCAAGGGAATGATGGTAGCAGTGATGACCTGGGTGACGGTATAAGTGAGGGCGTCGATCACGCTAACCGTGCCTGCCAGCGTGTTGTTCACATAGGCTGTATTGCCATCTGGACTGAGGACGATCCCGCGCGGGTTGTCGCCCACGGGGATGTTTGCGACGCGGGTGGGAAAGGACGGGTTGCTGATATCGATGACTGAAATATCATTGCTGGCGGCGTTAACAACCCATAACTCGCGGTCATTTCGGGCCAGCGCGACATCCCACGGAAGTCCAACCGGGCGATCCGTTTCCGGAAGCGAGATGTGTTCGACGGTCTGGTGTGTATCGGTTTGCAGGTCAATCACCGAGACCTTGGGGAAAACAGAGGTGTCGAACTGGGTGTTGAGGCCCAGGCCATTAGCCATAGTTTGAGGCAAATACGCACGCGTGCCAGATGTGTTGATCAGCACTGCTGGCGCAGGCGCAACGTTTGGCCAGGTAGGTATGCTGATGAATACGGATTGTAGCGCCTGGTCGTATTGTGCCTGCACGGCATTCGAGTTGGCGGACCCCTCCAGCTCCAGACGGACTGCTGGTTGGGTGAAGTACTGCTTAACGATCTGCGGGAGATAAACCCCATAAGGCCGGACATTCAGCACCGACACATTGCCGTTAAGCAGGTGGGAGACCAGCAAGCGCTGGCTATCTGGGGTGAAGGCCAGAGCGTATGGGCGATCGGCTACTGTCGCAATGAATAGGGTATGCAAAGTGACGGCATCCAGGAAGCGCACACGATCTGTGCCCATCTCAGATACTGCAATAAAGCGCCCATCTGGAGACGCCGAGACTCCTGCCGGGTGATCACCGACTGGCAGCGTTTGGGAGATATTTCCGGCTGCCAGGTCGAGCACCGTAATAGTGTCTTCTCCAAAGTTGGTGATGAACGCTCGATCCCCGGCAGGCGATACTGCGACGCTGCGAGGCTCTATGCCAATATGAATTTCAGCAACCGGTAGAAGCTGGGATGTGCCAATGATGGTCACCGAATTTGAATCGGGATTGACCACCAGCAAGGTCTCTCCATCAGGCGTCAGAGCGATGGCGGAGCTTGCCAGTTTGGGAGTAATAGAAGGAAAACTGGCAGCACTTATAGGCCGTCCCGAGCTATATGCCTGGAGGTAAATGCATAAGATCGCGGCGGCTGCACCGAAAATCAGACCCGATAGCCTCGATTTTGAATATCCCACCCGGTTCAGCCTTATAGAAGTGCAATCCAGTCCCCTCGAAAAGCCCCGCGCACTTCGTGGGCTACAAGCACTGCACGAAATCGTGCAGTTACAGTCTAGCAGAAATTCGTGTGAAATTCAATATCTACAGTCAGTGTTTGTAACCTCAACAGGTAGCGAAATCGAAAAACCGATGAAGTGACAAACATGTAAAAAAAACTCTTGACACAGAACGAATGTTCGGGTATGATTATTCTTAGCACAAATGAACGAGTTTTCAGACGATTGTTAGATATCGGGGTTTTATTTTTTTAGGAGATGCAAACCCCGCCTTTCACCAGGAGAGATGCCCATGATGGCCAGACATCGTGCAAAGGGATTAACTGAACGGCAGAAGAAAATCTTGGAAGCTTTGGAGCGATTCCAAAACCAGAACGGCTACCCGCCTTCCATCCGCGAGCTTTGCGAAAAGACCAGCATTTCCTCGACCTCGGTGGTGAATTATTATCTGAACCAACTGGAGGATTCGGGCTATATCGAGCGGGATGGGCGCGTTTCGCGCGGCATCCGCCTGGTGAAGCCGCTCTCTGAAACTGCCAGCCAGGCTACGGCTGCGCTCAAGCAAACGGCGCAGAAGGTGGCTGAGGTCGTGGAAGAGCTGCTGCACATCCCCAAGGTCGGCCTGATTGCCGCCGGCGTTCCGGCGCCGATGCCAGCGTCTGACTTCTCATACTACGACGCTGAGAGCATGGTGGATGTAGCGCGCAGCCTGCTGCCATCGCGCGAAAGAGATGTGGATAAGCTATATGCCCTTGAAGTACGCGGCGACTCGATGATCGACGCGATGGTCAATGACGGCGATATCGTGATCATGAAGCCCGCCGTAGAAGCGCACAACGGCGAGATGGTTGCCGTGTGGCTGACCGAAAAAGACGAGACCACCCTGAAGTATTTCTACAAGGAAGGCGGGCGCGTGCGCCTGCAACCCGCTAACCCGACCATGGGGCCGATCTACGTGGAAGACCCCTCCAAGCTGCGTATCCAGGGCAAGGTCGTAATGGTGATCCGCCAGGTCGGCGGATTGCCCTCCTGATTTTTATATATCCACTGGTTTCTGATTACGAATTGGGATGTATGGCGGACATAAGCTCGCCCTACATCCCAATTTGCGTTACTGCTCCTTGCCCGATAATTCAATAGAGGAGAATAGCTGCGCGTGATTATGGGCAGTCTTCAAATGGGAGGCCATCCAGGCGCGTGCCGGGTGAGTACAGGCTGCCATTCGATCCTGCCGCCTGGCTGTGCTTCACCCAAACAGATCCGATGATGTCGGGCAGGCGGGTGATGGATTGGTCGTCACTGGCGTCAATACCGTAGATGACTTGTGTGACCGGCGTAGAAGCGGGGTTAAGCACGGTCAAGGTGTCGCCGGTGTTATTCAAGGCCAGCTCTCCGCTAGAGGCCACCTGCACCAGGCTGCCGCCGAAGCTGCCGGCAGGCGCACCACCGCCGAATACCAGCACCGCACAGCCCTGGGCTAACAGGCTACCCGGGGGAAAGATATGGCGAACGTCAATCACATCCCGGATGAGCCAGCCGCTCAAATCGAGCGAGGCCCCCGTGGTGTTGACGATCTCGATAAATTCATCTTCTTGGGCATCCAGGAGGCCATCCTGGTTGGCGTCTCCCAGGGTGGGGTGCGGGTCAGCGTGGATCTCGTTGATCACCAGGGCCGGCAGGGGAGTGGGAGTGTGGGTCGCGGTGGGCATGGCGGTGGCTGTAGATGTGGCCGTGGGGGTGGAGGTTTGGGTAGGGGTGAGCGTGGGCGTGGTCGTCGAGGTGGAGGTGGCGGTGGGAAGGCGGGTGGGCGTGGGGGTTAGAGTGGGGTAGCGCACCTGGAAAGGATTGGGAAAGGGCTGGTTGAACCAATCGGCGGAGGTGTCCGTATCGACCCCAGCGGGGTAGCGCTCGAAGGAATGACCTTCGCTGACGCGCGCGGCAGACGGGTTCAAGATGGTGGCGGCGCTCCCCCAGGAGACGCCATCGGCAACCTGGTTTTCTCCATCCAAAATCACCACTTCGTCGCCGGTGTTGCTGAGCAGAATATCGCGCCTGCTCCAGAGGCTGTATTGGGAAAGGGTTGGAACGCTATCCATGGAGTTGTAGAATTCAAAACTGGGCAGAAAGCCGTAGACAGCTTCGAAGGCAAGCGCCTGATTGGCGATGACCAGCGTTTGCCCGGCTTCCAGAAGTGTGCCTTCGGGAAAAATGAACATACCCTCCTCACCGGGGTAAAGCGCATCGCCGATCTTGTAAGCAGACAAATCTACAGCGAAACCACCCGGGTTGAATAATTCCACCCATTCGCCCTCTGGCTCCTCACTCAGGGAATCGTAGACCAGCTCAGAGATCAGGGCGCGCCCGGGGACAGGCGTGGGCGTGGGGGGAGGCCAGCGGTGCAGCACCAGCGGCAAAAAGCTGACCTGCGCGCCGGGGTCCGAGAACGCCGGGTGGGGCAGAAAAAGCAGGAGGGCGAGCACGCCGAGCAGCAAAACCAGCGCCAACAGCTCGAGGAGGGCGAGCCAGTTATCTGGTTTAAGCATGAGGCACCCTTTTGATGTGAGCAACGCTGCGGAAGGCGTATGAACGGCGAGATTGAATGGCAAAGGCAACCCGGCAGCCAACGCCAACACGACTTTCCGGCGGTTGATCGGCCTGGAGTTTAGGGCTGCCGGAACCGATAGACATTAACATTTGGTTAAGATAACGCAACATTCTTTTTTAACTATTGCCAGAATTGATATTTAGTTGTAGAGTATGTGTAGTACTAGAGGGACATTCGGTCTTGCTTCCAGCATACACATCTGGAAGAGCAGAGTCAAGCGATTTATGTCATCTGTGGGATCGATTTTATTCCTTTCTACGTCTTACTTTACAAAGTGGGCTTCTCTCATACAGATTCCATTTTCACCGAGAAGTTGTGGAGCAAGATCATGAATAAACTAATCTGGGTGTTTGCATTCATCGGCAGTTTTGGCCTCTTGATGGCGGCGACCGGCGCGGCGCAGAGCGGCGGGCTACCCTCCGACCACCAGCGGGTATGGGTGCAGTATCACAGCGGTAAAAAAGACCTGGTGCGCCAGGCATTGCTGCGGGCGGGCGCCCGTTTGCACTACGATTTTGCCGAACTAGATTCCTTTGTGGTCTCCATGCCGGCTTCGATGATCCATGCCTTCAAGCGTAACCCGGATGTCAAAGATGTATGGTACGCGCAGCTCACCTCCCGACAAGAGACAAAGTAATCCCGGGATGAAGAACCATCAAATAATCTCCAGCGCCTGACGCTGGAGATTTTTTATTGCGAATTCACGATATTTAGATCCCCTGGGGAGCCATGCGGCACGATGGGCAGATAGAGGGCGAATGGCAGCACCTGGAAAGGCTGGGAC
>Ga0105106_10000340_pt1 | contig 33239 bp, 26 predicted proteins | sample PPLLaktember2015_5_FD_79109 | JGI IMG/M metagenome (GOLD analysis project Ga0105106, IMG submission 79109) | Freshwater sediment microbial communities from Prairie Pothole Lake near Jamestown, North Dakota, USA - PPLs Lake P8 Core (1) Depth... | ecosystem: Environmental > Aquatic > Freshwater >...
AATAATGCCTCCGGATTGCGCCGCTTTTGGGCTCGCCTGCAAGCCACAGCCACCGCTGCATCGCCGGATGCCGTTTTTAACCACCGGCCAGGCAACCCCGCAGCCCATTGCAGCCGAAGGATCTATATGGATCCTTTATACCCATATCATACCCGGGGTGTGTATAAAATACCCACATGTATCCACAAAGCCAGAAATACCACATTTTCACCCCACCAGGCCATCGTCATTTTTTCGCCTTTAAATTCAATCAATTTGCCTGTTCGCCGGATCTTGGACAGATGATGGGTACGATCCTTGCTGAATAGTAAAAAAACGCCCACCGCACATTCCCAAACAGAGGAGGATAAGACATGCACACGAAACGGTATCAACCCATTTTTTTCCTGGCGATAGTCCTGGTGGCCGCCATGGCCGCAGCGGTGTTTGCCGCCGGCAGTGACACCCAAGGCGCAGGTGGCTATGGCCGCGGGTGGCACAAGGGTGCCGGCGATGGACCGGCCTGCCTGCAGAACCTGAGCGAAGAAGATCGCGGCAAAATCGAAAGCGAGCGCCAGGCGTTCTTCAACGCCACCGACGACCTCAGACGCGACCTCTACCGCAAAGGGTTGGCCCTGGAAAGCGAACTGGCCAAAAAAGCACCGGACCCCGAGGCAGCCAAAGCCCTTCAGAAGGAGCTTTCAGAGCTCCACGCCCAAATGGGGCAGCAGCGCATCGATCACCTTCTCAAGATGAAGGTCATCAATCCCGACTGCGGCGACTGGGGCGGTAACCAGCGGCATGGCCACGGCCAGGGTCGCGGGCAGGGCCGCGGCGGCGGCTGCATGTATGGCGGCGACTGACCCTCGCCACAGCGGGCCGTTGCCGGGCACTTTAGAACGCTTGCCCGGCAGCGGCCCGCCTCCACGTTCACCCCCCTCGCGCGTAGCTCCCCTTGCTTGACCCCCAGCGGTTTTTCCGTTATGAAGTTTCGGGTATTTTGTGAGCATATTGGAATTGTTAGCGTCGCAAACCGCAATGGGAAACCGCCATGTTGATCACCGAAATTCTGGCCCGCAACGCACGCATGTACGCCGCAGAAACCGCCTTGGTGGAGCGCGACCCGGCCAACGGCATCCGGCGCGAGATAACCTGGCGCGCATTTGACGCCCAGGCCAACCAGCTGGCCCAGGCCCTGATGGGAAAAGGCATCAAAAAGGGCGACCGGGTCGTGCAGCTGATGATGAACTGCCTGGAATGGCTGCCGGTTTATTTCGGCATCCTGCGCAGCGGCGCCTGGGCAGTGCCCCTCAACTTTCGCTTCGTGGCCAAGACCATCGGCCGCTGCACCCGAACCGCCGGGGCGCGGGGGATCATTTTCGGCCCGGAATTCATCGAACGCCTGCAAGCGCTTCGTAAAGACCCCGGATTTTCCCTGGAATTCTACATCTTCATCGGCCCGGAAAGCCTGCGGCCGGCCTGGGCCGAATCCGGCACCAGCCTGCTGGCAAGCCAGGAACCCAGCGACCCGCGGGTTCCCATCGAGATCACCGACGAAGCCGCCCTCTACTTCACCTCCGGCACCACCGGGACCCCCAAGGCAACCCTGCTGACCCACCGCAACCTGGAGTTTGCCTGCATTCAGGAAAACTGTCACCACCGGCAGACCCACGAGGACAACTTCCTGTGCATCCCGCCCCTTTATCACACCGGCGCCAAGATGCACTGGTTCGGCAACTTCATCGTCGGCGCCCGGGCGGTTATCCTGCGAGGCATCGAGCCCCGCTGGATCCTCGAAGCAATATCCGAAGAAAAGGTCACGGTGGTCTGGCTGCTGGTCCCCTGGGCGCTGGATATTCTGTTTGCGATTGAAAGCGGGGACATCAAACTCAAGGACTTCCAGCTCGACCAGTGGCGCCTGATGCATATCGGCGCCCAGCCTGTGCCGCCCAGCCTGATCAAGGAGTGGAAGCGCCTTTTCCCCCACCATCAGTACGACACCAATTACGGTCTGACGGAAACCTCCGGACCGGGCTGCGTCCATCTGGGGATCGAGAACATGCACAAGGTCGGGGCCATCGGGCGCCCAGGCTTCGACTGGGAATACCGGATCGTGGATGACAGCCAGGCGGCGGTGCCGCCGGGCCAACCGGGAGAGCTGATGGTCAAGGGCCCCGGTGTGATGAAAACCTATTTCGGCAACCCCGATGCCACCACCAAGGTCCTGATCGACGGCTGGCTGCTCACCGGAGATGTGGCGCGCCAGGACGAAGACGGCTTTATCTGGCTGGTGGACCGCAAAAAGGACGTGATCATCACCGGCGGTGAAAACATTTATCCGGTCGAGATCGAAGATTTTCTCCAGTCCCACCCGGCCATCCAGGATGTGGCGGTCATCGGCCTGCCCAGCCTGCGGCTGGGGGAAATCGCTGCAGCCATCATCCAACTCAAGCCGGGAAGATCCCTCACGCGTGAAGCGGTCATGGTTTTCTGCGAAAGCCTTCCGCGCTACAAACGCCCCCGGCAGGTCATCTTCGGGGACGTCCCCCGCAACCCGACCGGCAAGATCGAAAAGCCCAGGCTGCGCAAACAGTATGCCGGCATGCCTGAGAGTTTTCGCCTGTAGCGCACAGGCGCCGCACAGCCCCAAAAAAAACCCCAAACCCGCTGCACGTCAAGATGTGACAGCGGGTTTGGGGTTTAAGCGGCTGGCTGAGAGCGCCTAAGGGCGCTTACTTTTTGTCTTCGTGAACCTCCTCGAAGTCGGCATCGACCACGTCGTCATCGGCGGCAGCCGAAGGGCCGCCGGCACCGGCACCCGCCCCCGGTCCTTGGCCGCCCGAACCTTCACCCTTGGAGGCCTGCTGGTAAATGGCCTCGGCGAGTTTGTGCGATGTCTGGGTTAATTCCTCGCTGAGGCGCTTGATTTCGGTGATGTCCTCCCCTTCCATAGCCTTTTTCAAGGCCGCAACCGCTTCCTCGACTTTGGCCTTGGTGGCATCGTCGACCTTGGCGCCCAGATCCTTGATGGATTTCTCGGTGGAATAGATCAGGGCATCGGCATGGTTGCGGGCCTCCACCACCTCTCTGCGTTTGTGGTCCTCATCCGCGTGTATTTCGGCGTCCTTCACCAGCCGGTCGATCTCCTCTTTGGACAAACCGCTGGAAGCCGTGATCTGGATGGACTGCTCCTTGGCGGTTGCCAGGTCCTTGGCGGAGACATTGACGATCCCGTTGGCGTCGATGTCGAAAGTCACCTCGATCTGGGGCACGCCGCGGGGGGCCGGCGGAATGCCGACCAGCTCAAACCGCCCGAGGGTCTTGTTGCCGGCCGCCATTTCACGTTCACCCTGCAGCACGTGAATCGACACCGCCGGCTGACTGTCTGCAGCCGTACTGAAAACCTGGCTCTTTTTGGTGGGGATCGTGGTGTTTTTTTCGATCAGCTTGGTCATCACGCCGCCCAGGGTTTCGATGCCCAGCGAGAGCGGCGTCACATCCAGCAGAAGCACATCCTTGACATCGCCCTTGAGCACACCGCCCTGGATGGCCGCCCCCATCGCCACGACCTCGTCCGGGTTGACCCCTTTGTTGGGTTCCCTGCCGAAAAGCTTCTTGACCCGCTCCTGGACCGCCGGCATGCGCGTCATGCCCCCCACCAGGATGACCTCCTGAATGTCTTTGGGCGTCAGGCCGGCGTCCTTCAGGGCCATAAGACACGGCCTTTCCAGTTTGTCCAGCAGGTCCGCAACCAGCGACTCGAGCTTGGCGCGGGTCAGCTTGATGTTGAGGTGCTTGGGACCACTGGCGTCAGCCGTGATGAACGGCAGATTGACTTCGGTTTCAACCGAGGTCGACAGCTCCATCTTGGCTTTCTCGGCAGCTTCTTTGAGACGCTGCAGCGCCATCTTGTCCTTGCGCAGGTCGATCCCCTGGTCCTTGCGAAACTCGTCTGAGAGATAGTCGATCAAACGCAGATCGAAATCCTCCCCGCCCAAATGGGTATCGCCGTTGGTGGCCTTGACTTCGAAAACGCCGTCTCCGAGCTCGAGAACGGAAATGTCAAAGGTTCCGCCGCCAAGGTCAAAGACCGCGATGGTTTCTTCTTTACGTTTGTCCAAACCGTAGGCCAGCGAGGCCGCCGTCGGCTCGTTGATGATCCGCAGGACGTTCAGCCCGGCGATTTTACCGGCGTCCTTGGTGGCCTGGCGTTGACTGTCGTCAAAGTAGGCCGGAACGGTGATCACCGCGTCGGTCACTTTTTCTCCGAAGTATTCCTCGGCGGTGTGCTTGATGGTGGCCAGAATGTAGGAAGAGATCTGAGCCGGGCTGTGTTGCTGCCCGCGGATGTTGATGCGTACATCCCCGTTGGGCGCTTGTTCGATCTTGTAGGGCAGAACTTTTATATCGCTCTGGACCTGGGGCGAACTGAACTTGCGGCCGATGAGGCGCTTGACGGCGAAAACCGTATTTTCAGGGTTGGTGATCGACTGCCGTTTGGCAATCTGCCCGACCAAGCGCTCACCGCTCTCGGTAATGGCCACGACCGAGGGCGTTGTGCGCCCCCCCTCGGGATTGGTGATCACCTTTGCGTCCCCGCCCTCCATGACCGCCACACATGAGTTCGTCGTTCCCAAGTCAATACCAATAACCTTACCCATTTGAATGCCTCCTTAAAAATATCGTGACAGTGTATAATCGCTCCAAGAGCGTTGGATTAATCGTTTTCGCCGGGTTGGTCGGCGCTTGCATCGGTCTTCGGTCTGGATACAACGACCATGGCCGGCCTCAGCAGCCGGTCATGCAGGGTATATCCCTTCTGCAGCTCTTGGATAACCGTGTTTTTCGGATAAGCGTCGGATTCTTCGCCGACCACCGCCTGATGAAAAACAGGGTCGAAAGGCTGGTTGAGCGCCTCAACCGCTTGAACCCCGAATTTGTTGAGAACCCGCAGGACCTCTTTCAAGGTGAGGTCAATCCCGTCAACCAGCGGCACCTGTTCGCTGCTATCCTCGCGTGCTGACTTGATGGCCAGCTCAAGGTTGTCCACGACCGGCAGCAACTCTTTGAGGATCGTTTCGTTGGCGTATTTGCGAAAATCCTGCAATTCACGGGCTGACCGCTTTTTGTAGTTGTCAAACTCCGCGGAAACCCTCAGCAGACGGTCATAGTTGGCCTGCGCCTCCTGCCGGGCAGCTTCGATCTTGGCTTCGAGTTCCGCAACCGCATCGGTTTCGTCGGTTCGTCCTTCTCCCGTTAGGGGCAAGTCTGCTTGGAAGTCTTCCGATATTTCACCCGTCTGCTCTTCATCGGTGGCTTCGGCTGTTTGTTCATACTTCCGAATTTTGTCTTTTTCGGTCATCAGCAGCAAAATTCTCCTATAGGTAAAATGAGGGCGGTGGTAAGCGCATCAATCGACAATCAAGTTACCCGCCAACTTCAGGGTCACCAAAGCTGGCGCTTTGGGGTTCCGAAGATCTCCGCGTTTTCAAACCGTTATAGGCCCCAAAGGAAAAACCTTGAGGAACTGTGGCCGGTGAGTTGGGCGCGTCCCGACAATAGTTTACAGCATCGGACGAAAGCGCGCGCCTGAATCGAGGCCCTTCAATTCTAGGTTTATCCGAGCATGAGCCCGATTTCACTCAGGGCAGAGGCATCGCGGCCGGCGTTATGTTGGCACATAATAAGACGCCGGAAAGTGATGTCAAGCCATTGCGCCGGGCTCTAATTAAGTCTGAAATTAGAAAGAAAAACACGTGGAACGGAAGTAAAAACAGGCTTCGGGAGGCTTCACGAAGGAAGGGGTGGCGGGCTTGCAAAAGAACTGACCGTTGCATAAAAAAGGGGGAGTGGTTGTGCACCCTCTGTCGAATCACTTCCGGATAACAAGGACCGTCGCCATGACCGGGATCGATCCACGACACAGACCGCATTACTTATCGCTGCTTCCTTCCGGACCTGACGAGGTTCGTAACCGTCTGTTGCGTGGCGGCCGATCAGGCTGAGTCCTACATTCCGGACAGAACCCTTCAGAGGGAATTCAGCCCCGCATAAAGCGGATTTCGGGTACAGGACACCGCTAGCGCCCCACCTAGCACAACCGACGGAAACTATAGCCACCCAGGCGAACTTTTTCAAGAAGAAAAAGCCCGACGACTTCCGGACGGCCGCACCGCCCCCATTGACCCGGCGTCTGCCGCAATACCGCGGGAGCTGCCAGCCATTTTTGCGGGGATTTTTTATTGACTTCTTCCCGTCTGTATCATAGTCTCTGATTTTATTAGGAAATCTTAGCATTTATGGTTTAGCCAAACGCCCTCGGAGCGCGTCTTTCGGCCGGCGGCTGCGCGGGACATGTTATGGGGGGTGTCGCTGGCGCGGGGCCCTGCCCATAGGGCCCATCCCTAGTTTCCGGATGGACTCTGCCCAAATCGATGGGGGCCTGTAAAGATCCTGCCAGGCCCCTGTGACCAGAGCCTTTCCGCCGCTCCCGATACCTTGCAAGCCCCCGAAATTGCAATTACCGATAAGCGTGGCGACGGCTTGAGCACCGGCCTGAAGGCAAACGCGCCGGTGGAACCCCGCTGGCGGTCAAGCCTGAGAGTGCAAAAAGCCATATCACCCGTGTTTTGGCGCAAACAGGTGCGGTCGGCCAAGGGAACAAAAGGGGTCCGAGCTGATTCATGAGAACCTCGCCAAACGGCTTTAACCGGACGGTTCTGCAAAAGGTCAGACATACCATCGACACCCACGGCCTCTTTGGGACTGGCGAGTCGGTGCTGGTGGCAGTTTCCGGTGGGGCCGATTCCGTCTGCCTGCTGCACGTCCTTTTAACGCTGGCACCGGAGCGTGACCTGCACCTCGGCGTGGCCCATCTTCATCACGGCCTGCGGGGCAAGGCGGCTGACCAGGATGCCAGATTTGTCGCCGACCTGGCCCAGGCCTTCAATTTGCCGGTTTTCATAGGGGCAGCAGATGTTCGGGGTCTGAAGCAGCAGCGCCGGCTTTGTCTGGAAGAAGCCGCGCGCCAAGCCCGCTATGATTTTTTAGCGCAAATTGCCCGTCAGCATCATTTCCGCAAAATCGCCGTCGGACATCAGCAGGACGACAACGCCGAGTCGACCCTGATGTTTCTCATCCGGGGCAGCGGCGCCAGAGGGGCCGGGGGAATCCCGCCTGCCAGGGAAAACCGGATCGTACGACCGCTTATCGACCTCAAAAGAGAGGACATCCGCGGCTATCTGGCGGCGAACGGCCTGGACTGCATTTCCGACGCCACCAACCAGGAGCGCGTTTTCCTGCGCAACCGCATCCGGCTTCAACTGCTGCCGGTACTGGCGAAAGATTACAACCCCCGCATCCGGGAGGCCTTGGCACGCTTTGCCCGGGTCACCCGGGCGGAAGACGACTGGCTCGAAAGCCTGACCACCCCGCTTTTGGAAGCCGCCCGCCTTGCCCAATCCGACACCTCCCTGACGCTGTCGGTGGCTACCCTCTCGGCCCTCCATCCGGCCGCCCAGCGCCGGGTGCTGCGCAGGTCCTTGAAAATGGTCAAAGGCAACCTGCGGCGCATCGCCTTCGACCATATCGAAGCGGTCTTGGCACTCGTCGCCAGCGGCAACGGTCATGGCAGTTGCGACCTGCCCGACCGGATCCGGGTCCAGCGCTATCCCGACCGTTTGGTGGTGTCGTTGGCGCAACACCCCCTGCGGACTCTGAAACCGGAATCACCCGCCGCCGTGATCGGAGATTTCCACTACACGGTTCCCGGTCCGGTATCTGAAACCGTCTCGATCACACTGCCCGAAATCAGGGGTCGATTGGAATTTCGCCGGATCAGCCTTAAAATGGTCCCGGCAACACGCAATGCTGGACAGTTTGTCGCGTTTTTTGATATGGATGCCCTGATCTTTCCCTTGATCGTCAGAAACTTGCGCCCGGGCGACCGCTTCAACCCATTTGGAACGGCAGGCAGTCAAAAAGTTCACCGGTTCTTTATCAATCAGAAGATACCCCGCGAGTCGCGAACCCGATACCCATTGCTCCTCAGCGGCACTTCAATCATATGGGTGGCCGGCCTGCGCCTGGATCAGACCACACGGCTGACCTCGGAAACGCGGCGGGTGCTCCGGGGGGAACTTCTCCTTGCCTAAATCCGCTTCGTGATTAATATCAGGAACCCGGCTACTATTGGAAGTTGAAACCACTCACGTGCGGCCGGGTCGCAGACTAAAATTTTCAAGCTTGGAATACGGCGTTTCTTCCCGTGAATTGGACTCCGCGGGCGGGTGACGTCCTTCAAGCCGACAGCCTCAGGAGGTGACTTCAGTTGAATCCGTTCTACAAAAATCTGGCGTTGTGGCTGGTAATCACGCTGATGATGATCATGCTTTTCAACCTCTTCAACCAGCAGCAACTTGCAGAAAACAGCCTCAGCTACACCGAATTTTTAAGCATGGCGGAAAACGGGAAAATTGCTGAAGTCGTCATCCAGGGCCAGGAGCTATTTGTAACTGACAGCAACCGCAACCGGTTCAAGGTATTTGCTCCGCAGGATGCCGACATGATCAAAACACTGCGGGCCAAAGGCGTTATGATCAAGGCCAAACCGCCGGCCGAATCCCCTTGGTACATGTCGGTCCTGATATCGTGGTTTCCGATGATCGTCCTGATCGGCGTGTGGATTTTTTTTATGCGCCAGATGCAGTCCGGCGGCGGCAAGGCCATGTCATTCGGCAAAAGCAAAGCGCGCCTGATGTCGGATCAGCAGACCAAGGTCACTTTTGAGGATGTGGCCGGGATCGACGAGGCCAAGGAGGAGCTGGAGGAAATCGTCGAATTTCTGCGGGACCCCAAGAAATTCACCCGCCTGGGAGGTCGGATCCCCAAAGGGGTGCTGCTGATGGGGCCGCCGGGAACCGGCAAGACCCTGCTGGCAAGAGCCATCGCGGGCGAAGCGGGGGTTCCCTTCTTCAGCATCAGCGGTTCGGATTTCGTGGAAATGTTCGTGGGCGTCGGCGCCTCCCGGGTGCGCGATCTTTTCGTACAGGGCAAGAAAAACGCCCCCTGCATCATTTTCATCGATGAGATCGATGCGGTCGGCCGCCACCGCGGTGCCGGGCTCGGCGGCGGCCATGACGAGCGTGAGCAGACCCTGAACCAGCTGCTGGTGGAAATGGACGGTTTCGAATCCAACGAAGGGGTCATCCTGATTTCGGCCACCAACCGCCCGGACGTGCTGGACCCGGCCCTGCAGCGGCCGGGCCGCTTCGACCGCCAGGTCGTCGTCTCCCTGCCGGACATCAAAGGCCGGGAGGCCATTTTGGGGGTCCACATGCGTCGCACACCGGTGGCGGCGGATGTCGATGCCCTCATGCTGGCCAAGGGCACCCCCGGTTTCTCGGGGGCCGACCTGGAAAACCTGGTCAACGAGGCCGCGCTCCTGGCGGCCAAGCGCGGCAAGGAACGCCTGGAGATGACCGATTTCGAAGACGCCAAGGATAAGGTCTACATGGGCCTGGAGCGCAAGTCCAAGGTGGTCAGGGAGGAGGACCGCAAAACCACCGCTTATCACGAGGGTGGCCACGCCTTGGTAGCCCGCCTCCTGCCGGGCACCGACGCGGTCAACAAAATCACGATTATTCCGCGCGGGCGTGCGGCCGGTGTCACCTGGTTTCTCCCCGAAGAACGCGACTTCAAGTACAAGGATCAGCTGGAAAGCGACCTGGCGGTAGCCTTTGGCGGCCGCGTTGCCGAGGAACTGGTGTTCGGGCGGATCAGTACCGGCGCCTCAAACGATATCAAGCAGGCGACAGGCTTGGCTCAAAAGATGGTGCGGGCCTGGGGGATGAGCGTGGACCTTGGCCCGCTGTCATACGACCAGGGCGAAGAGCAGATCTTTCTCGGCCGTGAAATCTCCCAGCACCGTGATTATTCAGAGGAAACCGCCCGCAAGATCGACCAGGAAATCACCCGGATCATCAAAGACAGCTACACCCGGGCCAAGGGGGTGCTAGAGAAAAATATCGACGTTCTCCACAAACTCGCGGAGTTGCTGCTGGAAAAGGAAACCGTTTTAGGGCGTGAACTGGATGAACTGATTCATTCCCTGCGACCGGAATTCAAGCTCCCTGACGCCAAGAAGGCGGCGGAAACCTCTGATGATGCGCAACCCGAAACGAAAACCGAGCAGCCCAAAGCCTGATCCATGAAATCCTATCTTCTTTCCTGGGGACGCCATCGTCTTGAGCTGGGCCCCCAGACCTGTGTGATGGGGGTTGTCAACGTAACACCGGATTCCTTCTCCGACGGCGGCCATTTTTTCGATCCGGCCGCCGCCGTATCCCAGGCGGAAAAAATGGCCGCCGAAGGTGCGGGCATCGTTGACATTGGAGGAGAATCGACGCGACCGTTTTCGGAACCGATATCCACCGAAGAGGAAATCGGCAGGGTGGTGCCGGTGATCGAAGCACTGGCAAAGCGCATCAGACAACCCATTTCGATCGATACCATGAAGGCCGAGGTTGCCCGCCGGGCATTGACGGCGGGTGCGGCAATGATCAACGACATCAGCGCCATGACCTACGACTCGGAAATGGTTTCAGTGGCACGCGCATGGGACGTTCCGGTGGTTCTGATGCACATGAAGGGTACCCCCAAGACCATGCAGGCCAAACCGGTATACACCGATGTGACAGCTGAAGTCTGCGCCTACCTGCTGGATGCCGCCGACAGGCTTCAGGCCGCGGGAATCACCCGCCGCAGGATCATATTGGATCCCGGCATCGGTTTCGGCAAGACTTTCATCCACAACCTCCTGCTCCTGAAGCACCTGCAGGCTTTCGCGGAAATGGGCTACCCGATCCTGATTGGCACTTCGCGCAAGTCGTTTATCCGCCATCTGGTCAAGGGCCGCCAACAGACCGACATCCACCCGGAGCACCCCCTGGTGGAGACCGGTACCCAGGCGACCGTAACAGCCGCCATCCTGGCAGGCGCCCAGATCATCCGCGTTCATGATGTCGCCAACACGATGGCAACGGTCAAGGTCATCGACGCCATCCGCAACGCGAACGGCTGACCATCGCAAGGTGCAAAGGCAGGTCTGCGACCGCCCTTCCAGTCGTCGAAGGAAATGATCGATGCTCTTGGTAATTGATGTCGGGAACACCAACACGGTGCTGGGAATCTACGACGGCCTGAACCTGATTCGGGACTGGCGTATTCGAACCGAGCGCAACACCACCGAAGATGAATTGAACGTGCTGCTCGGCAGCCTTTTGGCATTGGGAGGGATCGACCGCACGCGCATCGAGAAAAGCATCATTTCCTGCGTGGTCCCGCCGGTGGTAAAAATTCTGGATGCCTTCTGCCGGCGCTACCTGGGGCACGTGCCCAGCTGGGTGGATGCCCGCTCGGTGGTGGGGATGATGCCCATCCGCTATCATAACCCGGCGGAAATCGGCGCCGACCGGATCGTCAACGCGATTGCAGCCTATCACAAATACCGCTGCAGCCTTATCGCCATCGACTTCGGCACCGCCACCACCTTTGACGTCATCTCCGAAAAGGGGGAATATCTGGGTGGCGCCATCAGCCCCGGCATCATGATTTCCGCGGAAGCCCTGTTTCGCGAGGCCTCCAAACTGCCACGGGTGGAAATCTTCACGCCGCCGGAGACCGCCATCGGCAAGGACACCATCACCAGTATTCAGGCGGGGATTATTTTCGGGTATGCCGAAATGGTGGACGGAATGGTGCGGCGCATAAAAGCCGAGATGACCACCAGCCCCCGCGTGATTGCAACCGGCGGGCTGGCCGAGCTGATGTTCAAGGTAGCGGAAACGATTGAGGCTGTTGAGAAAAATTTAACCTTGGTAGGCTTGCGGCTTTTGAGCGAGGCCCCCTTGCGGTGATGAAAGTTGGCGGGCTCATGCCACAGACCCGCTGCAATCGGGCCGCATGCCGGGCTCAAGGGTCACGACCAAAAAATACCTCATCCTGCCTGTCCTTTGGCTCGCCCGCCGAGTAGCGGTGGTGTGTTGTCAGGCCATGCCCATCTGTTTTTCCAATTCCGCGATCGCCTTTTGCAGGGCCTCTTTTTCAGCCGCCGACAGGGAATCATCCGCCAGCCGGCGCCGCAGGCCCAACAGCAGCATCTCTTCACGATATTCGTGGCAGGTGTATCGGGACGGGGAATCGGTCATCGAAAAATATCCCTGTACGGCGGTGGCTGCCGGCAATCGACCGGCCGCTGAGGGGATCCTCCCTCCCGGCCCACTTTTTTCCCGATCCGGCGGAAACGCCGCGGCTTCAGCCCCGACCAACAGCCTGGAAGGATTCATTGAAAACCCGGTAGAAGAGGTCCCGCTCCGTCAGCCCGCGCCCCAGGATGCCGCCGATCTGGTTCAGGTTGCGGCTGTTGATGATCATGTTGACACTTTTACCGAAAGCCGTGAACTGGTCCATGGTGCGGTAGCGCCGGCTGATCATGGCCACGAAGAGCTTGCGTCGCACCGACATGCCGAGACGCTCGAGATAGATCAGGACCCCGTTTTCATCAGGGTTGGCGCTGTCAAAGGCTTCATTGACAACCACAAGGTCATAGTCGTGATAGCGCATCCGCTTGAGGGCATCCCGGGTGCTTTCGGCCTCGGTGATGTGGTACTCCATGATTTTCAGAACCTCTGAGACTTTCTTTATCACCTCGGCGTTTTCTTCGCAAATCAAGGCGGTTTTGCCCTCTTCCTCCACAAAGTTGAATGGGCTGTCGGCGTAACCGTCGAAGGATTCCGGGGCGGCCTCGATGCAGGCCGGCTCCGACTCTGAGGACGGAAGCGCGGCGGCAAGGGGTTTGGCGCCGACGACGATTCCGGCCTTGCAGCGAGGACAGCGCAGGGTTGCCGTCCGATCGGTCTGAATTTTATCGTCGGCGATTCGAAACTTGCTCTTACACTTTTTACAGATGATCTCCATGGCCAGATTCCCCTTGTTTGCTAAAACCAATGCAGCGCCCGGTTAAAAGCCCATGGTGCTGGGCTGGTGATTGCGTGTGTATTCACGATCCAGCTGGAGTTGCTGGATATCGGTGGTCGACTCTCCGCGAGCGCTTTTGACCGTGTCAATGCCGCGTCCCACGATGCCACGCCGTGACGCATAGCCCATGGCCGTCTCCCGGGTGATGAGCCCCTGTTCGTAAAGACTTACGATGTAATCGTCAAAGGTCGTCATCCCGAAGGGGCGGCCGTCCTGCATGATCTCATAGAAGGTTTTGCCTTCCGACTCGCCGTTGAGGATCGAATCCTTTACCCGCAGGTTGGATCGCAGAACTTCAAAGGCCGCCACCCGCCCCCCGCCGATTTTGGGAAGAAGCCGCTGCCCGACAATCCAGCGCAGGGTGTCGGCCAGTCGGATTCGGATCTGGTTCTCCTCTTCAGTTTTGAACATACCCAGAATACGGTTGATGGTCTGGCCGGCGTCGACGGTATGCAGCGTGGTCAACACGAGATGGCCGGTTTCCGCCGCGCTGAGACCGATTTCAACGGTTTCACGGTCCCGCATTTCGCCCACCAGAATCACTTTGGGAGCCTGACGCAGCGCCGCGCGCAGCCCGTGGGCAAAAGAGTCGTAGTCGGTTCCGAGTTCCCGCTGGTTGAAGGTCGATTTTTTGTGGGGGTGCTGGTACTCGATGGGGTCCTCGAGGGTCACCACATGAACGGATTTTTTCTCGTTGATGTCGTCCAGAATAGCGGCCAGAGAGGTGGATTTACCGGAGCCGGTGGCGCCGGTGACAAAAACGATGCCGTTTCTTTCCTGGGCAATTTCGAAAAAAGATTCGGGCAGATTCATTTCATGGATGTTGGGAACCTTGGACTCCAGCCGCCGCAGAACAATGCTGGTATTTCCGGACTGCGAAAAAACGTTGACCCGGAAACGAGCTTTACCGGGCAGACCGTAAGAGAGATCGCAAGAGCCTTCACTGAGCAACCGTTCGGTCAGACGGCGGTCCTGGTTGATCAAGTTCAACGCAAAGACCTCGGTTTGGAATGGGGTCAACTCCCGCAAGGCCGGTTTCAAGTCCACCGCCACGAGTTCTCCGGCGCTTTCCACCTGGAGGGTTTTACCCACCGTCAAGTTCAAGTCCGAGACGTTGTTGTGGGAGTCGAGCATCTTGGTGAGAATCTGGTCGATTTCGTGTTTTTTCATGCTGTGCCTCTCAATTTCGACGATACAAACCGGCCGGCTGCCGAACGAAAACTACGATTTCAAGCCAAAACCGCCTGCAGGCCCAACCGTCAGGCCTCGGTGAAGTCCGCCGGCGGAGTGCGCAGCAGCGGCCTGAACTTGGCCTTGTCGTTGGCCTTGGCATAGGCCTCTTCCGAATCGATCATGCCTTTTTTGTGGAGATCCATGATGGCGTCATCCAGCAGCTGCATGCCGTACTTCTTTCCGGTCTGCATCATCGAGGGCAGCTGGTGGGTCTTGGATTCCCGGATCAGGTTGCGGACCGCCGGGGTTGCAATCAGGATCTCGAGGGCCGCGCAGCGGCCGACCTTGTCCACGCGTTTGAACAGCACCTGCGCCACGACGGCCCGGATGCCGTCGGCCAGGGTGGAGCGGATTTGGGCCTGTTCGCTGTGGGGGAACACCTCTATGATCCGGTCGACGGTTTTCGCGGCGCTGGTGGTATGAAGGGTCCCAAAAACCAGATGGCCGGTGGAGGCCGCCTCGATCGCCAGGGAAATGGTTTCGAGGTCCCGCATTTCGCCCACCAGAATGATATCGGGGTCCTCACGTAGCGCCCCGCGCAGGGCGGCGCTGAAGGATTGGGTATGCATGCCCACCTCACGGTGGTTGACAATGCAGCTCTGACTTTTGTGCACGAACTCGATGGGGTCCTCAACCGTTATGATGTGATCCTTGCGGATGCGGTTGGCCTCATCAACTATCGCCGCCAGAGTCGTGGATTTACCGCTGCCGGTGGGCCCGGTTACGACCACCAGCCCGCGGGGCAGGGAGGCCAGCCGGGGAATGACCGATGGCAGGCCGAGCTGCTTGGCCGTCAGGATCGTATTGGGGATCTCCCGGAACACGGCGCCGATACCGTTTTTCTGCATGAAAAAATTGGCGCGGTAACGGGCAAGACCCGGAATTTCATATCCGAAGTCGATGTCGCCGCTTTCCTCAAAGTTTTTAACCTTGTCTTCGGGCGCAATCTCGTAGAGCATGCTTCTCAAATCGTCATCGGTCAGCAAATTGTACTTGACCCGCTCGATATCCCCACGAATTCTCAAGGCCGGCTGCTGCCCGGATACCAGGTGAAGGTCGGATGCCCCCTGGTCGTGCATCAACTTAAAAAACGCATCAATTTTCGCCATGAAAAACTCCTGCTGGCTGCGATAGAAAAGAAGGTTAACGCTTGTGGCAGGCTCTAAACGAGTCCAAAATGCGGCCGTTTTGTGCAAAGCGCCCGACGGCAGCGCGTGAATTTTTAAACCTGCGGCATTTTTGGCGCATGCCGCCGCATCCTCCGAAGACCGACGCCCGAAACTGCCACGCAGGCCCGCCAAAGCGTAAACCGGTCCGTTTTAGGGGCGGAAACAGCCTGCAGGGCAAATCGGTAATTAAGACATCGACAGGGGGGCAACCAAGCTTGAGGGGGAAAAGAACTTGCCGGAGAGGGGGTGAAAGGCGAGAAGGGCGGCCGTGGGCACGGGCACCCACGGCCGGCAGGCTCGGCTACCTGGAACGGGCGAGAAACTTGAGCTTGGAATCATCCTGATCAACTGCCTCCATTTCGGCCCGGCCCATCTCAAGCAGCTTGGTGTGGGCTTCCAGCACGGAACGGATTTGCACCTCGATCTGCATGCGCTGCCGCTTCAACTCGGCGATGTCTTCATGCAATTGGGCCAGGCGATTGTGGGCGCCGTTGAGCAGCTTTTGGGCGTGCACCTCGGCCTCGGTGGTAATCAGCTCGGCCGCTTTATGAGCGTTTTCCTTTACCTGATCGAGGAGTTTCTGGGAGTTGAGCATGGCACGCTTGAAGCTTTCTTCGCGTTCACGAAAACCCTGAATATCGCGTTTGAGACGGCGGATTTCCTCCTGGAGTTGCTTGTTTTGGTTGCCGATGGTTTCAAAGGCGTCCGTCATCTTTTCGAGGAAGTTATCGACTTCCCGAACGTCGAAGCCTCGAAAGCGCACTCGAAATTGCTGCTGCGCGATTTCCAAAGGGGTGATTTGCATGGCTGTCTCAAACCTTTTGATCGAAGGACGCCTCTGAGTCACGATAAGAGCGTCGCAATCCGAAAGAGGCTGTCCACAAGAAATTTACGAAGAAAAATGACCACCAGAAAAACGATGATCGGCGACAGGTCGATACCGCCAAAACCGACCGGCAAGCGCCTGCGGATCTGGTAGAGCACGGGCTCGGTAACGCTGTTGATGAAACGCACGATGGGATTGTAAGGGTCGGGGTTGACCCACGACAGTACGGCGCGGGCGACGACAATCCACAGAAAAAAAAGGAGGACATAATCGATGATTGTCGCCACCGCTATCAGAAGATTGCCGATGATAAACATGCCAGTCTGATCCTCGAAGCTGGTTTGTTCCCACTCCCGCCTGCCGGGAACGGGGGGTCGGTTTATAAAAATTTATCAATAATTAAGTATAGATGGCAGATAAGTCAAGAAGTTTCATGCAAAATCGTTGACACTCAAAAGTCACCGGCAGTAAGCTGGCGGGCATGGAGGTGCGGTGGTTACCCCCTTTCCAGCCGGACGGCCACCGCCGTTGTGGCATCACGTCCCAGCGCGCCAGTATCCTGCCAGCACTGCGATTTGCGGCGAGCCCGCTTAAAATTTCCCCTCGGTGGTGCCCATCAGGCGGGGTCCTTGGCCAAATCGTCGGGATTTATTTTTACGAGGCCGACCACAATGCGCGTATCCGGATTGAAACCTATCATGTACTGAGAGTTGCGCTGGGGATCGTCTTCATCGGGGTCAGCTGCCAAAAGATTCTAGAACCGGAACCCTTCGCTCAAATTGTCGCCAACCATCGGCTGCTGCCAGCGATGCTCGTCCCGCCCGTGGCCCTCTTTCTTCCCTGGCTGGAGGCCATCTGCGGGCTGATGCTGGTCAGCGGCTTCCTGGTGAAGGGCAGCCTCCTGATTGTCGACAGTTTGCTGGTTGTTTTCCTCCTGATTTTCGTGATCACTATCTTTCGCGGTCTCGACATCAGTTGCGGCTGTTTTTCTCTTTCTTTACAAGCCGGCAAAAGCGCCTTACCATACCTTGCACGAGGCAGCCTTTTACTGCTGGTCGGCGTCTGCTTGTCGATCTACCATGCGCGCCGTGACCAGCGCCAGTCATGATGCCGTCTACGGCATCAGCCGTTTGAACGCGACGGGAAAGGCTCGGCAATTTTCATCACATGGAGCGAGCAGCATGCACCCCAAATCCGTTATGTCGGCCATTGGCTTTGGTCTTTTTTTCGGCCTCATCATCCTCTCCGAGGCCTTTGCCGCGGCGGGCAGCGTCAAATGGCATTCCTACCAAGAGGGCGTCGCACTGGGTAAAGACCAGAACAAAAAAGTGTTCGTGAATTTTTTTGCCGACTGGTGCACCTACTGCAAACAAATGGACAGCGAAACCTTTAACGATTCGGCCGTGGGCGCCTATCTTAACAAGAATTTCATCGCCGTCAAGGTGGATGCCGACCGGGAGACCCAACTGGCCTCCGAGTATCATGTTCAGGGCCTGCCGGCGTCCACTTTTATCGCCGAAGACGGGGCGCTTATCGGCAGCCAGCCGGGCTTCATCGCCCCCGACCAGATGATGCCGCTGCTGCACTATATCCATTCCGACAGCTACAAGACCATGTCCTTTGAAAAATTCCTGGAGGCCTCGGGCAACTGAGGCCGTGTTTTGCAGCCCAACCCCCGGGCCCCCGGCAGGCAGCCATTGACCGCCGTTTCGGGCCGGAGGCCGTCGGCAGCTGAGGTCAAGGTGACGGCCGCTGGCCGGTGCGCCGCAGGATCAAGCGAATGCCGCAGGTCACGAAAATCGTTGCGCTCAGGACCAGCAGAAGCCCGGGCACCCAGGCGAATTCGGCGTAAGCCGGATCCTCCCGGGTCACCGAAAGGCCGATCGCCCCGAAGATTCCCACTGCCGCCAGAAACCCTATAAAGGCCAGGCAGGCATTTTCGCTGTCGTACCAGGGAACGATGATTCTTCGAAAAACGGGATTCTGATCGAGTTTCATGGTCAACAGGGTAATGAAGGGCGCATGAAAAATCAAGCCGATAAAACAGCCGCGTCAAGCGGGTGGCAAGCCGGCGGGGTGGGGGCCTGGCTTCTGACGCTGAGCTTTTCAGCGGTTTTTTTTGGGCTCTCAGGCTGCGCCGCGGCCCCCACGGATGTGACCATCAAGGACACCGAACGGTCTTTTGGGGTCGGCAGCATCCTGTCGGGGGAAACCGGCCGCAGCGTATCAATTGAGCTGATGATGGCGGACCTGGCGCGCGCCCGGATCATCTATGTAGGTGAAAACCATCCGAACCCCGCTCACCACCGGGTCCAACTCCAACTGATGGCGCTTCTGCACCAGCATCACCCCCAGTTGACCGTGGGCATGGAGATGTTTGACCGCACCTACCAACCGGTTCTGGATCAGTGGTCGGCCGGCACACTTGAAGAGGACGCCTTTCTGCACAAAACCCAGTGGTACGCCAACTGGCGCTACCCGTACCCGCTTTACCGGGAACTTTTGGACTTTATCCGATCCCAGGGGCTGCCGCTTTTTGCACTGAACCTTCCGGGATACATCCCAGCGCGGATTCGGGTGGGGGGCATCGCCAACCTCAGCGCTCATGACAGCCCCTGGCTGCCGGCTGAAATCGACCTGACCCATGAGGCCCATCGCCGCTACCTCGAATCGGTCTTCCAGCACCATGCCTTTGGCCGCGAAGGCCGATTCGAATATTTCTACGAGGCGCAGTGCGTTTGGGAAGAGACCATGGCGGAAAACATCGCCCGCAACTTGACAGCGGCACCCATGCTGGTACTGGCGGGAAACAGCCACATCCAATATCGCTACGGCATCCCGGAGCGGGCATTGCGCCGCACCGGGGTCCCCTTCCGCACCGTTTACCTGGCGACGGCCGGCGACACCGTACCGCTGGGTATCGCCGATTATATCTGGGTCACCCCGGGCACCACTTCCACCCCGCAATAATCCTGTGCAACTTTTTAAGTTTATGCCTTCAAACGATTTAGGCGTTGGCACCGGGGTGCCGATAAAGCCCAATATATGGTTAATTTTCTGTTGACACACAACAATATGTAGTTGTAAGAAGGCCTGACCGTCGCCACTGGCGACCTTGCCTGTCAGCATCCCGATCGACTTCAGTTTGAACACCCCACCCGGAACCCCGTCCACGGGTCCCCATGCTGGATTGCGAACAAGAGAGGAGCGCCATGTTTGAAGGAATGAGGTCCCCAGGTGATAAAATGGTTGTGTTTGAAACTATCAAGAAACGGGACGGCCGGATCGTAGAGTTCGACTCATTCAAAATCACCACTGCGCTGGCCAAGGCCGGCAAGGCCAGCGGCGAGTTCGATGTGCGCGAGGCCCGCAAGCTGACCCTGCGGGTCCTGACCCTGGCCCACGAGCTGCGCCTGGGCCCCATGCCTGAAGTCGAGGAAATTCAGGACATCGTTGAGCGCGTCCTGCTCGACTCCCCCTTTCTGATGACCGCCAAGGCCTATATTCTCTACCGCGAGCAGCACGCCCAGATCCGCAACATCACCACCAAGGCGCATGTCGACCTGGTGGAAAACTATCTCCAGAAGTTGGACTGGAAAATAAAAGAAAACAGCAACATGTGCTATTCCCTGCAGGGGCTCAACAACTATATCTCCTCCGATGTGACCGCCGAGTACTGGCTCAGCCGGATCTACCCCCCTGAAATCCGCCACGCCCACAAAAACGGCGACATGCACATCCACGACCTCAGCCTGCTCTCGGTCTACTGCGTTGGCTGGGACCTCAAGGACCTCCTCCGTCAGGGGTTCAGGGGCGCGGCCGGCAAAGTCGAGAGCGGACCGCCCAAGCACCTGCGTTCGGCCCTCGGGCAGGTGGTCAATTTCTTTTACACCCTTCAGGGAGAGGCGGCCGGCGCCCAGGCGATCTCCAACTTCGACACGCTCCTGGCGCCGTTCGTGCGCTTCGACAACCTCGACTACGACGAGGTCAAGCAGGCTTTCCAGGAGTTTGTCTTCAACATCAACATTCCCACCCGGGTGGGTTTCCAGACGCCGTTTACCAACATCACGATGGACCTGCACCCCCCCACCATTCTGCGGGACCACCCGGTTATCGTGGGGGGCATGGCGCGCGAGGCCACTTACGGCGAGTTCCAAGCTGAAATGGACATGATCAACCGGGCCTTTGCCGAGGTGATGATGGCGGGCGACGCCTGCGGCCGGGTGTTCACCTTCCCGATTCCGACCTACAATATCACCCGGGACTTCGACTGGGACAACCCCAACCTTGAGCAGGTCTGGAAAATGACCGGCAAATACGGCATTCCTTATTTTTCAAACTTCGTCAATTCGGACATGTCACCCGAGGACGCCCGCTCCATGTGCTGCCGCCTGCGGCTGGACAACCGCGAGTTGATGAAGCGCGGCGGGGGCCTTTTCGGGGCCAACCCGCTGACCGGCTCCATCGGCGTGGTCACCGTCAACCTGCCGCGAATCGGTTTCCTGGCCGCCGACAAGGACGATTTTTTCAGCCGCCTCAACCGGATCATGCAGGCCGCCAAGGAGAGCCTCGTGATCAAACGCAAAGTGCTGGAGCGCTTTACGGAAAAAAACCTCTACCCCTACACCAAGTTCTACCTTCGGGAAATCAAGGCCGGATCGGGGTTTTACTGGAAAAACCACTTCTCCACCATCGGCATCGTGGGCATGAACGAGGCGTGCCTGAACTTTATCGGGGAAGACATTACCACCGCCGGCGGCCAGCGCTTCGCACTGGAGGTGATGGATTTCATGCGCGCGCGGATCGCCGCGATCCAGCAGGAAACCGGCGAAATCTTTAACCTGGAGGCCACCCCGGCCGAAGGCACCTCCTACCGCCTCTGCTTGCTGGACAAGGAGCGCCACCCCGAAATTCTGGCGGCCAACAATGACGGGTGGCGCCGGGGCGAGGCCGCCTACTATACCAACTCGACCCAGCTGCCGGTCAATTTCAGCGATGACCTCTTCGAAACCCTTGCGCTGCAGGACGACCTCCAGACCAAGTACACGGGGGGCACGGTGATGCACCTCTTCCTGGGAGAAAGGGTCGCCGACATCGAGACCGTCAAAAACCTGGTTCGCAAGGTGGCCGCCGGTTACCGGCTGCCCTACTTTACCCTGACACCGACCTTCAGCGTCTGCCCGACCCACGGCTATCTGAACGGCGAGCGCCAAACCTGCCCGACCTGCGGCCAGGAAACCGAAGTTTACTCGCGCGTGGTGGGGTATCTGCGGCCGGTTCGGCAGTGGAACAACGGCAAGCAGGCGGAGTATGCCCAGCGCAAACCCTTTAAAGTCGCCTGAGCGGCTGCCCGCGAGCCGCCCAGCAAGCCGTTGCGGTTATGATATTCGGTGGTCTACAGAAAAACTCGTTCATCGACTACCCCGGCAGGATCAGCTGCGTGGTGTTCCTGTCGGGGTGCAACTTTCACTGCCCCTACTGCCACAACCCCGGCCTGGCACGGGGCAGCGCGGTAGACGGCGACGATCTGAACCTTTGCGGGCTCCTCGACTTTTTGGCGGCGCGCAGAGGGTTGCTGGACGCCGTGGTCGTTTCCGGCGGCGAGCCGACGCTGCAGCCCGATCTTGCAGAGCTCTGCGGCTGCATCCGGGAAGCCGGCTACCCGGTCAAGCTGGACACCAACGGCAGCAACCCCGATGCCATCCGCCACCTGCTGGCAGACAACCTCGTGGACTATATCGCCATGGACATCAAAACCGCACCGGAAGGCTACGTGCCGGACCTGGCAGCCGACCTCGAGCCCGCGCGTCTTCTGGCCAGCATCGATCTCATCATGCACTCCGGCCGGCCATACGAGTTCCGCACGACCTGCGTGCAGCCGTTCGTGGATCCCGCCATCATCACCGCCATCACCAGCTGCATCGCCGGCGCCGAGCGCTACGTTCTTCAGACCTTCCGACCGGAAACGGTCATGGACCCGCGCTTTTTCACGGGCTCCCGCCGCGGCGCGACGGCCGCCGAACTGGAAAACTTCCGCAGGCTTGCCGCCCCGCATGTCCGGCAGTGCCTGGTGCGCTGAACCCGAAAAAGACCCTGCGGTGAATGGAAATGCCGTCCCTGCCCCCTGCCCCCATGGACTGGCGGATCCTCCTGGTCGACGACGAGGAGGGCATCCGCAAGGTCATGCGCATCACCCTGGAAGACGCCGGCTACCAGGTTGAAACCGCTGCCGACGGCGCCGATGGTCTGTCCCGGTGCGAAAGTTTTGCCCCCCAGATCCTGATCACCGACATCCGCATGCCCGTCATGGACGGCCTGGAGCTGCTGGCCGCCGTCAAACAGCGTCAGCCGGAGATCGAGGTCATCGTGATGACCGCTTTCGGCGAAATGGACCTCGCCATCCGCGCCCTGCAGCTGGATGCTTCGGATTTTATCACCAAACCGCTCCATGACGAGGCCTTCTTTCTGGCGCTGCAGCGGGCGCGCGACCGTTTCCGGGCCCGCCAGCAGGTCCAGGACTACACCACCTTGCTGGAGGCGGGCTGGGCGCGCACGGCCCGGGAGCTGATCGACACTTTCGCCTTTCAGCGAAACTTGATCGACGGCTCCCTGGACGGCATCCTGGGGTGTGACCGGGATGACGCCGTGGTGATCTTCAACCGCAGCATGGAGCGGATGCTCGGCTACACCCGGGCGCAAGCGGTCGGCCAAATGACGCTGGCAGGCCTGTTTCACCCCGGAGAAGACGAGCGCTTCAGGCGGGCGCTGGCGGCCGAAAAGTGGGGTGGCCGCGGCCGCCTGGCGCTTTTTGAAACCGCCCTGATGGCCAAAGACGGCCAGAGCATTCCGGTTCAGGCCTCGGCCGCGATTCTGCCCCAACCGGGTGCCATGGGCGGACTGGTCTGCTTTTTCAGGGACCTGCGGGAAGTCCGGCGACTGGAACAGGAGGTGGCCGACCAGGCCCGTATCCTGCACCAGGACAAAATGATGTCCCTGGGTCGTCTGGCCGCCAGCGTGGTTCACGAGATCAACAACCCGCTTGCCGGGATCCTCAATTATACCCGGCTGATGCTGCGGATCCTGAAGCGCGGACCGCTGGAGGCGACCCGCCAGGCGGATTTCAGCCGTTACCTTGCGCTGGTGGAAAGTGAAACCGACCGTTGCGCCCGAATTGTCGCCAGTCTGTTGGCGTTTTCACGAAAATCGCCGCCGGCCATGACCGAACTCGCGCTTCACGACCTTCTCAACCGCTGCGCCTTGATGAGCCGCCACAAGCTGGAACTGCAGAAGATTCAGCTTGAACTCGTGATCGCCGATGCTCTGCCCCCGGTCCGGGGGGACGCCAACCAGCTGCAGCAGTGCATCATCAACCTGATCTTCAATGCCATCGACGCCATGCCCGAAGGCGGCAGCCTGCGGCTCGAGGCCGACCGCAGCCCTTGCGGCGGGGAAGTGACCATCACCGTCACAGACACCGGGGCGGGGATCCCGACCGCCGATCTACCCCACATCTTCGAGCCTTTTTTCACCACCAAGGCCGAAGGCTACGGTGTGGGGCTGGGCCTGTCGACGGTGTTCGGCATCATGCAGCGCCACGGTGGCACTGTTACGGCCGAAAACGTCGCGGGCAAAGGCGCGGCCTTCACCCTGCACCTGCCCCTGGCACCCCCTGATTCATCGCCTCGGAAACGTTGATGTTTCAGATGTTGCATTTGTTTCTGCACCATTCAACATCCTGTTATAAAATAATTTTTTAGAAAACTTTTCCTTGAAACTCGTACCTGTTGCCTTTTGATGCATCATTTCGGCAACAACGAGCCCCCGGGACAGTCTCCGCTTCCGCCGTTCCCACCTTCAAAACTGAAATACATATTAAATTCAAACCGTTACTTCAACCGGCATGGTTAATGCTATGCTCGGTTCCATGATGCCCTTGCGCCCCGACCGTTTACCCCAGGAGCCCATCGTGAGCCAGGAGACCGGCAGCAAAAAGATCCTGATCGTCGATGATGAAGCCGACATGGTCACCTTCATGGCCACGCTGCTGGCGGCCAACGGGTACACCCCGATCATCGCCCGAGACCCGGCCGAAGGCCTGACCAAGGCCCGGCAGCTCAACCCCGATTGCATCATCCTCAACGCCATGATGACCGCGGACGGCGGCATCACCCTCTATGTCAACCTGAGATGCGACCAGCAGTTGCGGACCGTTCCGGTCATCATGTTGTCGGCCATCGGCAAAAAGATCTTTCTTTTCTACCCCGAGGCCCAGGCCTCGGCCGGCGGCCGGGATCTGCGGGAGCCGGAGTGCTACCTGGAAACCCCTCCTGACGCCAAGGAACTGCTGCGCCAGGTGCAAAAACTGTCCGCCCCGGCGACCGTTTGAAGGTCATCGGCGCCGGCACCAGCAGGGAGAGACCAATGGCCATCAAAATCGGGTTTTACATCTGCCACTGCGGCATCAATATCTCCTACCGGGTCCGGGTGCAGGAGGTTGCCGATTTTGCCCGCAACCTGAAAAACGTGGTGGTGGCCCGCGACTACAAGTTCATGTGCTCAGACCCCGGCCAGGAAATGATCGAAAAGGATATCCGCGAGTACGGCCTCAACCGGGTAGTGGTGGCCTCCTGTTCGCCGCGGTTCCACGAAAAGACCTTCCGGGCAGCCTGTCAGCGGGCCGGCCTGAACCCCTACATGTTCCAGATGGCGTCAGTCCGCGAGCAGGTTTCCTGGGTCACCCGGGATCCCGACAAGGCCACCCGCAAAGCCAAGACCCTGGCAGCGGCGGCCATCAATCGGGTGAATTTCCACGAGGCCCTGGAAACCCGCGAAGTGGCGGTGCACCCCGACCTGCTGGTCGTCGGCGGGGGGATTGCGGGCATGCAGGCGGCGCTGGACATCGGCAGTGCCGGCCGCAAGGTCTACCTGGTGGAGAAGGAGACCACCATCGGGGGCCACATGCTGCAGTTCGACAAAACCTTTCCGACCCTCGACTGTGCCGCCTGTATCGGAACCCCCAAGATGGTGGAGGTGGCTCAGAATCCCAACATCGAACTGCTGTCCTACAGCGAGGTGACGGCGGTTTCGGGCTACATCGGCAACTACACGGTCAGCATCCGACGCAAACCGCGCTACGTCAAGGAGGGGGTCTGCACCGGCTGCGGGGAATGCACCAAGGTCTGCCCCGTGACGGCCCCCAGCGCCTGGGATCAGGGGCTGAGCCAGCGCAAGGCGATCTACCGGGCCTTTCCCCAGGCGGTGCCGATCACCTTCTGCATCGACAAGAAGGACCGCGCGCCCTGCACGACCACCTGCCCGGCCGGCATCAACGTGCAGGGCTACGTCCAGCTGATCGGCCAGGGCAAATACCGCGAGGCCGTCGCGCTGATCATGGAGCGCCTGCCCCTGCCGGGGGTTCTCGGGCGGGTCTGTCCCCATCCCTGCGAGGCGGCCTGTCGGCGGGCCGAGGTCGACGCCCCCGTGGCGATCCGCGAGCTCAAGCGCTTTGCGGCCGACCAGGTCGACCCAGCGCAGCGCCTTAGACCCGAAATCACCGAACGTCCGGAAAAAATCGCCGTGGTCGGCGGCGGCCCGGCCGGTCTGACCGCCGCCTACTTTGCGCGCCTCAAGGGCTACCAGGTGACCCTTTTCGAGACCCTCGACACGCTGGGCGGCATGCTGCGGGTGGGGATCCCGGACTACCGCCTGCCGCCCGATGTTCTCGACCGCGAAATCGGCTACATTCTCAGCCTGGGGGTCAAAACCCGCACCGGAGTCAGGTTGGGAAGGGATTTCACCCTGGCCGACCTGCAGCAGGAGGGCTTTGCCGCGATTTTTATCGGCATCGGCGCCCACGCCTCCCTCAAGCTGGGCATCCCGGGCGAGGACGGCACCCGCGGGGTAATCGACGCGCTGGCCTTCCTGCGCGGGGTCAACCTGGGCACGGGCATCGCCATAGGCAAACGGGTGGTCGTCGTCGGGGGTGGCAACGTCGCCATCGACGCCGCCCGCGTGGCGCGGCGGCTCGGCGCCGAAAAGGTGTCCGTGGTCTACCGCCGCTCCGAGGCGGAGATGCCGGCCTACGCCGAGGAGGTGGCCGGTGCGCTGGCCGAGGGCGTCCGCTTCGAATATCTCACCGCCCCCGTCCGTATCGTCGGCGCCGAGGGCGCCGTTACCGGCTTTGAATGCCTCCGCACCGAACTGGGGCCGCCGGACGCCAGCGGCCGGCGCCGCCCGGTGCCGATCACCAACTCGGAATTCGAAATTGCCTGCGACACCGTTATCCCCGCCATCGGCCAACTCACCGAGAGGGCGTGGTCGGCGGCCGAAACGGGCCCCGCGTGCTCGGCGCGCAATACCATTACGGTCAGCCCCGGGTCCATGGGCACCACCCTGCCCCACGTGTTTGCCGCGGGGGACGCCGTCACCGGACCGGCCACCGTCATTGAAGCGGTTGCCGGGGCACGCCGGGCGATGGCGGCCATGGACCGCTTTATCCGGGGGGAGGCGTTTGACACCGTAGCTGCGCCCGCGGTCAAAACGGCGGCCACAACCGCCGGCTGGAATGAAATCCCGGATGACATCCAAAGCGCTGCACGCCTGCAGCCCTCGCATCTGCCGGCTTTGGAGAGCGCCGCCTCCTTTGCCGAGGTAGCGCCCGGGGTCAGCGCCGAAGCGGCCCGCCAGGAGGCCGCACGCTGCCTCAACTGCGGGGTCTGCTCGGAGTGCATGGAATGCGTCAAGGTTTGCGAGGCCCAGGCGATCGACCACCGCATGCAGCCTGAAACCCTGGAAGTCCAGGTCGGCAGCATTATTCTGGCCACCGGCTACGACACCCTCGACCCGACCCCCATGCATCCCTTTGGCTACGGTCGTCTGCCCAATGTCTACACCAGTCTCGAATTCGAGCGCCTCAGCAATGCCACCGGCCCCACCGGCGGCAAAATCCTGATCCGCGACGAAAACGGGAGCTTCACCCGGGTGCCCCGCAGCGTGGCCATCCTCCACTGCATCGGCAGCCGGGATGTCAATTACCACGAATACTGCTCGCGGGTCTGCTGCATGTACGCGCTGAAATACACCCACCTGCTCAAGGAAAAGGTCGGCCACGACACGGCCGTCTACGATTTTTACATCGACCAGCGCTGCTACGGCAAAGGCTACGAGGAATTCTATCGCCGCTGCCAAGAAGAGGGCACGATCTTCGTGCGCGGCAGGGTGGCGGAAATAACCAACCAGGCCCAAGCACCGGCGGAAAAGGGCAAACTGGTGGCAATTGCCGAGGACACCCTCCTGGGGCGTCGCATGCGGGTGCCGGTGGACATGGTCATCCTGTGCACGGCCATGGAGGCCCGCGCCGATGCCGCCGAGGTGGGGCGGATTTTCGGGGTCAATCAGGGCGCCGACGGCTTCTTCCTGGAGGAGCACCCCAAGCTGGCGCCGCTCAACACCGCCACCGACGGCGTTTTCCTGGCCGGCACCTGCCAGGCCCCGCGGGACATCCCCGACACCGTTGCCCAGGCATCCGGGGCGGCGGCCAAGGCCCTGGCGCTCTCCATCCGGGGCCTGGTTGAAATCCCCTCGGCCATCTCCTGGATCGACCCGGACATTTGCGCCGGCTGCCAGGTCTGCATCGGCCTGTGCCCTTACGGCGCGATCGAGTTCGACCCGCGCCGGCTGGTCTCGGTGGTCAACGAGGCCACCTGCAAGGGCTGCGGCAGCTGCGCCGGCTTCTGCCCCAGCAGCGCCGCCCAGATCCGGCACTTCAAGGAGAAACAGATTTTTTCAGAAATCGACGGGATCATGGACGCCCTCCATGAGGTCGGCGTGTAGCATTTGATCCGCGCTGCCGCACCGATACCCGCCACCCTTTGATGCTGGAGGCAACGATGGAAACTTTCGAACCCACCCTGATCGCCTTTGTCTGCAACTGGTGCACCTACACGGCCGCCGACCTGGCCGGCACCTCGCGCCTGACCTATCCGCCCAACGTGCGCCTGGTGCGGGTGATGTGCACGGGCATGGTGGACCCCAAATACGTGATCAAGGCGCTGCTGGAAGGGGCCGACGGGGTGTTGATCAGCGGCTGTCATCCGGGCGACTGCCATTACATCAACGGCAACTTCAAGGCCCGCCGGCGCATCAAGCTCCTCAAGGAGATCCTGCCCCAGTTCGGGTTCGCCCCCGAACGGCTGAAACTGACCTGGATCGGCGCCAGCGACGGCATCCAGTTTGCCGACACCATCACTCAGCTGGTGGCACACCTGAAGGCCCTGGGCCCCAGCGAGACCCGCAGCCAGATGGTGATCTGAGCGCAACCCTTGCAAACAGGGGCCGATCCGCCTGGGCCCCTGCGGAGGACCCCCATGGCAAGCACGCTAAAAATCGAGGTGAACGCCGGTGACATCCTGTCCGCGCTGCAGGCGTTTTTAAAATCGGTGCTCGCGCAGGAGACGATCAGCGCCCTGCTGGTGCCGCAACACCTGCCCATGAAAGACCGGGTGATGCCGACCCTTGTGTCGGATCCCGCAAAACTTGCCGCAGCCGACCCGCTGGCACCGGCTTTTCCCCTGAACGCCGGGCGCCTGGCGGCACGCCTGACCCGCCACGCCGCCGGCGGCCGGATCGCGGCGGTCCTGCGACCGTGCGAAATCCGCGCCCTGGTCGAACTGGTCAAGCTCAAACAGGCCAGCACCGAAGACCTGCTTCTGATCGGGATCGACTGCCTCGGCGCCTTCACCAACCGCGACTATACCCGCTTCACGGCAAAAACCGGGGCAGAGGCCACGACCGCATTTTACCGCCGCATCCTCTTCGAAGGCCAAAGGCCCCCGGATGACTTCGATCTGGCGCCGGCCTGCCGGGTCTGCGAACACCCCGTCCCCGAAGGGGCCGATATCCTGATCGGGCTTTACGGCGCCGCCCCCGGGGGGCCGCTGTGGGCCGAAGCCCGGACCCCGAAAGGAAAAGCGTTCCTCGAACAGCTCGGGGCGGGGGCCGCGGAGGCCCCCGCCGGGCGTTCAGGGGCCGTAGCCGAACTCATCGCGGCGCGCAGCGCGCGCCGGGACGAAATGTTCGCCGCCACCCGTCAGCAGACCGACAGCCTAGAAAAACTCAGCGCCTACCTGGCCGCCTGCGTCAACTGCTACAACTGCCGGGTCGCCTGCCCGGTATGCTACTGCCGGGAGTGCGTTTTCGTCACCGACGTGTTCGACCACGAACCGTTTCAGTACCTGAAGTGGGCCCATCGCAAGGGGGCCGTCAAGATGCCCACCGACACCATTTTCTTTCACCTGACGCGGCTGGCCCACATCAGCACCGCCTGCGTGGGCTGCGGCCAGTGCTCCAACGCCTGCCCCAACGACATCGCGGTCATGGAGCTATTTCGCAGCGTGTCCCACCGAACCCAGGCGGTGTTTAAATACGAAGCCGGCCGCAGCCTGGACGAACCGCCCCCGCTGGCGGTGTTCAAAGAGGATGAATTTGGGGAGGTAACCGGCCTGTAACCAACCGGCCCTGCCCGCCGCAGCGGCGGCAATGGCCGTGGACACCCATCAACAGAGGCCAGCCATGAAACGAAAAATCGGCAGCGCAATGGTCGTCGGCGCCGGGATCGCCGGCATCCGGGCGGCCCTGGACCTGGCCGAAAGCGGCTACGGGGTCACCCTGATCGACCGTGCAGCGCATATCGGCGGGATTCTGAGTCAACTGGACTACCAGTTCCCCAGCAATGGCTGCGGCATGTGCAAGATGCTGCCGCTGGTGGCGCGCGATGCCGGCTCCCAGTATTGCCTGCGCAAGGGGCTTTTCCACGAAAACATCGACATCCTGCTTTCCACCGAAATCGCCGCCATAGCGGGCGAGGCCGGCCACTTCGAGGTCACCCTGCGCCAGTCGCCCAACCCAGTGGACCCGGAGCGCTGTAACGGTTGCGGGGCCTGCACGGCGGTCTGCCCGGTGTCGGTGCCGGATGAATTCAACGCCGGGCTGACCTTGCGCAAGGCCATCTACCTGCCCGTGCCGCATGCCATTCCCAACCCTTTCAGGATCGACCCGGCCGCCTGCACCCGCTGCGGGGCATGTGTCGCGGCCTGCCCCAGCGGCGCCATCCAGCTGACGGATAGCGGTCGGGTAGGATTCCGCGTGCTGGTGGTCGATGACGAGCTGATCGTGCGGGATTCCATCCACGCCTGGCTCACGGACGAAGGCTACACGGTGGAGATGGCCGCCGGCGGCCGGGAGGCCCTGAAGCGACTGACCGAGCAGCGGTTTCAGCTGATGCTGCTGGATATCAAAATGCCCGGCCTGGATGGGGTCGAAGTACTCCAAAAAGCCCGCGAAATGCAACCGGACCTGTGCGTCGTGATGATGACCGCCTACGCCACGGTCGAAACCGCCATCGAAGCGATGAAGGCCGGCGCGCGCGAATACCTGCTCAAACCCTTTGAGCCCGACACGCTGAGCGGCCAAGTGGCCCGCATCTACCATGAAACCGAGCTGGCCGAAGCCCGGCGGGTTGAAACCGGCGCGTTGATTCTCTGCGGGGGGACCGATAATTTCAACCCGGCCGAGGGCAAAAACCCGTTTGCCTACCGGCAAAGCCCGCATGTGCTGACCAGCTTGGAATTCGAACGGATCTTGAGCGGCACCGGCCCCAGCGGCGGACGGCTGGTGCGCCCGGCGGACGGCAAAGCGGTCGGCAAGGTGGCCTGGATCCAGTGCGTGGGGTCCCGCGATCTTCAGAGCGGAGCGGACTTCTGTTCCACCGTCTGCTGCATGTATGCCATCAAGGAGGCCCTCCTGGCCCGGGAAAAAACCGCTACGGACCTTGAAACGACGATCTTCTACATGGACCTGCGCACCCCCGGAAAGTCTTTTCAGCGCTACCGCGACCGGGCGGAGCAGGAAGGCGGCGTAAAGTTCGAACGGGGTCGGATCCACTCCGTGGTCCCCGACCCGGCCACCGGCGACCCCGTGCTGGCGTATGTCCCCCACGACGGCGGCCGCCGCGAGGAACGTTTTGACCTGGTGGTGCTCGCCGTTGGCCAGCGGCCCGCGGCCGGTGCCGCCCAATTGGCCGAAATCGCCGGGATCGAACTGAACCCCTGGGGGTTTGCCCGCAGCGCCCCGTTTTCTCTGACCCGCAGCAGCCGCGAAGGCATTTTCCTGGGCGGCGCCTTTGCCGGTCTGCAGGACATCTCCGATTCACTGATCCGGGCCAGTTCGGCCGCTTTGGGCGCTTCACGCGTGTTGCACGCCGGCGGCGGCAGCCTGGGCGCCGCCCCCTCGCCGGCCGCAACGCTGCGGGACGTCAGCCGCGAGACGCCCCGGGTCGGGATTATTTTCTGCACGTGCGGCGAGAGCGTGCCGCTGAACGCGGCCCTGGCCGCTCACCTGCAGCAGGACCCGGCGGTGGCGTGGGTCAGCGCCCTTGAAAAAACCTGCACTGCCGAGGGCTGGGAGGCCATGACGGACCTGGTGAAGGCACGGGACGCCAACCGCCTGCTGATCGCCGCCTGCCACCCCTATGTTTACGCCCGCAAACTGCGCGAACTGAGTGCGGCGGTCGGGCTCGAACCGGCCCTGATAACGGTGGTGGACATCCGCAGCCTGTCGCCGACGACCGCCGCGCCTCCCGCGGAGATGGCGCGGGTCGTGGCGATGGGGGTCGCGGCCCTGAAAAAGGCCGCGCCGGGGCCGGTGCCCAGCGTTGCAGTGGTCCAGGAGGCCCTGGTGGTGGGCGGCGGGATTGCCGGCATGACCGCCGCCCTGAGCATTGCCGACCACGGGTACCCGGTAAGGCTCGTGGAGCAGGCCGAAACCCTGGGCGGCAACCTCAACTGGCTGACGTCCACCTTGGACGACCAGAACCCCCGGGCCCTGCTGACCGAAACCGTGGCCCGTGTGGGAAACCACCCCCACATCACGGTCCACACCAGCAGCCGGGTGGCCGGGGCCTTCGGCGAGGTCGGCCATTTTTTCACCACCATCGAGGGACCCGACCGCCAAACCACCAGCCTGGAGCACGGAACAGTGATACTGGCCACCGGCGGCAGCGAGGCGGCCACCACGGCCTACGGTCACGGCGCCAGCGGGGCCGTATTGACCCTCAAGGCGCTGGAAACCGGCCTGGCCAGCACGGCCATCGATCCGGCCGGACTGACGGCCGTCGTCATGATCCAGTGCGTCGAATGCCGCGAGGAGCCCCGCAACTACTGCAGCCAGGTCTGCTGCCCCTCGGCCCTCAAACACGCCCTCGCGCTCAAAAAGCGCAACCCGGATATCGCGGTTTATGTGTTGTACCGCGACCTGATGAGCTGTGGCTTCAACGAAACCTACTACACCCGGGCGCGTCAGGCCGGAATTCTGTTTTTCCCGTATAGCCTGCAGCGCAAACCGAAGGTGACGATCGACGCCGAAACCGGACCGCTGGTGACCGTCTTCGAACCGGTGATCGGGCGCGAAGTCGCCATTGCGGCCGACCTCGTGGTGTTGGCGACCGGCATCGTGCCCAATCTGCCCGAAGCGCTGGTCGAGGCATTTGGCATCGTCCGCGACCGGGACGGATTTTTCCAGGAAGCGGAATCCAAGTGGCGGCCGGTGGATGCCGTCAAGGAGGGGGTTTTTGCCTGCGGCCTGGTGCGCGCGCCCCACGGCATTCCGGAAGTCATTGCCGAGGCGGAAGCCGCGGCCCAGCGCGCGCTCAGAATTCTGGGGCGCAAACGCCTGCCGGCCGGAAAAGTCGTGGCGGAGGTGCGCCACAGCCTCTGCAGCCGCTGCGAGCGCTGCATCGACGCCTGCCCTTACGGCGCCCGGCGCCTCAACCCGGACCTGGACAGGATCTTCATCAACCCGGCCATGTGCCAGGGCTGCGGGGCCTGCGCTGCGGTTTGCCCCAACAGTGCGGCGATTGTGGCGGGATTTACGGACGGACAGATGCTGGCGGTGATCGCGGCCGCCCTGGAGGGGGTATCGTGACGACCGGCTGCGGCGCCCTG
>Ga0105106_10000341_pt1 | contig 33225 bp, 26 predicted proteins | sample PPLLaktember2015_5_FD_79109 | JGI IMG/M metagenome (GOLD analysis project Ga0105106, IMG submission 79109) | Freshwater sediment microbial communities from Prairie Pothole Lake near Jamestown, North Dakota, USA - PPLs Lake P8 Core (1) Depth... | ecosystem: Environmental > Aquatic > Freshwater >...
CGTTGTATTCAAAGGAAGCCGGGGTCTTCATGTCTTCCTTGAGCGAGCCGTCCATCATCACGGACGAGAACCCGAGCTGGATGGAACGCTGGCACACGGCCGGCGACGCGCCGTGATCCTGATGCATCACGACCGGGATATGCGGCCACTCTTCGATGGCGGCCAGGATCAGGTGGCGCAGGAACGGGGCGCCGGCGTATTTGCGCGCGCCGGCCGAGGCCTGCACGATCACCGGGCTGTCGGTCTCCGCGGCCGCTTCCATGATGGCGCGCATCTGCTCGAGGTTGTTGACGTTGAAAGCCGGCACGCCATAGGCATGCTCGGCGGCGTGATCCAGTACTTGGCGTAGTGTGGCGAGTGCCATGATTTTCCTCCAGTAACGGTTGGTCGCTAGTTAAATTTGATCGGGACAGACATCAACTCTCTCGTTGGCCACCCACCACGGCAACCTTCATGGCGTTGGTACCGCCCATCACGCCCGTCAGATCGCCCTTGGTGATAATGACCATGTCGCCGTCGCGCACTGAACCGCGGCGACGCATCTCGTCCAGGGCCTCGCGATTCAACGTCGCGTGGTCCGATGTCGTGATCTGAAAGGCCACCGGGTAAACGCCCCGGTAAAGTGTCACTTTTCTACGCGTCTCGGCTTTCCCCGTCAAGGCATAGATCGGAACACTCGACGAGATGCGTGACATCCACAAGGCAGTAGCCCCAGATTCAGTAAGGGCAGCGATCGCTTTCGCGCCCAGGTTGTTCGCCGTGTACATGGTGGCCAGGGCGATAGCCTGGTCGACACGCTCGACATGCTGGTGGGCGGCGCGGCGCTCCGGCAATAACGCCTCCTCCTGCTGCTCCGCCACCTTGCACACCCGGTCCATCGCGGCCACCGCGGCCACCGGGTACTTGCCGGCGGCGGTTTCCGCCGACAACATCACCGCGTCGGTGCCGTCGAGAACAGCATTGGCCACATCCGATACCTCGGCACGCGTCGGGATCGGACTTTCGATCATCGACTCCATCATCTGCGTGGCGGTAATGGTTACCTTGTTCATCTGGCGCGCCAGCTTGATGATGCGCTTCTGGATCGGCGGCACCGCGGCATCGCCGATTTCCACGCCCAGGTCGCCGCGCGCCACCATGAGCACGTCCGCGGCCTGGATGATTTCCTCGATCGCCTTGACCGCTTCGGCGCGTTCGATCTTGGCGACGATACCGCCTTGGCCGCCGGCGGCGCGCAGCAAGGCGCGCGCCTCCTCGACGTCCGTGGCGGAGCGCGGGAAGGAGATGGCGACATAATCGGCATTCATGGCGGCCGCGGTCTTCATGTCGGCGCGGTCTTTGGGGGTGAGGGCCGCGGCGGACAGGCCGCCGCCCTGACGGTTGATGCCTTTGTTATCCGACAGGATGCCGCCCACCACCACGCGACAGATCACCTCGGTAACGGAAACCTGGTCGACCCACAGGGCGATGCGCCCGTCATCGAGCAACAGCGTGACACCGCGGCTCACGTCATCGGGCAGTGCCTTGTACGTGGTGCCGACACACTTCTGATTTCCCTGGTCGAGCGGGTGGTCGACATCGATGGTGAAGATGTCGCCTTCGGCAAGCAGGATCGGGCCGTTCTTGAACTTGCCGATACGGATTTTCGGACCCTGTAGGTCAACCAGAATTCCGACGTGCCGGCCATGCGCATGCGCGCGTTCGCGCGCGGCTTCGGCACGCTTCATGTGCACTTCGGGCTTGTCGTGGGAAAAGTTCAGGCGTACGACATCCACCCCGGCCTCGAACAGCTTGTCAAGAACCTTGGGGTCGTCGGTCGCGGGTCCGAGGGTGGCGACAATCTTCGTTCGTCTGAGCAATGTAATTTCCTAGTGAGTTTGAGTCTCGTCTACCACTTCTTGAGCTTGCATATCGTGAATCTAGTCGGGTTGTGACTCCGATTCCTTATTGCAATTTGCAATAATCTGCTCTGTCGTGAGTTTCTTCAGTTCAAGTAGCTTGCCGGGTTCAATTGCAACATTCTTGAGAAAGGGATACTCCGCGCGGAGCACCGAGAGATCGCGATCGATGTTGTTGCTCGAATCGTACTCAAATGTGCCGGACGCGTAACCCAATGCCTCGCTGGTCGCCCCTTCGACGATAAGATCCGCAAAGGGCAAAATAGCGGCCAATACCGTAGTGGAAGTACCGCTGCTCGTTCTGTGGGCAATGTGAAACTCACCGCACTTTCGCACCCGTAGTTTCGCCTGCAACGAGCCCAGGTACATGACCTTTCCGGGCTCGACGCGAAAGTCACCGACCGCCAGCGTCCAGCCGGTAATTTGGACGGTTTTGGATGTCCTAGTCTGCAGGCCGAAACCGGCCAGCCGATAGTTTCCCGGAGGGAGCTGCATGCTCACAAGGTAGTCGCGAAACTTCCGCTGATCCGTATATATGTTGCGGAAATCTTTCTCTGCGTGAATTCGATAGCCGGTGTCCGTGGACTTTCCATCCTCGTCGAGTGCGCGGACCAGAGTGTAGGAAAGCTCCGGTACACCCTTGAAGCTTGCTTGAACCAGCCTTAGTGGAAACAGGACTACACCGTGGTTGGACAGGTCCAGCTGGCTCGCCTCTTTTTGAATGGGCATCGGCCTGTCAGTCACTTTCACCGATGCAGCCGGCGCCGCAGTTGCAATGACACTGCCCAGCGCAACGAGGAATATTGACAATTTGACGTGTCCCACTGGGTGCGCAAGTGATTGCGCCTTGTCATGCGACCAACCACAGTCACTTTTCACAATTTCCCCCCCGGCGCGGTGGCTATTGGCGATACCTGCTTCCTGGCGCGCTGTTCCAGAATATCCACCGCCGGCAACTTCTTGCCTTCGAGGAATTCCAGGAACGCGCCGCCGGCCGTCGAGATATAGGACACCTTGTCGAAGATGTTGTACTTCTGGATGGCGGCAATCGTGTCGCCGCCGCCGGCCAGGGTAAAGGCCTTGGTGTTGGCAATGGCCATGGCGATGGTCTTGGTGCCGGCGCCGAACTGGTCGAACTCGAACACGCCTACCGGGCCATTCCACACCACCGTGCCGGCCTGCATGATGATGTCGGCCAGTTGTTGCGCGCTCTTCGGACCGATGTCGAAAATCATGTCGTCGTCGGCCACGTCGCCGGCGTCCTTCTGCACCGCCGGCTCGTTGGCGTCGAACTTCTTGCCGACCACCACGTCCACCGCGATCGGGATGGTCGCGCCGCGCGCGGTCATTTTTTCCATGAGCGCCTTGGCGGTCGGGATGAGATCGGCCTCGGCGAGCGACTTGCCGATCTTCTTGCCGGACGCCGCCAGGAAGGTGTTGGCGATACCGCCGCCGACCACCAGCTGGTCGACCTTTTCGGACAGGGATTCGAGCACCGTCAGCTTGGTCGAGACCTTTGAACCGCCGACAATCGCGACCATCGGCCGCTTCGGGTCGAGCAGGGCCTTGGTGAGCGCGTCCAGTTCCTGGGTGAGGAGGATGCCTGCACAGGCGGTCGGCGCGAACTTGGCGACGCCGTGGGTCGAGGCCTGGGCGCGGTGCGCGGTGCCGAACGCGTCCATCACGAACACGTCGCACAGCTTGGCGTACTTCTGCGCGGTCTCGTCGACGTTCTTCTTCTCGCCCTTGTTGAAGCGCACGTTCTCGAGCACCGCCACCTGGCCGTCGGCCAGCGACGGTTGCTTGTCAAGGTAGTCCTTGACCAGGACCACCGGCTTGCCCATCAGACCGGTCATGTACTCGGCGACCGGTTTCAGTGAAGCGCTTTCGTCATACACCCCTTCTTCGGGACGACCCAGGTGCGACATCACCATCACGTTTTTGGCGCCGGCCTTGAGGCAGTGTTCGATGGTCGGCATCGATGCCTTGATGCGGGCATCGGATGTCACCTTGCCATCCTTGATGGGCACATTGAGATCGGCGCGGATCAGCACGCGCTTGCCCTTGAGATCGAGATCGGTCAGCTTGATAACGGACATTATGTTAAGCCCCAAAATATTCTTGAACCGCCAAGACGCCAAGGACGCCAAGAAAACCAGGAATTAATTTCTTAATCCTTGGCGTCCTTGGCGTCTTGGCGGTGAATGGCTTTTTTTTACTTGGCGACGTGCTGCAACATGCGCAGCATGTTGCAGGTGTAGCCGTACTCGTTGTCGTACCAGGACACGACCTTGACGAAGGTGCTGTCCAGCGCGATGCCGGCTTCGGCGTCGAAGGTGGACGGGGCGGTGTTGCCGACGAAGTCGGTGGACACCACCTTCTCGTCGGTGTAGCCGAGCACGCCCTTCAACTCGCCTTCCGAGGCCTTCTTCATGGCCGCGCAGATCTGCTCGTAGGTGGCTTCCTTGTTCAGTTCCACGGTCAGGTCGACCACCGACACGTCCGAGGTCGGCACGCGGAACGCCATGCCGGTGAGCTTCTTGTTCAGCTCCGGCAGCACCTTGCCGACGGCCTTGGCGGCGCCGGTCGAGGACGGGATGATGTTTTCCAGGATACCGCGGCCGCCGCGCCAGTCTTTCTGGGACGGACCGTCAACGGTCTTCTGGGTGGCGGTGGCGGCGTGCACGGTGGTCATCAGGCCGCGCTTGATGCCCCAGTTGTCATTCAGCACTTTGGCCACGGGCGCCAGGCAGTTGGTGGTGCAGGAGGCGGCCGAGACGATGGCCTGGCCGGCGTAGGTGTTGTGGTTCACGCCGTACACGAACATCGGTGTGTCGTCCTTGGACGGGGCGGACTGCACGACCTTCTTGGCGCCGGCCTTGATGTGCGCCTGGCAGGATTCGGTGGTCAGGAAGAAGCCGGTGGAGTCGATCACGATGTCGGCGCCCGCTTCGTTCCACTTCAGGTTGGCGGGATCGCGCTCGGCGGTCAGGCGAATCTTCTTGCCGTTCACCACCATGTTGCCGCTTTCGACCTTGATGTCGCCATTGAAACGGCCGTGCACCGAGTCGTACTTCAGCATGTAGGCCAGGTATTCGGGCTCGAGCAGGTCGTTGATGGCGACGATTTCGATGTCCTTGAAATCCTTCGCGACTGCGCGGAACACCATGCGGCCGATGCGGCCGAAACCATTAATGCCGACTTTGATAGCCATTGCTTAAGTCTCCTGAAAGTTAAAGTAATAAATCTTTGAACCGCCAAGGCGCCAAGAGCGCCAAGAAAAGCACTCTTAATCTAAAAATCTTGGCGTCCTTGGCGCCTTGGCGGTTCGAAATTAGTTATAAAATTTCCTCCACAACCTTCACAACGTTCTCGACGGTGAAGCCGAATTCCTTGAACAGCACCTTGTCCGGCGCGGATTCGCCGAAGCGGTCGATGCCAACCACGCGGCCGTTCAGGCCGACGTACTTGTACCAACCCTCGGTCACCGCCGCTTCCACGGCGACGCGTTTGGTAACGGCGCCGGGCAATACGGATTCACGATAGGCCGCATCCTGCGCGTCGAACTGCGTGGTGGACGGCATCGAAACCACGCGGATCTTCTTGCCGCTCAGCTTTTCCGCGGCGCCCACGGCCAGCTGCACTTCCGAACCGGTGGCGATAATGATCGCATCCGGCGTGCCGTCACAGTCCTTCAGGATATATCCGCCCTTGCTGATATTGGCGATCTGCGCGTCGGTGCGCTTCTGGAACGGCAACCCCTGGCGCGAGAAGATCAACGACGACGGTCCCTGCTTGTGTTCTATAGCCAGCTTCCAGCACACCGCGGATTCGACCGCATCACACGGACGCCACACCGCCATGTTGGGAATCAGGCGCAGCGTCGGGATCTGCTCAACCGCCTGATGGGTCGGACCGTCTTCACCCAGACCGATCGAGTCATGGGTATACACGAAGATGCTGCGGATTTTCATGAGCGCGGCCATGCGCAGGGCGTTGCGTGCGTATTCCGAGAACATCAGGAAGGTGGCGCCGAACGGGATGAGGCCGCCGTGCAGGGCAATGCCGTTCACGATCGCCGACATGCCGAATTCGCGCACGCCGTAATTCACGTAATTGGCTTCGACATTCTTCACCAGCGGCTTGTGGCCGGACCAGTCCGTCTTGTTGGAGCCGCCCAGATCCGCGGAACCGCCAAACAGTTCCGGCAGCAGCGGTGAGTACGCCTCCAGGCATGCCTTCGAGGCGTCGCGCGTGGATGGGCTCTTGGCATCGGCATTCACCTTTGCCACAAACTCGGCTGCCTTGGCCGGCCAGTTGGCCGGCAAATCGCCCGCCATGCGTCGCTCGAACTCGGCGGCCAGCTGCGGATAGGCCTTCTTGTAGGCAGCGAACTTTTCGTTCCAGGCCTTTTCGGCCGCGGCGCCGCTGACCTTGGCATCCCAGCTTTCATAGATGGTTCGCGGAATTTCGAAGGCGGGATAATCCCAGCCGAGCGCCGCCTTGGTCAGGTTGATTTCTTCCTGGCCGAGCTTCTCACCGTGACAGGCATGGGTACCGGCCTTGTTGGGTGAGCCAAAACCGATCGTGGTCTTGCAGCAGATCATCGTCGGCTTGTCGGTCATGGCCTTGGCCAATTCAATGGCCTTCTTCACGGCCTCGGGATCGTGGCCGTCCACATTCGGGATGACGTGCCAGCCGTACGCCTCGAAGCGCATCGGCGTGTTGTCGGTGAACCAGCCTTCCACATGGCCGTCGATGGAAATGCCGTTGTCGTCCCAGAAGGCAACCAACTTGCCGAGACGCAAGGTTCCGGCCAGCGAGCAGGCCTCGTGCGAGATACCTTCCATCAGACAGCCATCGCCCAGGAACACATAGGTGTGATGGTCGACGATGTCGTGGTTCTTCTGGTTGAAGTGACCCGCCAACACCTTTTCCGCAATTGCCATGCCGACGGCGTTGGTGATGCCCTGCCCCAGCGGACCGGTGGTGGTTTCAACGCCCGGGGTGTAGCCGTATTCCGGATGACCCGGTGTCTTGGAGTGCAGCTGGCGGAAGTTCTTGATCTCCTCCATCGGCAGGTCATAGCCGGTCAGGTGCAGCAGCGAGTAAATCAGCATCGAACCGTGGCCGTTCGACAACACGAAGCGGTCGCGATTCGCCCACTTCGGATTGGCCGGGTTGTGTACCAGGAAGTCGTTCCACAGCACTTCGGCGATATCGGCCATGCCCATCGGGGCACCGGGATGGCCGGACGCGGCCTTCTCCACGGCATCCATGCTGAGAGCACGGATGGCATTAGCCAAGTCACGGCGGCTGGGGAGTGCCTCTTTGGGTTTGGCGGTCATGGAATGTTCCTCATATATTAAAGTCTGTATTCTGCATTAAATAAAAAATCCCCCTGGCGACTTGTGGCCGGCAGCGGCTCCCGCCGAGCCGCAGGTGGCATATTGCCCGCCAATGGGGATTGTTGTGTTCTATCAAAAATACGGCCGGACAGCGGCGCAACCGGATGTGTGCGTGGTCACCCGAAAAACAGCGCGGTATTCTCCCTCAGCCTTCCCGGCAGGGCAAGCCTGAAGCACACATGGCGTCGTTTATGCGCGTATTAACAGGATCGTGGGCACTCAAAGCTGGGCAGTGACCCACGCCTTCCATGTTTGGAACAGTTCCGGATCGCGCGTCGCCACCACGGAACGGGATTCCAGCCTGCTGGTGAACACTTCCTCGCCTTCCAGCGTCACGGCCTGGCCACCGGCTTCGGTCAATATAAGGATACCGGCGGCGTAATCCCACAGCTTCTGCCCGCCATGCAGGTAGACATGGAAACGTCCGTCCGCGAGCCAGCACCAGTCGAGCGCACTCGAACCGAAGTTGCGTTGCGAACCATAGGGCGGCTCGGCGCCCAGCTTGGCAGCCAGTTCCCGGTCGAGGCGCTTGAAATCGACTACCGCGATAGTGCGCGCGAGCGGCAGATGCACAGGCACTTGCGTCCCCATGGACAGACCGTTCAGCCAGGAACCGCTTCCGCGCCGCGCCGCGAAGCATTCGTCCCGGATCGGGTCGTAGACCAAGCCGATCTCCGGTCGGCCGTCGACCAGCAGCGCGAGCGACACCGAGAAAAACGGTACCCCGGCGGCAAAGTTGCTGGTGCCATCGAGCGGGTCGAGAATCCACAATCCTTTGCCCCGGCTGGCGGTGAGCGTGTCGTGTCTCTCCTGCCGGGGCATTTCCTCGCCGAGGAAATCGTATTCCGGCCAGTGACGGGCAAGCTCCATTTGCACGCGATCCTGCATGGCGTGGTCGGCGTCCGTCACAATGCTGCCATCACGCTTGATGTGGCGACCCACGTCCGCGAAACGCGGCAGTAACTCTTCCTGCGCGCAGGTGCGCATGAGCTGCCGCAACACCTTGAGATCGGGCAGCATCAGATGCCCCGCGTTGGAAGTTTTACGACCCGGGCCAGCGGGTGCGCCGGTGCGCGCTGTTCAAGCAGCATCAGCGCCTTGTGAAACTCGCCCTGCAGACGCTGCATGATCTGTATGCCGCTGGCCGAGTAGTACACGGCCTCGTACGCCACCGGTGCATCGAGCGCCGTGCGCTCGCCGGGCCGGAAGTGCCGCCAGGCAATCTCGATCATGCGTCCGCCCTCGCGATCCACGAATATGAACTCCTCCTCGTCCAGCACCGCCAGGTATTGCATGCTGCGAATCGGCACGAACAGGCAGCCATTCGCGGCACGTGCGAGCAGCACATGCGCCAGGCTGTAGGTCGCGGCCGGCAGGGTGCGCGGCGCGCGCGCCACTTCTTCCCGGCGGTAGAAGGTCTCTTCAACGATCATAAAATCAGTAGCAAGTGGCAGGCTCGAAGTAGCAAGTAAAAATCCCTCGACCCTTGCCACTTGCACCTTGTCGCTTGCTACTCATTCTTCCATTTTATCGAGCAGCCCATGCTCGGAATCTGATCTTTCGGTCCGTTACCGGTCTGCGCCACCAGCTTCATGGCCTCGAACAGGTCGCGGCGCGCGTTCGGCACCGGCTCCTTGCGTGACTCGTCCAGCCGGCCACGATACTGAAGCTTGAGTTCCTTGTTGTAACCGAAGAAATCCGGCGTGCACACGGCACCGTAGCGTTTCGCCACTTCCTGGGTTTCGTCATAGAGGTACGGGAACGGAAATTTAAGCTCCGTGGCCACCCGCTGCATGTTCTCGAATGAATCCTCTGGGTAGTCGCTCGGGTCATTCGACATGATGGCCACCGTATGGATGCCGAGCCCGTGCAGCTCGCGCGCATCGCGGATAATACGGTCGCGCACCGACTGAACATACGGGCAATGGTTACAAATGAACATGACGAGCAACCCGTTCGGGCCGCACTCGTCGCGCAGGGTATGGATCTTGCCGTCCGTGCCCGGCAGGGAAAAATCCGGCGCCGGCTGGTTGAATTCACAGACGGGGGTTTCGGTTCTGACCATGGATTCTCCGTTCTCTGATTGGCGTAATCTTCGTAAAGTGTACATGGGGCGTTGCACGGAAGAAAACGCCGGATGGCCGGGACCAGGCTGTCGCTTCCGACAGCGGTTAGGTAGCGTATGATTCTAAGTCATGGTCCGCAAAGGCCATGCTGACGAAACCGGCCAGAGAGCGCCCGACATGCCGTACGTGTTTTTTCCCATCGCCCGACACAGGCTGACATCCAGTCGCGCGGCGGCCCTGCTTGTGTTCGGCCTGGCATTGGGAACAGCGCGCGCCGAGGTCGGCGAACTGGTGCTCGGCGTCGCGCCGCTGCTGAGCGAGACGGAAACCCGGGCACAGTTCCAGCCCCTGTGCGACTACCTGGCGGCTGTCGCGCGTCTGCCGTGCCGTGTCGGCACGCGTCCGAATTTTATTACCTACTGGGAAACCGTACGCCAGGGCAAGGATTTCAACCTGATTCTGGATGAGGCGCACTTCACCGACTACCGCGCACAGAAAATGAAGTTCACGGTGCTGGCCAAGATTCCGAACACCGTTACCTATTCACTGATCATTCCGCGCGCCGCCAAACTGAGCGACCCGGCACGACTGGCCGGGCGGCGCATCGCCACCCTTGGCATCCCGAGCATGGGCGCGGCCCAGCTGAATGGATTGTTCACCAAGCCTTCCAAGCAACCGATTCTGGTGGAAGTGGACAACGCCACCGAGGGTTTTGCGTTGTTACGCGACGGCATGGTCGCGGCGGCGATTCTGCCGACCCCGCTGGTGCGCGAGGAAATCGTGCGCGGTGCGCCGTTCCGTGTCCTGCTCAGTACCGTACCGTTGCCGCACATGGGCTTCTCCAGCGCGCCGGACATCAGTCCGGAGTTACGCCAACGCCTGCGTCAGGCTCTGCTCGATGCCCACAAGAGCGACGCTGGACGCGCCATGCTCGCACGTATCGGCCTCGAACGCTTCGATCCGGCGAACGCCACGGTATATTCCGGGCAAGGACGGATACTCAAGGAATACTGGGGCTATTGATAAACGGTAGTGAGTGCACACCTAACTGAGTTTTGCGTATAGGGCACGGATATTGCACTTGTACTGGCATGCAGCAATAGAGGAGCATGCCCATGATTTTCCACCGGTTACAGCAACTGCGAGTCGATGCACTGGTCGCACTGATCGCACTCACCATGATATTCGGGTTCTCATCCCGGCCGGCCACTGCGGCAGACAATGAGCTCGTTCTTGCCGTACAACCCATTCTCGACGAAGGGCAAACCCGCAAGGCGTTCCAGCCGCTGTGCGACTATCTGGCGCAGGCCACTGGGCGGCCGTGCCGGCTATACACCAGCCCGAATTTTTATGCCTACTGGGACATAGTACGCCACAGCACGGCATTCAATCTGGTGCTGGATGCCGCGCACTTCACCGATTACCGGGTGCAGAAACTTGGCTACCAGGTGCTCGCCAAGATTCCGGACTCCGTCTCCTATTCGCTCGTGACAAGCGACAGCGATTTTCTGGTGGACGCGAGTGAGCTGGTCGGCAAACGGGTCGCCACGCTTGGCATTCCGAGCATCGGCGCGGCGCGCCTGAACGGCCTGTTTCCGAATCCCTCGCGTCAACCGGTCACGGTCGAAGTCGGCGCCGCCGAACAGGCCATACGTATGCTGCTGGACGGCAAGCTGAAAGCGGCCATTCTACCCACTCCGCTCGTGGCCCAGCAAATGGCCAACGGCGGCGGCTTGTATGTGGTACTGGCCACCGACCCCATTCCGCATATCGGGCTCTCGGCCGCGCCATCGATTGACGCGAATACACGCAGCGCCCTGCGCCAGGCACTGCTGAACGCGCATACCAGTGAAGATGGGAAAAAAATGCTCAAGCAGATCGGCTTCGAGCGTTTCGACCCAGCAACCGCCAGTGTGTATTCCGGTCAGGCGGGGATTCTCAAGGAATACTGGGGGTACTGAAGTTCACCGCAGTGAGCATGCAAGGACGCAGCACCGATGCGGGCAGTGAGTACCTAAGCAGAAAGAGTTGAGGCATATACAAACAAGACCCCTGCCGGCGAAGTGCCGGCAGGGGCATGCATTACGCTTACGGCCGGTCCGCGGTCTGCGCCGCCAGTGCGCGCTCGTCGATCACTGCCCGGCTCATCCCCACCAACGGACTCAGCGCGGTACGCACCACGGCACGCAGGTCGTCATGCTGCCGCAGATAATCCGCCAGCGGCGGGCTGTATTTGTAGTACTGCGTCACAAACCAGCGGCCCGCATCATTAGTCTGTAGATACTCATCCCGGAAGGCGCGCAGATAGCGCACATCGTTGGCCATCGGCGTTCCATACGCCGCGGTAGCGATGAAGCAGCCGCCGCCTCCGCCTCCACCAACAGGGGGTGGCTCATTATCAGCAATCGTGACCGTCGCGCTTGCCGGTGAGCCGGCGCTGTATTCGGCAGTCGAACTCACCGTCAAAATGACGGTTTCATTGCCTTCATACGTCGTGTCATCAATGGGCGTAATAGTGACCGTGGCTGAGGCGGTACTGGCCGGGATAATGACACTGCCGCCCACGGCCGTGTAATCGCTGCCGCTGGTAGCGGTGCCGCTCATGGTGTAATTCACCGTCATCGGCGATGCGGTCACGACGCTGCGAGTGACCGTGAAGGTTCCCGGATCGAGGCCGGCCTCCGCGGCGGCGGCGTCTGTGGCGCTGACGGTTACGGTCGGCTCATCATCGGCGATGGTCACCGTGGCGTTACCCGGCGAACCGACTAGATATGCCGGGTCGGCATTCAACGTAAGAACCGCAGATTCATTGCCTTCTGCTATCACGTCATCAATGGGTGTAATGGTGACTGTGGCTGAGGCGGTACTGGCCGGGATAATGACACTGCCGCTCACGGCCGTGTAATCGCTGCCGCTGGTGGCGGTGCCGCTCATGCTGTAATTCACCGTCATCGGCGATGCGGTCACGACGCTGCGGGTGACCGTGAAGGTTCCCGGATCGAGGCCGGCCTCCGCGGCGGCGGCGTCTGTGGCGCTGACGGTTACGGTCGGGGCCCCGGACACGACACAGGTGCTGTACAGACGCACGTCGTCCACTAGCCAGGCAAAAGACTCAACCGACGAGTCGCTGGCAGAACGCCAGCGGAAGCGCACAGCCTGATTGGCCACTGAGGTCAGGTTTAGCCGGGTCGACACATAACCATGACTGGCTTGAACATATGCCTGCCGGCCTGCCAAAGGATTGCCCAAACCCGTGAAGACGACACCGTTGTACTTCTTCCCACTTGCGGTACTGGCATCGAACAGCGCACTTGCATCCACCCAGTTGGTATCAGTGCTAATACTGCAGCTCGCCGCGCCACCCAGGCAGTACTCGATGACACCGCCGTCGTAGTTGCCACCGCCATCGAACTCGAAATCAAATGCATGCCGGAAATGCAGGTAAGAGGTACCGGGCGGCACGCTGACCTCGACCATTGCACGCTTGTCGGCGACAACCGCCGATCCCGGGGCGTACAGGGAATACAAACCGGAGGCGGCGTAGCCGGTGGTACGTGCCCACGCTGCCGCTGGTGAAAATGTCCAGCCGGTTGTGCCGGACTCAAAGTCATGCAGCGCGATATCGGTCGGAACCTGGTCGGCGACCGAGCACAGCGTTGCCTCCGGGTTATAGCCTGCGACCGGCTCCAGGTTCATTTCCACGGCATTAGTAGCGTCGCGCACCTCGGTGCAATTGCCGCTCGTGATCCCGCTGGTACCAACCAGGTTCTGACAGGCCTGGTACAGGGCATTGTAGAGATCCAGATAATCGGAACCCGAGGTGAGTAACTGTGTCTGTGCCTCGTAGTAAATCTTCGCCACCTTGGTGATGCCGAGCGCGGTGACGGTGGTGCTGTTGAACGTGCCACCATCAGTCATCAGGTAAACGGCTTTATTGTTGACGCCGCTGTTGGAGTGCACCCCACCGTTATCAGCTGCGCCGGTATAATAGTTAGCGCTTGTCATCCGGTCCGGATCGCCAAAAATCGTCGGGTCTTCCATGTCGCGGATGACTCCCAAACCGGTCGCATCCTCACCCATTTGCCAGGCCGTGGTGGCGTTATCCGTGCCGGAGCCATTGGTCTGGTCGACAAATTCACCCCATACGTCAGACAGTGATTCGTTGATCGCGCCGGACTGGTAGTAGTAGAAAAGATCCGAGGTGTACTGGGTAACGCCATGCGTCAACTCATGCGCGACCACGTCATCCGCCTGCGACAGACCGGTGCAGTACGCCATCTGGGTGCCGTTCCAGAAGGCATTGGGACAGGAAACACCGTCGTTCCAGTTGACCGATGACCTAAGGGTCAGTCCCAGGTTATCCAGGCTGTCACGGGCATGGTTGGTGAAAAAGAAATCGTAGGTATGTCCGGCATAGAGATGCGCGAAATCGGCATCGGGATTTGCGCCGCTACTGCAGGCATCGCCGTCGGCTTCATCACACACCAGTGTGCCCGGCAGAGTCGTTGAATTGTTGGCGTTGTAGGTCAGGCGATTTTTTGCGTCCGGCACCTGGTTGAAGTGCAGGGCGATCACGCCGCTCTGGGCATCGATCAGCACCAGTTCGCGGATCGGTTTGAGCACCTTGGGTTTCACTTCCAGGCGCCACACCAGACGTGCCGGTGCATGACTTGGCCCAATCAGGCGCGGATCGTAAATCGACAGCTCCGGATTCGTGGCCTCCAGGTCATCCACACCCAACCGGTACCATTTCGCCACAGCGGCCAGCGCCGTGGCACTGGAGTTCTTGGGGTTAATCGCCGGTTGCAGAGACAGCCCCCGGTCCTTGCCCGATACTTCACCATTCATGGAGAGCAGGCTGTGATTGGCATCCATATTGACGATCAGTTCTCCGCCAATTACTGGTATGCCCTGGTGTAACTGCTGAAAACGCACCGAGGGCCCGCCTGCCGCGTTGCGCGATTCACTCATGACTGCAAGTTCGACGGCCGGTTCCTTCAGGCCGAACAGGGGGCCGTAGGTCTTGGCAAACGCCAGCGCGCTGTCCCGGGGCGGGTACGCCGCACTAGCGCCAGGCGCCGTCAGGTAGGCGCGCTGGTCCGAGCTGATGAAATTGGCTTTCCCGGTTTGCCGGTCAAGGGAAACCCGCGCGCCCTGCGACCGCAAGGACTGCACAGTTTTCTGTTGCTCGACGGACAAAGCCGTGCCGCCCGCTTGTGCATGCGCGACCGACGTAACCGATCCCAGCAGGACCGCCAAGGCAAAAGCCACTGAAACGCGCCGTCTCAAGGTGAATTGCATGATAGTTGTGCTCCCTTCGTTCTGGTTCATAGTTTTATTTACATCCGCTGGCTTGACAGCGTTTCGCGCAAAATCAGTGCAAGGGCATTCACAATCTCGTGATAGGGCGAGTCCGGCAACACCGCTGAGTTCACAACGACTTGGTGGCGTTTGCCCCCGACCGTCGCCTTGATTGTGTATTGGAAACAGTCCGCGCACCGCGCGTCCAAACGCTGAGTCATGGTCCCGGCTTCCGTATCAATCATCATGAACGCTGCCCGGATCTCGGCCAGACGCACTGGATCGAGTTGCCCGCGTACTATTTTGCCGCGCTTGTCGTCCTGCACAATAATCAGTCCGTTGCCGTCAACTATCAGACTCTGCCTGATACCGGCAAACCCACCACTCATGTAAAACTCGACTTTACCGCCCAGTGTGTCCTGTCCAGGCGGAACGACATCAACGGCATTACAGGCGCTGAAAGCGCCACTGGCCATCAACAGTGCAAGCCTAAGATGCACAGCTCAATACCTGGGCACTGGGTGCGTCAGTACTGGCACGGACTGAATGTGCCACTAACGTCGTCAATTTATACAGACGGTAAAAACCTCGATACGTGGACACTGACTCAGTTTAGTCGTCGATTCCACTATTGAATCCCCTGTGGCAATTCAAATTATATTTATTTATCTGATCTAGCTAGTTAACCATGTGCCAAAATACCCCGCTTGTCCAGAGCGCGGCTGGAAAACACTGGCCTTACCACCTGCTTCAGCACAATATTATTCACAGATTATCTAGCTATGCCAGCGTCTGTTCAATTGCACAAATAAATTGCAGTATCCGGGTTTACCGACGAAATGTCCTGAAACCTCGATGATTTACATAGACCTCATACAGCGCGACCTCCGGGTTCTGTGGCACCCCTGCACCCAAATGCGCGACCACAAGGAATACCCGCCGATCGCCATCAAGCGCGGATCGGGGGTATGGCTCGAGGACTACGACGGCCGCCGCTACCTCGATGCCATCAGCTCCTGGTGGGTGAACCTGTTCGGCCATGCCAACCCGCGTATCAATGTCGCGATTTCCGATCAGCTTGGCAAGCTTGAACACGTCATCCTGGCCGGCTTCACCCACGAACCGATTGTGAAACTCTCCGAGCGGCTGGTGAAGCTGGCCCCGCCGGGGCTGGCGCGCTGCTTCTATGCCTCGGATGGATCGAGCGCGGTCGAGATCGCACTCAAAATGAGCTTCCATTACTGGCGCAACCGCGGCGAAGCGCGCACGCGCTTTATTTCCTTGAGCAACAGCTACCACGGCGAAACGCTCGGGGCGCTTTCGGTCGGCGACGTGGCACTTTACAAGGAAACCTATGAGCCGCTGCTGCTGAAGGCGATCACGGTGGTATCGCCGGACTGTTACCAGCGCGAAGCGGGCGAATCCTGCGCCGATTATTCCACGCGCCTGTTTGCCGCGATGGACGCAGCGCTCGCCAGCCATGCACACGAGGCCTGCGCCGTGATCGTCGAGCCGCTGGTGCAGTGTGCCGGCGGCATGCGCATGTACGATCCGGTGTATCTGAAACTGCTGCGCGCCGCCTGTACCAAATACAACGTGCACCTGATCGCCGACGAAATCGCGGTCGGCTTCGGGCGTACCGGCACGCTGTTCGCCTGCGAGCAGGCCGGCATTACGCCGGACTTTCTGTTGCTCGGCAAGGGGCTCACGGGCGGCTACCTGCCGTTGTCGGTGTGTCTAACCACGGACGATGTCTATCAAGCCTTCTATGCCGAATACAGCGCACAGAAGGCGTTCCTGCATTCGCATTCCTACACCGGCAATCCGCTGGCCTGCGCAGCCGCCAACGCCACACTCGATATTTTCCGCGACGACGACGTGTTGAATCGCAACCGGCAACTGGCGGCGCACATGGCGCACGCGACCGCACCATTTGCGGAACATCCACACGTGGCGGAAGTGCGGCAGCGCGGCATGATCCTGGCGATCGAGATGGTCAAAGACAAAAAGACGCGTGCGCCTTATGCGTGGCAGGAACGCCGCGGACTGGCAGTGTATCGCTATGGCCTTGAAAATAAGGCGCTGCTGCGACCGCTCGGCGATGTCGTGTACTTCATGCCGCCATATGTCATCAGCGAAGCCGAGATCGACCAACTGGCGAAGGTGGCGTGGGAAGGGATTGATCGCGCGACCAGGTAGGAACACCCGTCGAGGATTGTGTCCGATGGGTTGCGCTGCGCTCCACCCATCCTACGTTTCTGGATTCAGGCTTTCGCCGGGTAGATCGGTGCGCAAGGCGCACCCTGCATTAATAGAAGTGAAATAACGGCACAGGACACTAGCGGCCGGGATACAGCACCTTGGCGAGCGCGGCGAAATCCGGAATGCCGACGGTGCGTTCGTCGAATTTGAGGGCGGCGGCAATATAGCGGAAGGAGGCGTCCATCGCGGTCGGGGCCACGCCGCTGTCGATGATGCGCGACTGCGGTTCTGAAACCGACAGGATGCCGACAAACTCCCACGCCTTGCGTCCGGGCAACGGATAGAGCACCACGACACGCGCGCGCGGGCCGGGGGCATGTCCTGCTCCACCGACCAGCATGTCGTATGAAATCACCGGCACCGGCCGCAGCCGCCAGCCGAGCACGCCCAGCAGCCACGATGGTGCATGCGGCACGCCTGCCAGGCGCGGCAGTGCCACCACCTCGGCCATGCAGGCGCTCGGCAACAACAGAGGCAGGTTGTCGGTCGGCACCTCGAGGGCATGTACCGGGTCACGCGTGATGGCGCTCATGCCGAACCCTTCAGTTGCGTCAGATAGCCGGCGAGCGCGTGCGGCTCGAACACCAGTACCGGCGTCTGCCCGGCGCGTACCCAGGCGCCGTTGATCACATGTCCGGCTGACGTTGGCGCCGGACCGGGCGGTATGAGCGGCTCGACGCGCACGTCTTCGCCCGCCAGCAACTGCAATTCATCCGCGATCAGGCCAAGCGACTGGCCCCCGAATTTCAGAAACACGGCACGCTGCCAGTTGTGGCGGGGCAAGGGATTGAGATCGGCATCGACGGAATAGGCGGGAACGCGTCCGCCCGGCGTGACCTGCCAGGCGGCGATCAGCGCACCCGGCGTGTCGTTGATGTCGAGATGCTCGCGCTTCTCGATGACAAAACTCGTGCTGTTGGGCAAAAGGTAATCCGCGCCCATGAGCCCGATGCGCAAAAATTGTCGGGTTTCGGCCAATGGCTCTCCTTAGTCCTGACGACGCGATGCAATCATGAACATGGCAGGACGACCGCAGGTGAGTTTCATGGTTACGATGCTCAAAGGGCCAGATGCGCCGGCAACAGGGAATTGATCCGGGCGAACAATTCGTCTTCCTGGTAGGGCTTGGTCATGTACTCGTTCACGCCGAGCGCGAGCGCCTTGTCACGGTGCTTGTCGCCGGCGCGCGAGGTGATCATGATAATCGGCACCTGCTTGAGGCGCGAATCCGAACGCACGCGCGACGTCAGCTCGTAGCCGTCCATGCGTGGCATTTCGATGTCCACCAGCATCACGTCCGGAACCTGGTCGCGTAACTGCTCGACCGCGTCCACCCCGTCCTTGGCCAGCAGCACGTCGATGCCGCGCTTCTGCAGATGACGCTGCGTCACCTTACGCACGGTGATCGAATCGTCCACCACCATGACGACCGCGTTGCGGCGCACCGGCGCGGGCGCTTCGATCTCGGCAGCAATCGGAGGCTCCGCACCTTTTTGCACCGCGCTGCCGATCATTTCCTCGCCTTGCAGGTCGCGCACGATGTGCATGCCTTCCTCGGTCAGCCACAGCCCGGGTACGTCCAGAATCAGCACCACGCTGCCGTCGCCGAGAATGGTGGCGCCGCCGAGACCTTCGATGCCCGCCAGCTGCGCGCCCAACGGCTTGATCACCACTTCGCGCGTACCGGCGAGGCCGTCCACCTGGATGGCCACCTGACGACCGCCGCTGCGTCCCAGCAAGACCGGCACCTTGCGGCCGGCAGGCGGCTGCGGCTGGATGCCGAGTCGCACCGCGAGATGCATGAACGGGTAGACCTGGTCCTGCCAGTTGAGCAACGGCCGGCGGCCCATCTGGATGCTGTTGAGCTGATCGACCGGCACTTCGAGGATGTTCACCACCGACGACAGCGGTATGGCGTAAAGCTGTTCGCTGACGCGCACCATGAGCGCCTGGCTGATGGACAGTGTGAGCGGCAGGCGAATGATGAAGCTGGTGCCGACGCCACGGCGTGTGTCCACGGTAATCGAGCCGCCGAGCTGCTTCACTTCGTTGTGTACCACGTCCATGCCGACACCGCGGCCGGACAACTGCGTGACCTTGTTGGCGGTCGAAAACCCGGCAACCAGAATGAACTGGATGAGCTCGTCGTCAGACAGGTTGGTGCTGGCATTCATCAGGCCGCGCTCGATGGCCTTGCGGCGGATCGCGGCAATATCGAGGCCGGCGCCGTCATCCGCAAAACGGAGCACGATTTCACTGCCCTCATGGCTGGCCTGGATACGGATGTGGCCGATCTCCGATTTGCCCGCGCGTTTGCGTTCGGCCTCGGACTCCAGGCCATGGTCGAGCGCATTGCGGATCATGTGTTCGAACGGACCGATCATGCGGTCCAGCACGGTGCGATCCACTTCCACCTCGGCGCCGATCAAATCCAGTTCGACGCGCTTGCCGAGTTCGCGCGCCGTCTGGCGCACGATGTGCCTGAGGCGCGCGCCCTGCGTGGCAAAACTGATCATGCGCGTTCGCATCAAGCCTTCCTGCAGCTCGGTATTGATTCGCGCCTGCTGAATCAACACGGTTTCCGCCTGGCTGGCGTAGTTCTCGAGATTGGAGCGGATGGTGAACAAATCGTGCAGGCTCTCGGCAAGACTGCGCGACAGTGTCTGCAGACTTGAGAACCGGTCGAGTTCGAGTGGATCGAAGTCCTCACCCAGTTGCGAGGCGAACTCCTGGGCGCGCGCCATGATCTGCGACTCCGACTGGATCTCGAGTTCGCGGATCTGGTCGCGGAAACGTGTCGTGTTGCGATTGAGTTCGGCGAGGTTTTCGCGCAATCCGAAGATCTGCTGCTCCATACGTGAGCGCGAGATACTGACCTCACCGGCGTAATTCACCAGCTCGTTCAGCAACGCGGTGCGCACGCGCACCTGTCCGCGCCGGTCGGTGCCGGTCCCTTCCGTGATTTCCTCGCCTTCAGGGCGCCGGGCGATATCCGCCTCGCGCGCCTCGACCACGGCGGCGGGCGCAACATGGCGAACTACCGGTTCCGGTGTCGCCGTTTCGACCGGTTCCAATACCGCCGGCGCATCGTTGACAACCGTTTCGTGTCGCCGGTCGACCGGTACCTCGACGCTGGGCGTCCGCACTGCGGGCTCCATCCCGAGGCGCGCGAGCACCTTGGCCGTGGTCGCCGCGAACACCGACACCGGCTTGTGATTCTGCATCTGGTCGATCATGGTGACGAGCGCGTCATGTACCTCGTCCAGGAGGTCCATCATCCCGGTATCGGCGTGGACTCGTCCGCTCTCGACCTCGCCGAGCAGGCTCTCGGTATGGTGCCCGAGGTCGCCCATGGTCATGGCACCGGCCATGCGCGCACCGCCCTTGAGGGTGTGCAGCTGGCGCTTGAGCTCCGCCACCGAGGCCCTGTCGGTGCGATCGCTGCGCCACTTGGTGAGCGACTCCTCGATGGCCGCCATGATATCGGTGCCCTCCTCGAGGAAAATCTCGAGCAGTTCCGGATCGAGATTTTCCTCGACGGTCTCGCCGGCATCCCGAGCGGGTGTCGGGGCGGACGTGGAAACCGTTACCGGAACCGGGGGCACCGGCATGGATATGTGTTCAGTGGCGGCTCCTGGTGCGTGCGGTTTTTCTGACGGCGCCGCCGGCACCATGCCCGACATCTGTGTCTGGAGGACGTGCGCTTCCTGCGCAATACTGGAAAATTCATTCAGCAGACCGGCTGCCTGGGTCTCGCCGCGGCCGAGAACATCGATCAGGTGCTCGACGGCGACAATCAGCCGTTCGAACAATGCGGACGCCGATTCATCGAGCGGGTGCTGATGCGCCTGGTAGACGTGCAACAGTTTCTCGATTTCTGCGCTGGCCTCGGCCATGGGCTTGAGCCCTACCGCGCGTGCGCTGCCCTGCAGGGTGTGCGCCGCGCGCGCCAGTCCCTCCGACACCTGGCGACCGATTTCGCTGGTGCGGCATTTCTCGATTTCGCTGCGCACTTCTTCGGTGTGTTCGCGGGTTTCGGTGCTGAAAATCTGCAACAGCGTGGCATCGAGACTGGGCAGGTCGGCAACCGGCGCAGGGATCTCCGGGGATTCCGGCAACGGTGACGCATTTGCCATTGGCGACATGTGCGTCTTACTGGATGCAGCCGTCTCGATTGGGCGGTTGTCGGCAAGTGCCTCGGCTTGCGCCTGCAGTTCGGCAATATCGACATCAGTTGCCGGACCGCCTTCGAGCTGAACAACCATCTCCGGCAATACGTCGCGCGCCTTGTACAACAGGTCGAACATCGCCTCGCTCGGGGCAACCTTGCCCTCGCGCACCCGGTTCAGCATGTTTTCCAGCGACCAGCCGAACTCCGCGATCTCGGATGCACCGACCATGCGGCCGCTGCCCTTCAGCGTGTGGAACGCGCGCCGCAAATCGAGCAGTGCATCACGGTTGGAAACATCGGCGTGCCAATCCGGCAAGGTTTTGTTGATCAGCGCGATCATCTCGCGCGCGTCTTCAATGAAGATCTGGATGATGTCCTCATCGCCTTCAACCTCGATGGCGGCGTTGCGGGCCGGCGCGGACGGTGCGGCAGCCATCGCCGCATCGGCCTTGGCCTTCGAGGTGGCGCGCGGCGCGGCCTTGGCGAGCTGCTGGGAATGCAACTGGGTGCGCGCAAGCGCGGCCAGCGCATCGTAGGACTGGCGCAGTGTGGCCTCGACTTCGTCCGTCACCTCACCGCTGTCCACCATGTCGAGCAGGCTGATCATCTGGCCGCACAGCTTGCCCAGCCGCTCCTGCTTCTGGGAATCAGCAAGCCACGCGACATCGCGCAGATCCTGCTGCAGGACGGAAAGCACGCCGCGGTCGTCGCGGTTGGCGGACCACGCGGCAAGATTCGTTTCGATACTGGCGAGCAACGCCTCGGGGTTGCCGCTGTCCGGGCGCTTGCCGGTGAGCGCCGCGGCCAGGTCGGTGCGCGCGCTGACCAGCAGGAGTTCGAGATTCGGGCGATCATGCTCCAGCCCTTCGATGTAGGCGCCGACCGTGCCGACCGCGACGGCCAGCGCATCGAGGACGGCGTTGTCCGCGTCAATTCGTCCATCGTACATGCTCTGGACAAGCTGATTGGCGCCGACCATGAGGTTGGCGGCGCGGTCCTGGCCGAGAATCTGCAATGCGCCCTGGATCTGGTTCAGGGAATGAGGGACCGCTTCGAGCAGACCGGTTTGTTCCGGCGCGGCAGCGAATGTCTCAAGTGCCTCCTCGATTTTTCCGAGGTTGATGCGGATCTCGCCGCCCACGGCGGCCACGAGCTGTTTGAATTCAGACTCGCTGAGCGAGGCATCGGATATCTCGATGCCAGTCAGGTCCCGCGCCGGCTCGCCGGCGCGCAGCTGACGGAGACCGGCGGTCGTTTCGTCCACCTGCTGCTTCCAGGAAAGACCCGGGGTGCGGATGTCGCGCATGCTGTTTTCGAGCAGCAGCATGCCGCCGGCCATGGGCAGCGACAACGATTCGCTGCGTTCCAGCTCGCCACGCTGCAGCTGCTGGCAAAGGCCGGCGATCTCGTCGACCAGCGCCTTGAGCACGTCGACGTTGAGCATTTCGAGCGTGGCGGACATCTTGTGCAACAGCGTAATGAGCGGTTCCAGGATCGTGGCATCGCCCTGCTCAAAGTAGCTGGACATCAGATCCTGGGCCTGTCCGATATCCTGATTGAGCGCCTCGGCCACGGACTGCATGGCCTCGGGTGTCGGCAGGTCGTAATTTTCTTCGCTGCCCGGCAACAGGTCCTCGAGCGCAAAGGCGCGGCGAACTTCCGCGGCGTGACGCGTGGCGGAATGCGCCTGGCCCACTTCGAAGAGCATGGATTTGATGAGCGCCTCGGAGGTGTTGCGCAGCAGGCTGCGATCACTGTTGATGGCGATCTTCTTGAGCTGCTGCTCGAGCCGCGCCAGCAGCCGCTTGCGATCGTTGTTGATGGCCACGGCACCGGACGCGAGTGCATCGAGGTAGCCACGCGACACCCAGAACAATTGTTCGATGAGCGCCAGCGGTGCCTGCTGCTGCAGGCGTTCGATCAGCGTGGAGAGTTCGTCCAGGTACCGGCGGTTGCCGGTGTCGCGCAACCAGTTGAGCAGGATGGCCTGGAAGGCCGGCCGCAGGGAGCGCGTGGTCAGTGCGTAATCGGCCTCGGACAGCTTGGCCGCGGCGTTCTCCATCGGCGGCGGCCGCACATCGAGATCGGGTTGAAACAGGTCGAGCTGGTTGAGCGGCTCGGCGCCGCGCATGGCGCGCAGCTCGTTGAGCAGCGGCAATACCCGCAGCGGCGCGTCCGGCTGGCCGAACTGGAGGCGCGCCAGGTAATCCGGCAACGTGAGAATGCCGCGGATCAGGGTTTCGATGACCGGAGCATCCGGCGCGACCTGACCGTTCAGAACCGACTCGGCGAGCGCCTCGGTTTCGCGCGCCAGCATGGCGGCGCCGTCCAGCTCGACCATTTGCAGGGTGCCAAGCACCTGGTGCAGATAAGTCGCGCAGAAGCGCAGCTTGCTCTCGTCGGCGGTATTTTCGGTGTACGCCTCAAGGGCGAGACGCGCCTGCTTGAGGGTCTCATCGATCTCGGCTTTGACCCAGCCGAGGGTGCTCGGATCGACTTTACTGAGGGTGCTCATCTTTGTAAGTCAGGTTCGAGGGACGAGATACAAGGGTCGAGGGAAGGAAGGGGATATGTTTTTCGCCCCTCGCCCCCGCCCCTTGCGCCTGTATTTACGCCGCCGGCAACTTGAAGCCGGCCACCGAGGCCTGCAACTCGCGCGCGAGTTCCGAGAGCTTGCCGATCGATTCCGCCGTCTGGCGTGTACCGGTGGAGGTCAGCGTGGTCGCTTCCTGAATCTGGCCCATGTTCTGCGACACCATAGTGGCGTTTTCCGACTGCTCGTGCGCAACCTGGGCGATATTGACGATCAGGCCCGAGAGCTGCTCGGACACCGACTCGATCTCGCCCAGCGCCTGACCGGCGGCGTCCGCCAGACGCGTGCCTTCGACCACGCCCTTGGTGGTCTGCTCCATCGCCGACACGGCTTCATTGGTATCGGCCTGAATGGTTTTCACCAGATCGGCGATCTGCTTGGTGGCCTCGCCGGAACGTTCCGCGAGGCGCTGCACTTCGTCCGCCACCACCGCGAAGCCGCGACCGGCCTCGCCCGCCATGGCCGCCTGGATGGCGGCATTCAGCGACAGGATGTTGGTCTGCTCGGCAATGTCGTTGATGAGTTCCACGATTTCACCAATCTGCTGCGAGGATTCGCCGAGCCGCTTGATGCGTTTCGCGGTTTCCTGAATGTGCTCGCGCATTTCATCCATGCCCTTGATGGTGTTCTGCACCGCCGCCGAACCGCGCTTGGCGGTGGCCACCGAACCCTGCGCCACTTCCGCGGAACGGCCGGCGGTGGCGGACATGTCTTCCATCTGTTTCGACATGTCGCGCATGCGGCTGGTCGTGTCGGTGATCTGCGTGGCCTGGCGGGTGGCCGCCTGGGTGAGTTCGTTCGCGGTCTGCCGGCTGCGCTCGGAGGCGACCGCCACCTGCTGCGCGGCGTTCTTGATACGCACCACCAGGTTGCGCATCTCCTTCACGGCGAAGTTGATCGAGTCGGCGATGGCGCCCGTGATCTGCTCGGTCACTTCCGGCTGAATGCTGAGATCGCCGTCCGCGAGGTTACCCATTTCGTCGAGCAACTTGAGAATAGCGTCCTGCGTCTGGCGGTTCTGCTCGCCACTCGCCAGTGCGCGGGCGCGCTGGTCGTTGTACAGCTTCCACGCCACCAGCAGCAGGAACACCAGGGCCAGCACCGCCATCACCACCGTCAGGTACTTGGTGGCCTGACGCTGGTCGTCGAGGGCGATATACGCGGCCACCAGTTTCTGGGAATCCTCGAGCAACGGATCGGACTCCTCGAACACCAGCTGCGAGGCGCGCTGCGAGACGAACAACTCGGCGGCAATGGCCAGAATGCCCTCGACGTGGGTATTGAGTTCGTTGAAGACTTCGGTCGCTTCATCCAGCTTGCTGCGCACACTCGCCGGGAGTTTTTCGCGCAAGCGCAGATTGGTTTCCTTGAAGAGCTTGGAATCCTTGCCGAACTGTGCAGCCGCGACCGCGGCCTCGGCACCGCCCTGGGCGAACAAATTCACGTCCTTGGCGATACGTTGCGAGAGCATGCCCTGGCGACCGGCCAGATACAGCTGGTCTGCCTTCAAGCCGGCGGTGGCACCGGCTTCGACCACTTCATCGGACAGCGCGAGCAGCAACGGCGCAGCCTGGTTGATGGCCACCACGTGATCGCGCAGTGCGACCATGGATTTTTCCTGATTGAGAATCTGATCGACGTTTCCGCGCGTGACTTTCCACTTGCCACTCACGGAGCCGAGCGCCGCCTGCACTTCGGGTGGGCTGGGTTCAATGTCGAGCTTGGGATTACCCCTGGTCAGGTTGTTAATAATGTTGTCGAAGGTATCGCGTGACGATTTGAGCGTCGGGAATGCGCCTTCCTGGCCATAAACAGCCTCGCGCGCGTCCTTGGCCAGACGCTGCGACAGCATGAGCAGCTGGGATGACTGCTCGATGTACTTGGTGTCGCGTTCCGTTTGGGCAACGTCGCGTGTCACCAGGAAGTACAAGGCGAGCAATGCCAGCACCAGACCCAGGAGCAGGAATGGCATGCCGGTCGCGAAGCTGAGCAGTTCCTTGTTGAGAGCAAATCGCGGCTTGCTCGATTGCAGCTCGACATAGCCTTCACCAAGATCAATATCGGCCTCGCCCGCCATCGAACCGGACCCGGAGGACTTGCCCTTCCCGAATAAACCTAAAATTGCCATGGACTCCACCTCATCTTGCTAGCGATTCCTGCTTCGTTGTCATCACCCGGTGTAACTGTCCTGCCCCGGTCCATTACCAGCGACTCTCCGCCGGTTGTCATACCGCCACATGCCGGAACGTTTCGCTCTCGGCGAGCGAATACATGTCAAACACCCCCCACAACTGATTATCCCGGAGGAACGCCCGGCTGACGTGCACCAGCGCCGGGTCATCCATGCCGGTAACGTCCTGTGTTTCGCGTGCTTCGTCAAAATGCCGCAGGCCGACCACTTCGTTTACCAGTAATGCCGTGCTCAGGCCCGGAATATTCAGGATCAGCAATCGCGACCGGTCATCCAGCCGTACCGTTTCCTTGTCAAAGAATTCCGGCAGATCGACGATGGTGACAAGCGTGCCGCGTACATTGGCAATGCCCTTGAGCCAACGCTTGGTTCCCGGCACCGGCGTGACCGGCGGGCAGGGCAGCACTTCGGAGACATGATCCAGCGGTGTCACCAGCTGCAAGTCCGCTACACGGAAACCGAGCCCCGACCAGAGCGGCGCCGCCTGCACCTGTTCCGGCAGTCCGGGTGCGGTGCGACGGCTGTGCTCCTGCATCTGCTGCAGGAGCGCCAGGGGATCGATGTGCGGTGCGGCCATGTCAGAGCGACTTGATCTTGTCCATCAGCACCTTCTCGGTGACCGGCTTCACGATGTAATCCTTGGCGCCCTGACGCAGGCCCCAGGCCTTATCGGTCTCCTGACCCTTGGTGGTGCAGATTATGACCGGGATGTTGGCCGAGCCCGGGTTCCTGGTAATGGCGCGCGTCGCCTCGAAGCCGCTCATTCCCGGCATCACCACATCCATGAGGATGAGATCCGGCTTTTCCGAAGCCGCCCGGGTCACCGCTTCTTCGCCACTGCTGGCGACGGAAACCGTGAAGCCGTTTTTCGACAACATCTCGCGCAGCAAATGTACCTCGGTCGGCGAGTCATCCACCACCATCACGTTTTTGATTGTCATATTCTTTAAGACCTCTTGTCTCGAAATATCTTGGTTGCAGCAGCAACACTACCCCCGGTTACAGCGACAACCCCGCAGCGGTCAGTGTACGTACTTCGTAATGACTTCAATCAACTCTTCCTGCGTGAACGGTTTGTTGACGTGTTCTTCGGAGCCCGCAATCCGGCCGCGCGCCCGATCGAACAAACCATCCTTGCTCGACAACATGATCACCGGAGTATCCCGGAACTTCTTGTTGTTCTTGATCAGCTGACAGGTCTGGTAGCCATCCAGACGTGGCATCATGATGTCCACGAAAATGATGTCCGGACGATTGTCAGTAATCAGGGACATCGCCTCAAATCCATCCGACGCCGTCAGCACGTCATAGCCGGCCTTCTTCAGCAGCGCCTCCGCAGTCCGGCGGATCGTGTTGCTGTCATCGATAACCATCACCTTGATACTCACTCTCCACCCCGCGATTTTCGGCTGGACTTTGTTTTCATTACTGAATATTAGATGCTCGCCCGCCGGTCAGGGCCGTATCCGGGAAGGAATAACAAATTATTTAAATGTAGTTTCTTGATATTCTTCCCTAGAATAATGATTTATTAGCATAAAATATCAGTAAAATCCATGTTGAATACCCTCTAATTCCGGCCTTGTCGGGTTTTTCCACTTGCCAACCGGGTCCCTGGAGCGAGCCATCAAGTTCTCACCTGTGTTCCGTCCCGATAAACAGCTTATTAGTGGCAAGCATGAATCATGCCACATGACATATTAGCGCCTGCGGTTGCATTCTAGACCTGCCTAAAGATGCGCTACCATGGGTGCAAATCCTAGGATAAATCACATGGCCATTGAGCATCTGCAAGCCGTTCCGCACCTTACTACCGCTCAGCGTGGCCCGCTGCAGCTGGTCGAGGGTCACCTGCTCGACCGCCAGATCGAGATTGAGCAATGGTTCCGGACCCAATGGCTGGCCACGCCGCCGCCGTTCTACGCCTCCGTGGACCTGCGCAATAGTGGTTTCAAGCTCGCTCCCGTGGACACCAATCTGTTCCCGGCCGGCTTCAACAACCTCAATCCGGCCTTCCAGCCGCTTTGCATCCACGCCATCCAGACGGCCATTGAACATTTCTGCCCCAAGGCCTGCGGCATACTGCTGGTGCCGGAAAGCCACACCCGCAACATTCATTATCTGGAGAACCTGGCGACATTCGTCCACCTTCTGGAGCTGGCCGGCTTTCAGGTGAATCTCGGCTCGCTTCTCGCCGAGGTCACTGCTCCCCAGACCATTCCACTGCCCTCCGGGCGACAGATCACGCTCTTTCCGCTGACGCGGGACGGCAACAAGATCAAGGCCGGCAGTCTCACGCCCTGCTTCGTGCTGCTCAACAACGATTTGTCCGGCGGCGTGCCCGATATCCTCAAGGGCCTTGAACAACCGGTGATGCCGCCGGTCGCACTGGGCTGGGCAACCCGCCGCAAGTCGCAGCACTTCGCCCAGTATCAGAAAGCCGCCACGGAGTTCGCCGCCATCGCCGATATCGATCCATGGTTCATCGACCCGGTTTTCCGCATGTGCGGAAAAATCAACTTCCAGAAACGCGAAGGCGAAGATTGCCTGACAAACTATGTGGAAGAAGTGCTGAGCGAGATCGGCGCCAAGTACCGCGAATACGGGGTCAACGAAGACCCGTTTGTGATCGTCAAGGCCGATGCCGGCACCTACGGCATGAACATCATGACCGTGCGCAGCCCGGACGAGGTGCGCGACCTGAACCGCAAACAACGTACCAAGATGGCGCGCGGCAAAGAAGGCCTCAATGTGACCGAGGTGCTGGTACAGGAAGGGGTGTACACCTTCGAAACCTGGGAAGAGGCCGTGGCCGAACCGGTAGTCTATATGATCGACCGCTTCGTGGTCGGCGGCTTCTACCGTGTGCACAGCGAACGCGGCGTGGACGAGAATCTGAACGCGCCGGGCATGACCTTCAAGCCGCTCGCCTTCGCCGAGTCGTGTGTCAGCCCGGATCACAACAAGGCACCGGATGCCGGCCCGAACCGCTTCTATGCCTACGGCGTGATTGCGCGTCTGGCGTTGGTGGCGGCGGCGCGTGAAATTTCCGCCGTCTGAAACAAAAAGATTCTCTCTTGCTCCCCCTCTCCCTGCGGGAGAGGGATGGGGTGAGGGCTGGACAGCGCGGCCTCTGGGCTACCCGCGCCTACCCACTCTTGACACCCTCCCGGCCAATGTTAACCTCCGTGCAAGACTGATTATCCATCCGCAGGATGGACGCACCGCGTGATGAGCATCGCCCAGAACGACTACGATTTTTCCGCCACCGACCGCCTCGGTCTCGCACTGTTCACTTCCATTCTGGTGCACATGGTGGTGATTCTCGGTATTACCTTCAGTGCGCCGCGTATCCGACTGCCAGGCTCGGAAAGCCTCGAAATCACGCTCGTCCAGACGCGCAGCGACAAGACCCCGGTCAATCCGCAGTTCCTGGCACAGTCCAACCAGGACGGTGGCGGGACAAGCGAGTCGCGCGACATCGCGCGCAGCCCGTTGCCGGTGCAGGAGATGAGCGACCAGAACAGCCGCATGCCGCTTGCCCAGCCGGAACCGCAGCGGCGCGTGAAATCCCTCAACGATTTGATTGCGCTGATCACCGGCGACGAGGCGCGCCGTGCGGTGACGGCGCGCGAGCCGACTCGCGAAAAGAAGGAGGAACGCATCCCGCCGGAACGCATGGGCCTGCTGGAGCGCAACGCGCGTGCGGCCGAACGCGCGCGGCTCAACGCCGAAATCAACCGCAACTTCCAGGAATTCCAGGCGATGCCGCGCCACAAATATCTGAACGCGCGCACCCAGGAATACAAATACGCCGCCTACATGGACGCGTGGCGCGCCAAGGTCGAGCGCGTCGGCAATCTGAATTATCCCGAGCAGGCCAAACGTCAGGGCATCGCCGGCAGTCTGGTGCTGGATGTTGCCATCAAGCAGGACGGCTCCTTGCAGGGCGTGCAGGTGTTGCGGCCTTCCGGCCACAAGCTGCTGGACGATGCCGCCGTGCGCATTGTCGAACTGGCCGCCCCCTACGCGCCGCTGCCACCGGACATGCGCGTCGACGTCGATATCCTGCACATTACCCGCACCTGGAAATTTCAGGAAACCGGCGTCACCAGCAGCAACGACTAAATAATATTATCTGCCGCAAAGGCGCAAAGAAAAGCACGGATTTTCCAATCGAACCTTTGCGGTCTTTGTGCTGTACAAGGACGTACTAATGCCGCGGGCGCAGGATGCGCAGGAGCGGCCGCCTTGGCGGCGGGTTTTACCAGTACGACATGCGACACGCAGTTCATCCTTGCGCGCGCCATGAGCCTGCCGGATACTAGAAACATGCAGGATGCCGGCGCCTTCACCAACCATTTCCTGATCGCAATGCCCAACCTGCGCGATCCGAACTTCGCGCGCACCGTGACGCTCATCTGCGAGCATTCCAGTCAGGGTGCCATGGGCATTGTCATCAATCGCGTCACCGACCTGCGGCTCGCCGACATCCTGCAACAGATGGACATCGAGGGCGGCGACTCGCGCCACCTCGACCTGCCGGTGTACGTCGGCGGTCCGGTGCAAAACAATCGCGGCTTCGTGCTGCACGAGCCGCTCGGCCAGTGGGAATCGACGCTGAGCGTCACCGAATCGCTGGGGGTCTCGACCTCGCGCGATATCCTGGTGGCGCTCGCCGAGAACCGCGGCCCGCAACGTTGCCTGCTGGCGCTCGGCTATGCCGGCTGGGCCGCCGGGCAACTGGAACACGAAATCGGCGAAAACACCTGGTTGTCCGGTCCAGCCGACAGCCAGATCCTGTTCGACACGCCGGTTGAGGCGCGCTGGGAAGCGGCCGCGAAACATCTGGGTGTCGATCTGGCCGCGCTGTCGGGCGAAGCGGGTCACGCCTGAACGCGCCTTCGACAGACCTTTCGACACGCTCGGGACAGGCTTTGAACGCGCGCACCTACCTCGGCTTCGATTACGGCACCAAACACCTTGGTATTGCGGTCGGTGGCAGCGCCTCCGGGCGGGCCGAAGCGCTCGCCACCGCCAGCGTGCAGCAGGGCGTTCCGGACTGGCCAATGCTCGACCGCTTCGTTCAGGAGTGGCGGCCGGCCGCCCTGGTCGTGGGTCTGCCGCTCAACATGGACGACAGTGAAAACGCCATGACCCGGGCGGCGCGCAAGTTTGGACATCGCCTGCATGCCCGTTACAATCTGCCTGTCCATATGGTGGACGAACGCCTGACCTCGGTGGACGCCAAAAACACCCTGGTCGAGTCGCGCGTCCCATGGAAGCAGCGCAAGGCCAAGGTCGACAAACTCGCCGCGCAGACCATCCTGCAGGCGTACCTAGACGAGCAACGACGCCCGAACATGAAAGCGCGCCATGCCACAGACGAGTGAAATCGTGGACATCCGCGCCACCATCGCCTACATGGCCGACGAGCTGCGCCCGCGGCTGACACAGCACCCGATCATGATCGGCATCCACACCGGCGGCGTCTGGATTGCGCAGCAGTTGCATGCCCTGCTCGGCCTGCCCGACCCGCTCGGCACCCTCGATATCTCGTTTTACCGCGACGACTTCAGCCGCCTCGGCATGAACCCGCAGGTCAAGACCTCGAACCTGCCGGTGAACGTCGAAAACCGGCACGTGATCCTGGTGGACGACGTGCTGCACACCGGACGCACCATCCGCGCCGCGCTCAACGAGATCTTCGACTACGGCCGCCCGGCCTCGGTCACGCTGGCCGTGCTCATCCACCGCGACGGCCGCGAACTGCCGATCGAGGCACAGGTCGTCGGGCATCATCTGAAGCTGAAGAAGAACCAGCACATCAAGCTGCTCGGGCCGGAACCGCTCAAGCTCGAGGTCCAGGAGGCGCATACTTGAAGCGCGACGACCTGCAGTTCGACAGTCACGGGCGGTTGCGCCACCTGTTGACCACCGAAGGCCTTCCGCGTCAGACCATTCTCGATATTCTCAACACCGCCGAATCCTTCATCTCGGTCGGCGAACGCGAAATCAAAAAAGTCCCGCTGTTGCGCGGCAAGACCGTCGTGAACCTGTTCTTCGAGGCCAGCACCCGCACCCGCACCACCTTCGAGATCGCCGCCAAGCGCCTGTCGGCGGACGTGATCAATCTCAATCCCTCGGCTTCCTCGACCAGCAAGGGCGAGACCCTGCTCGACACGGTGCGCAACCTCGAAGCCATGCACACCGAGCTGTTCGTGGTGCGGCATCGCGAGTCCGGCGCCGCGCACCTGATCGCCGCGCACGTGCCCGAGCACGTGCACATCGTGAACGCCGGCGACGGCCGGCACGCGCACCCGACCCAGGCGCTGCTCGACCTGTTCACCATTCGCCGCCACAAGGGTCCGATCGAAAATCTCAAGGTCGCGATCGTGGGCGACATCCTGCACTCGCGCGTGGCGCGCTCCGAAATCCACGCACTCACCACGCTCGGTGCCGCCGAGGTGCGCGTGATCGCACCAAAGACGCTGTTGCCGACGGCGGTGGAAAAGCTCGGCGTGCACGCCTTCACCGACATGAGCGAGGGCCTGAACGGCGTGGACGTGGTCATCATGCTGCGCCTGCAACGCGAGCGCATGACCGGCGCGCTCATTTCCAGCGAACAGGAGTATTTCAATCTCTACGGGCTCACCCGGGAAAAACTCGGACTCGCCAAACCGGATGCCATTGTCATGCACCCGGGCCCGATGAATCGCGGTCTCGATATCGATTCGGCGGTTGCGGACGGACCGCAATCGGTCATTCTGCCGCAGGTCACCTACGGCATCGCGGTGCGCATGGCGATCATGGCGCTGATCATGGGCGGCACCTCCCAGGCCGAGAGCACAACCGCCGGCGGGAGACGCGCATGATGGGCATCGTGATCAAAGGCGGGCACGTCGTCGACCCGGCCAACGGGCTCGACGCCGTCAAGGACCTGTACATCGACAGCAGCGGTTTCATCGCCGGCGTCGGCCAGGCGCCGGCGGGTTTTGAGACGGCACGCAGCATCGACGCGCGCGGCCAGATCGTGTGCCCCGGACTTGTCGACCTGCGCGCGCGCCTGCGCGAGCCGGGACTCGAATACAAGGCCAGCATGGAAAGCGAAACCCGCGCCGCGGTCGCGGCCGGTATTACCACGTTGTGCTGCCCACCGGACACCTGGCCGGTGGTCGACACCCCGGCGATGGCGCAGATGATCCAGTCGCGCGCCTGGCGTTTCGGGCTGGCATTCGTGCATCCGCTCGGCGCGCTCACCCAGGGTCTGGAAGGCAAACTGCTCACCGACATGGCGGCACTGGAAGAAGCCGGCTGCGTGGGGGTGAGCAATGC
>Ga0105106_10000342_pt1 | contig 33215 bp, 36 predicted proteins | sample PPLLaktember2015_5_FD_79109 | JGI IMG/M metagenome (GOLD analysis project Ga0105106, IMG submission 79109) | Freshwater sediment microbial communities from Prairie Pothole Lake near Jamestown, North Dakota, USA - PPLs Lake P8 Core (1) Depth... | ecosystem: Environmental > Aquatic > Freshwater >...
CGACAACGTGAACCTGGAAGTGGAACTGATCGTGCCAGTCGCCCTGGAACAGGGTTCTAAATTCGCCATCCGTGAAGGCGGTCTTACCGTCGGCGCTGGCGTTATCACGAAGATCTTGGACTAGTAAAGGAGTTCACCACCCCTGCAGGCCGATTACCCACTGGTGTGGTGATAAAAAGAACGTATGGCATCGAAGAAGGGCGTCCGCCCAGTTATTACATTAGCCTGCACAGAGTGTAAAGAACGCAATTACACATCCGAGAAGAATCGCCGCAACGATCCGAGCCGCCTGGAGTTTAACAAGTTCTGCCGCCGTTGCCGACGGCACACGTTGCACCGCGAAACTAAATAGCCAACCCGCCAGGTGATCTTAGGCGTAAATACGGTCACCTGGCGATGTCAAAGGCCAGTAGCTCAATTGGCAGAGCACCGGTCTCCAAAACCGGGGGTTGTGGGTTCAATTCCTGCCTGGCCTGCTAAGCACGAAGGCAACGCCGTCCCACGAGGCGGCGTTTTGCCCGTATCAAATTGATCCTGGAGCTTCACAAGCCGAAATGGCATACACGCCAGGTGTAGAAGGAGAACGCAGTGTCCAAGGATGAAAAGAAAGTTGCCGCACCCCGGCAGCCAAACCGTATACAAAGATATTTCCGTGAGACCGTCGGCGAGTTGCGCAAGGTCAATTGGCCCACCCGCAAAGAGGCTGTAAACCTCACCATTGTCGTCCTGATCGTTACTTTCGGAATGAGTGCATTCTTGGGCATACTGGACTTCATCTATACCCAGATTTTCCGCTTGATCATTGGCTGAGGAACGAAACTGCTGTCCTCGCGCTAAACGCTGCGTGGAGAGACAGGATGGGAAGTAAACGGATGAACTTGTACGACCAGGATACACCGACCGAACAGGATCCCGAACCTGCCGAACAGGAAAATACACCTGTTTTTGACAGTCAGGCTTTGGATTCGCTTGACTCTGAGGTTGGCGAAGATTTCTCTTCCGAAGCCGAAAGCCCAACCAGCGAGGACGGCCGCGCCTGGTATGTAGTGCACTGCTACTCGGGCTATGAAAATAAGGTGCGCCACAATCTCGAACAGCGCATCGAGACGATGGGGATGAAAGACCAAATTTTTGATGTGGTCGTCCCCACAGAAGAAGAAATAGAAGTCAAAGAAGGCAAACGCCGCACGGTTGAACGCCGCGTATTTCCAGGTTATATCCTGGTTAATATGATCCTCAGCGAGGAATCCTGGTATGTTGTTCGCAATACCCCTGGCGTAACCGGCTTCGTAGGCATGGGCAATAACCCTACCCCTCTACGTCCAGAAGAGGTTGCCCAGATCGTCAAACGTATGGAAGCCGAAGCCCCGCGCATCAAGGTGACCTTCAAATCGGGTGAACGCGTGCGCATCATCGACGGCCCCTTCAACGACTTTCGCGGCACGGTGGCTGAGATCGACATGGAACGCGCCAAGGTGCGCGTCATGGTTAACTTCTTCGGGCGTGAAACCCCGGTAGAGTTAGATTTCTTACAAGTAGAGAAGGCATAAACAACCGCAGGTTGATAAACAACCGAAGGTTGTTAAACCGCAGGCTGTTAGATCGTGGGAGGGTGCTCCCCAATATCACCCGCTAATACCACTAAGGAGTAATCACGTGGCAAAGAAACTGAAAGCAATCGTACGTCTGCAGATAAGCGCCGGTAAGGCGAATCCTGCACCCCCAATTGGTCCGGCTCTGGCAGGCCATGGCATCAATTTGATGGCCTTCTGCAAGGAGTATAACGCCCGCACAAGCAATCGTATGGGCGAAATCCTTCCTGCCGAGATCAGTATTTTTAGCGATGGTTCGTTCACTTTTATCCTAAAGACACCCCCGGCTGCAGTTTTATTGAAAAAAGCTGCTGGTGTCGATAAGGGTTCCGCCAATGCTCCGCGCGAGAAGGTCGGGAAAGTCACCCGTGCCCAGGTGCGCGAGATTGCCGAACTGAAGATGAAAGATCTGAACGCCATTGACATCGAAGGCGCTATGCGTCAGATCGAAGGCACCGCCCTGAACATGGGGTTGGAAGTCGTCGACTGAACCCTGGTGGGAGGGTAGCTCTGACTATCCGCTTGCACCACGAAGGAGAAAATTATGCCGAAACATGGAAAGAAATATCAGGCCGCAGCGGCCAAAATTGACAGCAACGCTACATACACCCCTGGTGATGCTCTGGCGCTTGCGAAAGAACTTTCGTTCACCAACTTTGATGGAACCGTCGAAGTCCATATGCGTCTTGGTGTTGATCCACGTCATGCCGACCAGATGGTGCGCGATGTAGTTGTCCTGCCGCACGGGCTGGGCAAGACTGTGCGCGTGCTGGTCTTTGCTCAAGGCGAAGCAGCCCAATTGGCGCGCGATGCCGGCGCAGATGTTGTGGCAGACGATGACGAAACTCTGGGGAAAATCCAGGGTGGTTGGACTGATTTCGATGTGGCTATTGCCACACCCGATATGATGGGCAAGGTTGGTCGATTAGGCCGTGTCCTCGGTCCACGCGGCTTGATGCCTAATCCCAAAGCCGGCACTGTGGTTCCTGGAGAAGACATCGCCCGGGTGATCAACGAGTCGAAAGCTGGACGTGTCGAATTCCGCCTGGACAAGACTGCAAACCTGCACGTGCCTATCGGGAAAGTATCATTTGAGCACAATAAACTGCATGCCAACATGGCTACCCTGATGGAAGCAGTTAAGAAAGCTCGCCCAGCAGCAGCCAAAGGCACTTATATCCGCCGCGTCACGGTCACCACAACCATGGGACCCGGGATTAAGGTGGACCCAATGCAAGCACAGAGTATGGAGATCGTCGAATAAGGCGATATACCCTTCAACACATTCCTTCGCCAGAGACAGCAGGCGCCTGCCTAACGCAAGGCTTAATCTCCTGCCCAGGTGAAGACCCCTCCAAACCCAGACCAGCAATGGTTTCCCGCAACTGCGGGAGGAGAGTCTTTGCCCGGATACTCAGCGAGGCAAAGACTTTTTTTGAAAGGAGGTGAATCAACATTGGCAATTTCAAAAGAGCGTAAGCAACAAATGGTTGACGAATATGTGGATTGGATCCGCCGCAGCCAGGCTTTAATTGTGATGGAATACACAGGCCTGACCATGAAACAGGTGGATGATCTACGCTCCAAGATTCGTGAGACGGGCGGCGAATTTCATATCGTCAAGAATACCCTGGGCAAAGTCGCTTTTCAGGAAGCCGGCTGGGAAACTCCAGCTGCTATGTTTGAAGGTAGCACCGCCATCAGCTTTGCTTTCAAGGACGCTCCGGCAACCGCCAAAACCATCAATGAATTTATTCGGACTTCCGAGTTTATCAAGGTCAAAGGCGGCTATCTGGATCAGCACCCCATCAGCGTAGCTGAAGTTAAGGCACTCGCCGAACTACCACCCCTACCAGTTGTCCGTGCTCAGCTTTTGGGTACGATTCTGGCTCCCGCCAGCAAACTGGTCCGCACATTGGCTGAACCCGCACGTGCACTGGCGGCGGTGATGAAAGCCTATAGCGATAAGGACGCTGCAACAGCTGAAGCTGCTGCATAACCAACCTGGCTGGACGGTTCCAGCCATAGGTGAATATCCCACCGTAGTGTGGAATTAATATTTCGAACATTAGAATCTTAGGATTTTGAAGGAGCAAGGAAATGGCTGATTTAGATAAGATCGTGGAACAACTGAGCACGCTTTCGGTTCTGGAAGCTGCTGATCTGGTTAAGAAACTTGAGGAAAAATGGGGCGTCTCCGCAGCTGCACCCGTAGCTATGGCTTCTGCCGCTGCTCCAGCCGCTGCTGCTGAACCTGTCGAAGAACAGACTGAATTCGACGTGATCATCAAAGATGCCGGCCCCAAGAAAATCGAGGTCATCAAGACTATTCGCCAGCTCACCAGCCTGGGCCTGAAAGAGGCTAAGGATATGGCAGAGACTGCCGGTGGGAAAGTCCTCGAAGCCGTCAGCAAAGAAGCTGCCAACGACGCAAAAGCCAAGCTTGAAGCTGCTGGCGCCGTTGTCCAGGTCGCTTAATCCGGTTGTAACACACCTCCAAAAGGTCGTCTATTGAAGGCGACCTTTTTTCTTTTCTAAGCCTGTGGTATATTAAAATCAATCCGGGAGGGCCTATGACCGCGCGAATCCTAATTATTGAAGACGATGAAGCAATCCTAAAATTCCTACGCCGAGGTCTCGCGTATGAAGGCTATCAGGTCGATACAGCCATTGACGGTCAGTCTGGGTTAGGTTTGGCTCGCGATAACCCACCCGACCTGGTGGTATTGGATCTGATGCTTCCAGGGATCGACGGGTTGGAAGTATGCCGCCGCTTGCGAGCAGGTGGCCCTGTGCCCATATTGATCCTCACTGCCAAGGACACAGTCAATGACCGTATCCAGGGTCTGGATATGGGGGCAGATGACTATATGGTCAAGCCATTTAACCTGGATGAGCTACTGGCGCGCATCCGAGCATTGCTGCGCCGCGCTCAACCCAGCCGCCCCCAGGTATTGCGTTTTGCTGATTTATCCCTGGATACAGGCACTCGCCAGGCAGCCCGCGGCGATCGCGTAATCGCCTTGACCGCCAAAGAATATGAGCTGCTGGAATTATTCTTACGCCATCCCCGTCAGGTATTGACACGCGATATGATCTTTGACCGGGTGTGGGGATATGATTTTGGCGGCGAGAGTAATATCATCGAGGTATATATCCGCTACCTGCGCCAAAAGTTGGAGACTGAAGACGAGCCGCGCTTGCTGCATACCGTGCGCGGCATGGGTTACGTTCTGCGCGAAGCCTCCTGATCTATATGTCCCTCCGTACAAGGCTGGCTTTCCTCTACACGGCTATTGTCGGGGGGATACTCCTATTATTTGGGACAGCCATTTATATTATTGTCAGTGTGGCGCTGGTCAATCAAATCGACGCCACACTAATTCGGGCTACCCGCGAGATCATCCAGACCACCCGCATTGAATCATCCAATAGTGGCGATATGCAGGTGGTGATCCTGCCGCCTCTGGATTTTTCTACAGATGTGTTTGCGCAAGTCTGGGGGCGCGAAAATAACCTCCAGGCACAATCTCCCAATCTGAGTGGATTTGGCTCCCCATTGGACCCGGCTGGATTATTATCCGGGGAAGCAGTATTTCACAATGTGACGATTGGGACTGCCCAGCTACGTGTCATAACAGTACCATTGATGTTGAGCGGCCGTTGGATTGCATCGCTGCAGGTTGCTTCCAGTCTGGCTTTTGTATTCGCCACTCAGCGGGTTTTGCTGGCAGTCCTCATTGTGGGAGCTGTCGTATCCATGGCTTTTGCTAATTTCGCGGGTTGGCTCAGCACGCGCCAGGCTTTAGCTTCTCTAGAAACTGTTACTCAGACCGCCTTGCAGATCACCCGAGCAGATGATCTTTCACGCCGTATCCCCTATGATGGTCCAGCAGAGGATGAGATCGGGCAACTGATCCGGGCATTCAATCAAACCCTCAGCCGTCTCGAAAATTTATTTAACACCCAACGGCGCTTTGTTGCCGATGTAGGCCATGAATTAAGAACTCCCCTGACTGTGATCAAGGGGAATGTTGACTTGATGCGGCGGATGAACTGTGCAGATGACGAATCAATGGATAGCATTGAAAGTGAAGTTGATCGTCTATCTCGGTTGGTTGGCGACTTGTTACTGTTGGCGCAAGCCGAATCGGGCAAGTTACCATTAGCCTGGAATCCAGTTGAGTTGGACAGCTTACTCCTGGAAGCCATGCAGCAGATGAGTGTGCTTGCGAGAGATAAAATAAATTTGAAATTGGGTGAATTTGACCAGGTAACTGTGTGCGGTGACCCCGACCGACTGAAACAGGTCCTGGTCAACTTAATCGGAAATGCGATCAAATATACGCCTGCTGGAGGCGAGGTCATTCTGAGCCTGGGGAAAGAAGGAACCAAAGCGCGCATGACGGTAAGCGATAGTGGTCCTGGAATTCCTGCTGAAGACGTACCCTTTATCTTCGAACGGTTTTACCGCGGAGAGAAATCACGCACGCGTTCGCGTGATGGGAAGGGTTTTGGACTGGGTCTATCGATTGCATATTGGATTGTCCGCAACCATAAAGGATCCATTGATGTCGCACCTCGCCAGCCTAATGGCACGACATTTTGTGTTTGGCTGCCGTTATCCCCGGGGGAATGTAAAGAAAAAGAAGCTGAGACCTCAACATGACACACCCCGGGGAAATCCCGGGGTGTGTTTCGTAGTACATGTATCGCATGTTATGTTGATCTAGCTGCGACGCTCCCGGCTGGGTAGCTCAGCTGGTGGGCTTTTTGATCCTCGATCCGAAAACATACGCGTATTTCCATTATTGCCATAATCTGAGCGTGGCCGCGAAAAAGGTGTCCTGGTAGCTGGTTCAACACCTGCTTTTTCGTTAGAAGCCGCATTCATTCCAACTGGATGATAAGTTGGCTCTGGACGATTGAATATTGAATCTTGCTGGACAGGGGTTTTCGGTGCGGGTCGAAAAGATGAATTCGCTGGCGATGCCGCTCGAGGAGAGACTGCTCTCCCAGTGCCCAAAGACCTGACAGGTTGAGATTCAAGCGCAATGCGGGGTTGGGTACGTGGCCGTGCAATGGTTCGTTTGTCTGCCTGGCTGAACAGCCTTTCTCCTGCGACTGAGAAAGACCCGATTATCAATACACGGATCAGCCAGACCATCACTGCGACGAATATCGGTACGACCCTCAGAAGCATCTGCCGGTCAATGACTACATTTCCGAGGGTATCGTGGCTGAGCAAGGCGATCGAAATACCCCACCAGGTCAACATGGCATTCATAGTGGCTGCCAGCAGCCAGGCTCCAAAGAGATACCATACTTCACCTGGTTCATCAGCGCCTTCTTCTGGTGTGAAAAGGCGAGCAATTCCTGCAAAATCGATTCCACAGAAAGCAACAGCCAGGATTGTCGCCCAGCTTACTCCGAGGAAATCGAGTTCACCCAGGAGATCACCCAAGGCGAATTCAGTAGTGCTGTAATTAAAAATTTCGAAGGCCAGCAATGCTGAGATGATGATTAAGCCAAATGCCAGGCCACGGCGTAAGCGAAAGCGGTTTAATAAGCCTGCTGTATAAGTTCTCTGAATGTTGGTCGTATTCATTTCTAGCCTCCTGAGAGCAAATCTGATCTAAGATCATTCGATTTGGCTGTTGCCAAAGGTAACCAGTTCACTTGACAGATTAGTGTGTTCTGGTTAAAATATAGATCAAATGTTCTATTTTGTCAAGAGGCTTTTTAGAACATAATTTCGATTATAGCACAGACTGCACAAGGAGGTAGAAATGGATTTCAGAGCAAGAATGGTGATGATCATCCCTGGCACCCTTGGCACGATGATCCTTCTCACACTGCTGCTATTAAATATAACTGCTGGGTTATCCAACCCAACTCTGGCGTTCGCAGCCGCACCTGAAGTTCAAGTCCCTCCAGAGAATAATGACAATGCCGAAGTGTCCCCAGTAGATAATAGTATTTCTATTCCACAAGCCCAGACTGCATGCAAAGTTAGTTCTAGCTTCCCGGAATCAATTTTACAATGGTGTGATTGGATCACTCAATACTCTGAAAAGCGTGGTTTATCACCAGACCTGATCGCAGCTCTAATCTGGCAAGAAAGTGGTGGAAATCATCTGGCTTATTCAAAAAGCGGCGCGGTCGGTTTGATGCAGGTTATGCCCAGCGACGGAATTGCAGCCAGTTTCAACTGCATTAACGGGCCCTGTTTTGCTTCCCGCCCGACCACCGATGATCTCCAGGATCCAGAGTTCAACATTGCCTATGGAACAAAATATCTCGCCCAGCAATTAGATCGCCATGGCAACTTGCGTTCTGCGTTGAAGGCTTACGGTCCCATGAATGTTGGATTCTATTACGCAGATAAAGTCCTGGCGATTTACGAGAATCACCGTGCCCAACCTTAAACTGGTAATTACGGATAAAAAACTACCTGATGGTCAATCAGCCTGCCATCCTGATAGATAAATTTGGCTGAGAAAAACCCGGGCTGTTCCAACCAGGGCAAGAAAATGCGATCGCCTTCCCACAGGTTTAATGCGAGCAGCTCTCCATCGTTGATCCAGCACAACTCACCCTCTGCAGACATGCTCAACTCCCCTTTAAATTCATCTGCGACAAACACAAATGCATACCAATCCTCTTGCTTCGAGAATTGAGGGAAGGTCAATAGACCTTTCCAATGCAAGCTACTCACTCGCAGCCCCGATTCTTCATGAATCTCTCTGCGGGCACACTCTTCCGGCGTCTCGCCAGGCTCCAATTTACCACCTAATCCATTCCACTTACCCGCATGCATATCTTCCGGCTTTTTGATGCGATGGATCATCAACGTCTGACCATTAGAGCGGACATAGCATAAAGTAGCAAATTTCAAGGTGTTATACCTCACGGTCCTATTTCAGCCAAATTATCCAGAATGGCTAACTCATCTTCACCCAAACCCAGCTTCAATGCTGCCAGGTTTTCCCGTAAATGCGCAGCATTGAGTGATTTTGTGATGGTTATCACATTGGGTTGGTTGATCAGCCAGCTGAGAGCGATTTGCACTGGGGTTGCCCCAGCCTTTCTGGCAAGCGCGTTTAACGCTGCCAGCTCGTGGACTCTTCCTTTTTCTACCGGTGTATAAGCGGTCAGGATCATGCCATACTGCTGGCAATAAGCCAATATTCCATTTTGGGCATTCGTCCGATTAAGCACACTGTAAGGAACCTGGTCAGTCACCAGCGGAGTAGCTGATAGTTGGCGAGCTTGCTCCAGCAGATCTAAATCGAAATTACTTACCCCGAGATTACGCACCTTGCCAGTCTCGACCAGCTCATTTAAGCCTTTGAATGTCTCTTCTAATGGGACTGCCGAGTTGGGCCAGTGGATCAAATAAAGATCCAGATAATCCGTATCCAACCGCCGCAGACTATTCTCACATGCCCGCAAGACGGCTGGATAGCTTAAATTGGTATGCCAGACCTTGGAGGTAATAAATAACGATTGGCGTTCATAATCGCGGATCACCTGGCCGATAAGCTCCTCCGTGTGTCCACCGGCATACATTTCAGCAGTGTCGATATGAGTGTAACCCATCTCCAAAGCTGCATGGATGGCATTCAGCACGCTCGCATCCTCCGTTGGATCGGGTTCTGTACCACCTCCCATGCGCCAGGTTCCCAAACCAATTACTGGGATCTGGCTGCCATCTGGCAAGTTCCTATAACGCATTACCACTATCTCCGCAAAAGTGATTAAAAACCAAGCTCTTTTATAATGTCATCAGACTGGCGTTTGGGCAAGCTGGACGTCTGCCCCAGCAAATCTTTCCAAAATGTATCATCGTAACGGCGTGAGCGCACGGGCAATGGCATGGGTACGCCCCACCCGAGCAGCAATACTTCTTCTTTCGGCTGCAAATGCGCCAGCATTCCACGCAAAGCTTCCCGACCCGCCAGTCCTGATAACACCGCCCGGATGTCGTCTTCATCCCCCAGCCAGCCGGAAACACGCGTGCCTAATTGGGACATCACCTCATCATAAATTTGCGAAGGTCGCTGATCGATCACCAGCAAGGTGACATAGTACTTGCGCAGTTCACGTGCAATCGTGCTGAAGGTAGTTTGGGAGGCCATTTCGCGATTAAGCAGTTTATGCGCCTCTTCCACAACAATCACCAGGGGACGCGGCTCAGATTTTTTGGAGCTACGAAATTCATTGGTGCGCGTCTCCCAGGCCTGGCGAATGCGGCGGGTTAGCAAATTACTCACCAGCAGGTAATCCAGGTCACTGACATTATCCCCAAACGACAAAATCACATGCTGACCGGCTTCGAGCGATTTGATAATTTCACTGACTGTATCAATTGCCGGCTTTTCTACAACATAGGACAGATTAAAAACCCTGCCCAGCTTGGAATACAACCCTTCTGCCGCCATTACATTTACACCCACAGAGTTAGCCCAGGCTGCCACGCTGTCGGGGGCAGGGATTTTTTTGCCCGAATCATCTTCAATAACAGCGCCATTTCTCAAGCGCTTAAAGCCTGCGAACCATTTATCACGTCCATAACTGCTAGTCAGGGCATCCAGGGTAGTAGGTGTGGTTTCTTTCAAGTTTAATTCACGGGTCAGCAGCTCAATATCTTCTGGCTGGATATCCGTCTCAGCCACCTCAAGATTAAAGTCTGGCGCTTGTCCACGCACCAGGGCGCCCTTCCCTAACCCAACCACACGCACCCGGCTGGCAAATTTGCTCTTTAAACCGATCACACGCATGCCCGTGTCTGAGGCGGTATCGTCAAAACCATATTCATTGTGCATGTCCAGCACCAGGACAGAGGCATGATTGTAATGGATCAAGCCTGCCAGGATGATCCGAGTGAGGAAGGATTTGCCTGTTCCGGTAGCACCGAACACGCCCGATGAGCGCTGAATAAATTTATCAAGATTGATACAAACCGGATGCCCTTGCTCGCGGGTGGTGCCAATTACAAAGTTGCCTTTGCTGTCTACCTTACCGAATATCTCAGCAATATCCCCAGGCCCAGCCATGCGCACGGGTGCATGATGTGGGGGTACCGTCTTGACCGGCACAGGTCGTGGCTGCTCGCGTAACCCCGCATCGATGGCATCTCGCCAGCGGGGGTACTCGGGACTATCAATATCCGGGCCACGCTCCAAAACCAGCGCCGGGAGCATTTCCAGGTTTGTGTACAGGGTTTGCCCGTGCAGCAGGTTAGCCAGTTCTGCAGGAAAGCGCGCTTCGCTCTGTTCATCCGCGAAGCGCGGGTCGGTAGCGCCCAACTGCAAGTCGGTCACCAGACCATGAAACAGCCATTCTCCGCTCTCCACAACCACAAAACTACCTTCTTGTACCTGCTGGGCTGGAACAGTCAGGCGCACGCGTAAATTTTCCCGCAGCCCGCCGCCGACAATATAACCTATTCTTGCACCGCTTTCTTCTGCTGGGATCGAATTATGCATTTCCATCCTAAGCCTCTCCAACTACATCACCGCTGACGGCGTCAGCCAGCGCACCCAACACGCTCATCAGCGTAGGATAATCGTCACGCAGTAAAGTAATTAATTCCCGGGTTGCTCGCTCTATCCAAGTCGGGTCGCCTGCAGCCAGGTGCGCCCGTTGAACCTGCTGCACATGAGCTGCCAGCAGCTCCCCCACCGGAAGATCTTGTGCTCGTAGGACGTGCCGGAAATAGCCAAAGCGGCCTGCTGCGGTGAATTCACAGATTTCTTGTGGATCACACAAGTAAATCAAATCCAAGCACAACGCCGGGCGCGGCGGTAAGAGATGGAATATACGCCCATCCTGCTGATATCCCACTCCCAAAACGCTCATTTCCAGCGGGACATTGCGATTGATGCGATTATCAGCAATGATGTGTTCATCCACTCCATCTGCTGTCACCAGCTGACGCACCAGGCCATCATCATCGATACGCATATCATAGATCAAACCATAAACCTGATACGCATCACCAAGCGGAACGCGCACCAACGCTCCAAAGGAGGGAGCTTCAAGCTGGGAAACGCGGCATCCCACCACAAAACCAGTCGTTCCGGCCCGCAATAAGCGCCCAATTTCAATTGGTTTCATAAACTATCCCTTTCACGAGCCTCGAAAACTCGTCCGTCCCGGTTGATCTTTAAAATACTGCTTGTTGGATTTATCTCCAATACCCACTCCACGGTTGTGCAGCTCTAATGTAATCATCTGGGTAATCTGGTCTTTTTCCTGAAGTGAGACTACCGCAACTTCATGCGCCCGGTGCAGGGCATACGGGTAGGGGTGGGCGCCTAGAATATGGCACTGGTCTACTAAAGATGCATGCAACAGATTAAGCTGTTCATCATTGCCGGCTACCCAGGCTGGAATCTCAACCCGCGCTAGCCAGGGATGAGCGTCGCGCCCCACATTCAAATAAAAGAAATGCAGACTCAGTTCTTCACTGTACTGTGCCGCCGAATGCGATTGCAAAGCAAATACCGCTGAGCGTTCCCCTGGCAGCAAGATTTCTCTGAATAGCTCTTTGTCCGTAACACCGCGCAAAGGGTGCTGAGCGCGAACTTGGGAAAGCTCACTTTCGCTGGCGCCGGCTACTTCCAGCATACGCACCACCAGATCGGCCAGTGGATTATCCACATAACCCGCGGTGATTACACCAAGCTTAGCCAGCTGCCGGAGCAGCTTCAGATATTCTTCCAGGCTCTTGCGGAATTCCCCCTGGGCTTCAACTTCGCGCGGCCCCCACAATTCCATGGGACCATCCGTAAATGAAACCACCGGCTGTGAAAATCCTTGCGCCAGGTTCAGGAGCATCTCCCGTTCATGCAAATCACGCCGCAACGCCAGGGTGGATTCGGTAATCGTGCCCGTTGGTGTATAAAGCTCGTCGCCATAAAACAACTGGCTCTCAACATGAATAACCGGAGGCAGCGCTTGCCCATGCTGGATACAGATCCCGCCGACATTAATCAGGCAGTAACGCACCTGCTGGTGGCGATCGGGGGCAATTTGCGATCCGTCTGCTGCCAGCACTACTACCTGGGCAGGCATCTGAGAAACGGGGAAATGGGCATCCAATGCCTCTGGCGGGCGAAAACCTGCTTCCACCGGCACTGCACAGCGCAGGCTTTGATCAAACTGTTGAGCGACGCGCAGCACTTTTTCACGCAATTTCTGCAGGTTCCCCGCATGATGTTCCAACAACTCACTGGCCTGCTTGCGCTTATCCTGCAAGCTTTGCTCGTGTTGGCGGGCATTTTCACCCAGTTGTTTCACTTGTTCGCGTACCTGCTGGAAATCAACTGCCATGTGTACTCCTGTATTTCTCAGAACACTTGTTTCGAATATTGTAAGACCGGACTTACTCAAGCGCAAGGGAATTACGGCTACTCGAAACCATAATAAGAGGATAAAATTCTATAAGTAGTGCAGGTAGCTTGAATCCGGACTGAATTTACTTAGGGATTATGGCCACTCTGGCAGACAGCCTTCCATCATTCGATACCGATAGCAAGATCCGCCCCTTCGACGTTCATCAGCACATGAAATCTGTGGCTGACCTGATCGAGTTGTGCTTCCTGGACACCCTGGACCCGGACGGCAAACGCTATCTACAGCAAATGCGCTTTGCTGCCGACAACCCGCGCTACTTGAATTGGGCTTCATCCACTGTGGATTGGATCAGCCTGCCCATGAATGGTTTTGTCTGTCTCGATAAAGATCGTTTGGTAGGCAATCTATCCCTGATCCCGATTCAGGCCCAAGGACATCGTAATTATTTGATCGCCAATGTGGCAGTGCATCCAGAGTTTCGGCGGCGCGGAATTGCCAGGCAGATGACCTTAAAGGCGATTGAGTATGCCAAACAGCGCTCTGCGCCGTCTGTCTGGCTGCACGTGCGCGCCGAAAACAATGCCGCCGTAAGCTTATACCGCGATCTGGGCTTTGAAGAGCGTGCGCGCCGCACCACCTGGTTCAGCCTTACGGATTATCGGCCTGCAACTTCATCACCCGAAATCAAAATTCGCCCGCGTATACCTCAAGCATGGGATCTGCAACAGTACTGGCTGCGCCATTACTATCCAACTGAGTTGGCCTGGCATTTTTCCCTCAATCTAAAGCAACTCCGACCGGGTTGGTTGGCGAGCCTGGAGCGTTTTTTTCACCCATTTACAATCCGCCAATGGACCGCTTATCGCGGTGAAAGGATGAGCGGCGCGCTGACGATTCAATCGACGCGTTCGTATGCCGATTCAATCTGGCTGGCTCCACCGCCAGGCGGCGATGATGCCAGTGTGCTGGCCTTACTAAACGCCGCCCGCCAGGCCTTACCACGCGGACGGGCACTCACACTCGATTTTCCCGCAGATAGTGCAGTACAAGCTATTCGGGATGCTGGATTTCTGCCTCATCAAACCTTGATCTGGATGCAGATTCGCTTTCCATAATTTTAGCTTAATCGCTTCCTGAGTCGCACCGGAAATCGAGAAGCACTCCCCTGGGCTTAGAACAGTGCAGCCAGGAGAGCCAGGGGAAGGGCTAACAACGCTACCAGACCGACCAATAGACCCACTACTCCACCCAGCACACCTACGACTAGGCCAAAAACACCCCCCAGGATACCCACCACCAGGCCTAAAAGACCTACCACCAAGCCAACCACCAGTTTAATAATAAACATGAGCTACCTCCAATCCTTTGAAACATTCCATACCCAACACTTGTCAGAGAGAATATTTCCTCATCACACTTAACAAGATATACGCTGCAATGCCTCAGTGGTTGCGCCACGAGTAAAAACGTTACCTTCTCCGGCAACGGCTATAGACTTTTCTTAAAACATTGGGGGGTTATTAATCTGGTTCTGGGTGTCCATATTGCAGCAGCACCCATTGCACGATAATCCCAAAAGAACCCAGGAGTACAAGCCAGATAAGCATCGAAAAACCTGGCAGGTGCACGCTCTCCAAGATCAGAGCCGTCCCATACAAAGCAGACAGGAGCGTAATTGCAAAATCAAACACCAGCAGAGATATTACCGCGCTGATAACACCGGCGATCAAATAAGCTGTCCAGGTCTGAAAAGCCGGATCTAGACCTAATATATCTCCCAGTCCAAATACCAGACTACCACCGATCAAAAAGCTGGCAATCACAGCCAGCCAGCGTTTCAACATAAAAGTCAAGCCCCCACTCAGGATGCCTGCCACAATGGATATCACCAGGATACTGCTCATTGATTGATTCGGAAAAAAACGGGGTATCAACATACGCGACAACATGAAGGTTATCGCGCCAACATACATCGCATAGTATTGGCGACCTAGGATCATCGTCAGAAAACCAATTATCGCCTGTACAGCAGCCATAAATATTCTTCCGATTGTTGGATCTCAACCTTGTATTAAGTATGGATGTCTAAACTATATACTAAAAATTGCTGATTGTAAATTGTAATACAGCTAGTTTTGATACAATACCCAGTATACTCTCCCTATCTCATATTTAGGAGTAACCCATGGCTGCAAAGAAAAAACGCTTTATCGCCCCCGAAGACCTGTACCAAATAGAGCTGATCTCATCCGCGCGCATCTCCCCTAATGGGCAGCATGTAGTTTACAGTCAGCAACGTGTAGAACGCAAGACGGAGAAAAAATTCGCCAATCTGTGGTTAGCCGCGACCGAAGCGCCAGGGACAACCGCTGCGCGCCAGTTCACCTATGGAGACCAGAAGGATCTCCTTCCGCGCTGGTCGCCAGATGAAACGCAAATTGCCTTTCTATCCACGCGGGGCAGTGCTGAAAAACCGCCCCAGATCTACCTCATCCCATTACAAGGCGGTGAAGCCCGCCCACTGACGGATATCGCCGGTGAGATCCAGGATTTTTCCTGGTCACCAGACGGAAAACGTCTTTTGTGTGTGGTACGCAAGACAGATCCAGAACAAATCGAACGGGAAAAAGATGAACAGAAGAAAAAGCTGGGGGTGGTGGCACGCCACTACCAGCGCGTGTTCTACAAGCTCGATGGCTACGGCTATCTACCTCATGAGCGTTCTCATCTATGGCTGGTAGACGCCCATACTGGGAAAGCTCGCCAGCTTACCGATCATCCAATCTACGATGAAATGTATCCTTCCTGGTCGCCGGATGGAAAGTGGATCGTGCTGGTGAGTAATCGAAGCTCAGATCCAGATTTCAACCTTGACGCTGTTGATCTTTTCCTCTTGCCTGCCTCAGGCGGCGAGCTGCAAAAAATATCCGCTCCTATAGGCGAAAAATTCATGCCAGTCTTCTCACCAGACGGCAAGTGGATTGCTTACTATGGAGTTGAGGGCGAGAATGTCGGTTACAAAAACAACAGCCTGTGGATTGTCCCCACGGATGGTAGCCAGGCGCCACACAATCTAACCGAAAAATATGATGTGCATATTTCCGCCTGGACGATCAATGATCAAGCTGCGCCAGAGCAAATGCCACCCACCTGGAGCAGCGATGGGCAAATTATCTACTTCCCGGTCACCAAACATGGGCGTTCAGTAGTCCAATCGATCCGCACAGATGGAACCGACTTGCAAGCTGTGATCGACGAAGAAGGCGCAGCCGGCAGCTTCACCCTGGACCAGGCTCAACAGAAAATGGCCTATATCTACGGCACAATGGCTGACCCCGGACAGGTGTTTGTGCTTGACCTTACCAGGAACACAAAACGTGGTTTATCGCGGGCTAACCGGGCTTTACTGGATAACCTGGAATTAGGCACAGTCGAAACACATTGGATCAAAGGATCGGCGGGTAACGATTTGCAGGGTTGGATTCTAAAGCCACCCGGCTTTGACCCCAAACGCAAATATCCCTCTATCCTGGAAATCCACGGTGGGCCGATGCTGCAGTACGGTTATCTTTTTATGCATGAGTTCTACTTCCTGGCTTCACAGGAATATGTAGTGTATTTTTGCAACCCGCGTGGCGGGCGCGGCTATGGCGAAGATCACACCAAAGCCATCTGGGGCGGCTGGGGTGGCGCGGATTACGATGATCTGATGGCCTGGACGGATTATGTCGCTGGTATGCCTTACATCGACACCAGTCGTATGGGTGTCACGGGAGGCAGCTATGGGGGCTACATGACGGTGTGGATCATCGGACATACCACACGCTACAAGGCAGCAGTGGCGCAGCGCTGTGTGAGCAACATGGTCAGCATGTGGGGTTCTAGCGACTTTAACTGGGCTTTCCAAATTGAGCTCAATAACAAACCGCCCTTTGAAGACCTGCAGAAGTTCTGGGATCACTCGCCCATTAAATACATTGGCAATGCAAAGACACCTACCCTGGTGATCCACAATGAGATGGATTTACGCTGTCCTATCGAGCAAGGCGAACAGGTATTTGTAGCCCTCAAGAAGCTGGGCGTAGAGAGTGAAATGGTGCGCTTCCCCGATGAATTCCATGGTCTTTCCCGCAACGGGCGCACCGACCGGCGGATTGCCCGCCTGAATCACATCGCCGGTTGGTTTAATCGCCATCTATAGACCTGTTACAAAGAAGGGTGTATCCGTTAAAATCACCAGGTAAAGAAAAAACGGCTTGGATTCATCGCCCGAGGTTATAATACAGAAACATAACCTAAATTCCTTACCAGGTGGAGTCAACAGAATTCGGGGTATTGGTTGATGATCCATGTCTGCGCGCCTCAGTAGCCGAAGGGTCCATAAAAAATGGGCGGTCAGCAGCTTAATCCTTATAGAGTAATTTATGGGGTGTTGGAAATCGTAGTAAAAAGTGGATTAGGGGTCTGCTTTATGCTCGGCCTGGCCGCCTGCCAAGTAGCCGCGCCCCTCACCATGACCCCAACAGGTCCAACCGTCCAGGCCTCTCCAACCTGGACGGTTGCATTTACCCAGGCCCCATCCAGCAGCCCGATAGAAGCGCCGCTTATATCGCCCACCGTGGAGGCAACCGACGCCCTGGCTGTGCTGCCTGTCGCGAACACCAATTCCACGCCCACGCCAGTTTTTTACGAACCGGCTGGTTGTTGGCAGCCGCCTGATGATTACACTCGCATAAACATCAATGGTCACACCCTCAGTACTCGCACCTATGCAATGCTTCAACAGGCCGCCCTTCTATATGGCGGCGAGATTGATGTGGCCGGGGGAGCCATCATCCGGGGCAGTTACAGCAACGACTCCCTGGACAACCCTGACGCCCATATCGGCGGCGGCGCCGTGGATATCTCGGTTACCCACCCCACTCCAAACCACGTTCTATATACTGATATTGAGCCGCTTATCCGGGCGTTGCGTACGGCTGGGTTTGCTGCCTGGCTGCGCGAGGATGACGAGATTGGGTCCGAGCCCGGGATTCACATCCACGCGATAGCCATCGGCGATAAGGATCTCTCGCCTGCCGCCCAAGAACAGCTTACTGGCCCCGCCGGTTACCTGCGCAGCAATGACAGCCAACTTGTTACCAGCGGCAATCCCGGTCTCGACCTGCATGGTGGACCTGTGATTTGCCGTTGGATGTTGGAGGCCGGTTTTGCAGATCTACCCACGCCAACGCCCATCCCGACTCCTGGTCTCCCCTGGCAGGAACGCCTTCGCCAGGCTGCCCTGTCTTACCAGGCGCCCTTCCCTGAAGATGCCGAGCAGATCGCCCGCAGTCTTAATTTCCTGGATGGTCAAGCCGAATCTGCTGAGAATATCTGCGGTCCGCTGGCCGCGGCTATTCTACGCGATGCTGGCCTGCTACCCTCACAACCTGGTCCGGTTCAGGATCTCAAATCATACTGGCAGGCCCAGCCCTCTGAAAATGGCCGCCCCTGGAACTTGTTTCCAGAACACGATTATGAGGTTTTTCACTTTGATACCCCCCTGGCAGAATTTGACTTTAACGCCTGGCCTTTGCAGCCTGCAGATTTTGTGTATACCTATGCCAGAGATCACGGTTTCGAACACATGTTTATCGTCACGGAGGTAGATACTGAGGGGCGCGCCTACACCGTCACCAACCAGTATCAGAGCTGGGGTCATCCGATCTGGGGCACAATGTTAATTCTGCGTTATCTGCTCTACGATCCACACACACCTGGTTCAGGCATCATCTACAACGAATGGAGCGATCGCCGCCTGGGCCAAACAGGTAATAACGGCTTCGATGTGCTGCGTAAGCGCGGTATGGAGGCAGGCACTCTGTACGCGTACACCGTACGCCCCGGCGATACGCTGCCCGAGCTGGCTGGCCGTTTTGGTACGACGCTAGAAAGCCTGATTCAGGCCAATCCTGGCCTGAATCAGGCTAACCTGAAGGTTAACCAGTCGCTCACGATCCCCACCCCCCCCTATTCCCCGGGCTCGCCAGAGCCTGTGCAAGATAGGCTTCCCTAAACGGCACGGGGATAATGGCGCTGGACATTTATTGAGGCGAAGGATTTCCAAAGATGAAGCATATTGAGATGTATTTACTTCTGACCTACCAGTGGGTTTTAGACCTTTCTGGGAATTCGCTCTTGTTATGCAAACGATGGGTTATAAATTTGCCATGAAAAAGGAACGGAAATATATCTGGGCGGTCATTATTGTTGTTCTGCTGGCAGCGACGCTGAGCCTGCCCCCGGTCTGGTCAAGGGTAGTCTTTCATTCCCGCGCAGCGTATAGAAATGTCAAGTACTGGTTACAGCCGCCCAGTGAAATGGTCTTCGTTCCATCCAGTTATGAGGATGGTTTTGTGTCCACCTCAATCTCAGCCACAATTGCTACTGATACCCCTACTCCTCCTTCACCAACTGAGCTTCCCACGATAGCAGCTCAATCCACATCTGAAGCCGCCCTTACTCCAACCTCTACATCCCCTCCTGCACCAACCTATACCCCCCAGCCTACTGCCATCCCACTGCCATCTTATGTTTTACTGACAGGCATCACTTGCGAACCTCAGCTTATGAACAACTGTGGACCAGCTACCCTTTCCATGTATCTATCCTATTATGACTGGGGTAAAACTCAGCTCGCTGCAGCAGCAGTGCTCAAACCCAATGCAAAGGATGTGAACGTGATGCCTTATGAGTTGGCGGATTTCGTAAACGAACACACTGAACTGCACGCCCTCTGGCGATATGGTGGTGACTTGCAGACCATCAAGGCGCTGATTAATGCAGGTTTTCCAGTCATGATCGAAAAAGGATTTGAGACGTACACCTTAAGAAGTGAAGGCTGGATGGGTCATTACAATCTGATGGTCGGCTATGATGATGAAATACAGAACCTCACCGTCCAAGATTCCTACCTCCTGAGCTACGCCCCATGGGGAGGGAAGATTCCTCAGGAGCTATGGGATTCCTTCATTGGATTTGATTTCTCTTACAGCGAGCTGGAACAGGCCTGGCGATCCTTTAATTATGTATTCATTGTTGTTTACCCGCCGGAAAAAGAAAATGAGGTGCTCAATTTGATTGGTCCCCTTGCGACTGATGAAGGAGCGTGTCAGATCGCTTATGAGCGTGCCATGCAGGAAACTACCTCGTTGACGGATGTGCGCGATCAATACTTTGCCTGGTTCAACGCCGGCACCAGCCTGGTGTGCCTGCAGGATTATGGTAACGCTGCCAGCGCATTCGACACAGCCTTCGGCATTTATCCGGACATCGAGCAGGATTCTCGCCCCTACCGCATCCTCTGGTATGAGACAGGGCCTTACGCTGCATACTATTACTCAGCGCGCTACCAGGACGTCATAAATCTGGCGAATCAGACGCTGGGAGCCATGGCCGAACCTGTCCTGGAGGAAAGCTATTACTGGCGGGCATTATCCCATTACGCCTTTGGCAACACAACCCGTGCCGTAGCTGATCTGCACACCAGCCTGGAATACCACCCGGGGTTCGCTCTCAGCACGGCCAAGCTCAAAGAGCTTGGCATGAATCCTTAACAATATTGATAATTATAGGAGAAAAAGAAGATGATATTATCGACAATTATGGTTACCTACTTAACCCGATGTGCAAGTTTAATCGATCAATAACTCGGAAAACCGCAAAGGCGATAATCCGATCTGCTGACAAAATAGAACAGCAATCACATGGCTCAACAGCTTTCGCCACCACCGAGAAGTAAGATGCCAGGCATCCCTCGCCCAGACTTTCTTTGCGTGGAAGCGATCCACCAACTGTCCGAACACGGTTTCAATCCGATAACGCTTCTCCACCAGCCAATGAGGATAGTGAAACTTTTGATGTTTGGCCGATTTGAAAGGCGCCATAAGAGTAAGATTTCGTTCTTTCAAGCCCAACTGCCAGTCTGGTTTCCAGTAATTGCGATCAGCCAACGCCCAGCCCTGAACACCTTGCAAGAGTTCATCTGCGGCTTCCGTGTCATGGACGTTGGCTGGGGTAAGCGTTGTCGCCACAATCACGCCTGGCCAACACATGCGCACATGCGCTCGCAAACCATAATAGATCTGTCTGGCGACTTCGTCATACCCAAAGGCAGCCAGGCCAGCAAACGTTCGACAGCGATTGGCTCGGGCAAAACGGCACACCGGCATTGGAAAACTGTCGACCACCGAGATCAGTGGATCATGCGGCACCAACTGGCTCAGATGAACAAACAACTGCTCTTTGATTACCCACAAGTTGGCTGCCTGGCGAGTGAACGTGGTGCGATCCACTTGCCGCAAAGTCGGAAACCAATTCCCAAAATGTCTTCGAAAGAAAGTAAACAGACCCTGATCTGTATCGATACCCAAAAATTCACCAACAATTTCCATCGTCAGCACTTCGCTATCGGAAAGTTGAGGGTGTGGCCCACGTTGACGAATACGTTTGCCTTTGAGCCAATCATCTACCAGACAGTACACGCTGATCAGATAGGTGGTAATATCCATTTTGAAGACCTCCGTTCTCGAGTGTTTGCTTGGTCGCTACACTTGTAACGGTGGTCTTCTTCTATTGTCAAGGTTCTAGAAATACTTGCACATCAGGTTAATTAGGTGCATCCAATGACTCCAACTACCGAAAAGATACAAACCACACCAATTAAAAATAATTGGGCTAAACGCTGGATGCTCATCATATTATTGGTCATCCCATTGCTTATTATCTGGGGAAGTACACCGGCATACAGTTCCTATGCACCCAACCCCGAGATTTTGCGGAGTAATCCGAGCCTCACACCCCCAGCTAATTCCACAGCAACCCACGCCAACCAACCAACGGCAACTAAAACCCCGACACTGTCCTCAAACTCAGAATCAAAGGTCAAGGTATCGGTTGACCTTGTAAATCTACGCACTGGCCCTAGTATAAACTATTTAAAGGTCCGGCAGCTCACTTATGGCGAACCATTGGCGTTGTTGGGGCGGTTGAAAGACAATTCCTGGCTCTATGTAAAAACATCACACGGTCAGGTAGGCTGGATTAAAACGACATTCGTCGATCTCGGCAGATTTAGCCTTAAATACGATTACCTTCCCACCGAAATACCACCTCCTACTGAAACGGCTACACCTGTAGTCTTATCTGGCATCGAAGATCGTTGGATTGATATCGATCTCAGCGAGCAGACACTGCGTGCCTATGATGGCACTGAAATGGTAGGCTCTTTCCTGGTTTCCACTGGGATAGATATCTTCCCCACCGAGACTGGAAAATATCGTATCTATGTCAAGATGCGCTATTCGGATATGCGCGGGAATGATTTTTTTCTACCAGATGTCCCCTTTAGTATGTATTATTCTGGTGATTTCTCGATTCACGGCACCTATTGGCACCATAGTTTCGGGACACCGATGAGTCATGGGTGTGTCAATATGGACACCCGCGATGCAGAATGGCTTTATAGCTGGGCCGCTGTTGGTACGCTTGTGAATATACATCGTTAAAAACTGGCTTTGGAGAAAGTAATAACCAGCTAGAGTGATATGTTGCCCATAATATGCGAAAACTGGCGGGCTGATGCCGCCAGTTTTTTGTCTTTCGACCTTTTTGCCTTTCAGGGCTAATTTTGAGGCTGCCAGCAGTTCTTTCTAGACAACCCCTTATTGATAGGATGATTAATTCTTGGTAATTTTATCCAACTGGACAAGCTTTACTTGGGAATAACCAGGGAAGCTTGCAGACCCTTAGGGCCTTCTTCAACAGAAAATTCCACTTCCTGCCCTTTTTCCAGGCGGCGGAAACCGTCCGTCTGAATGGATGAGTAATGAACAAAGACGTCTTCACCGCCTTCATGGCCAATGAAACCGTAGCCTTTGGCTGCATTAAACCACTTCACGGTTCCAACTATACGATCTGACATGGTACTATCTCCATCTTTAGATTTACTTTGAGGTATGTAGACTTGCGCATGTAACCTGTTGTATAGATACAAAATGCCTGGAAACGATCCCCCCAGGCAAGCCACACACGCAGCACGCCCGCAAGATTATCATTTAATCGGGTGGTTGTCAATAGTTTTTCAAGTTGATTAATTAATTACAAAGGGTACCTCATCAGCCAATAAAGGCTGAGATTTCAATATAACGGGAAACTCACCCCCGGAGTCAAGCATCCGGGGGTGAGTAGTTCGCGTACGTTATTTACCCAGTTTCTGGCGCAAAGCCTGGGTCAGATGAGGTAAGATCGCATTGAGATCGCCCACTAGGCCAAAACGCGCCAGCTTAAAGATCGGCGCATCCGGGTCTTTATTGATCGCCACAATGGTCTTGCTGGAGCGCATACCCGCCAGGTGCTGAATGGCGCCTGATATACCCACGGCAATATAAAGATCGGGTGAGACCACCTTTCCTGTCTGCCCCACCTGAAATTCATAGGGAATATAACCAGCGTCGACTGCTGCGCGGCTGGCGCCAACCGCCGCCCCCAAGACACTTGCCAGCTCGCCAAGCTGCTTAAATCCCTGCTGGGCGCGCCAGACCTCGGCTTGCTTCTCATCCAAGCCTGCCGGCGGGGTCAAAGCAGGGTTGTTCGCCATGCCACGCCCACCCGAGACGATCACAGCCGCATCTGTCAGGCTCACACCGTCTGCGCGCTGCACATATTCGATCACTTCGCTTTGCGCCGCATCTGCCAGCCCGCTGGTATCCACGGGAGTTGGCGTACCTGTACGGCCAGAATCAACCGCTGGAGCCTGGAAAACACGCCCGCGCAGGGTAATCATCTGGGGACGCGCAGTGCAGCGTGCCTGCGAGAGCAGCTTGCCAGCATAGACAGGACGCGTGACAAGCACTGTTGCGTCCTCCACATCCAAAGCCACAGCGTCGGGCATGACGCCAGTTTTCAGATCCACTGCGCTCATTGCAGCCAGCTCGCGCCCCCGAGCGGTAGTAGGGAATAAGATCACCTCTGGCTGGCTATTCCATGCCAGACGAGCCAATAAAGTCGCAAAAGGTTCGGGACGAAAATCTGCCAGTGCAGCATCGTCTCCCAACAGCACCTCATCTGCCCCACTGGCAAACGCTTGCTGAGCCAGATCGTCTACATTCTGCCCAAAGACCAGAGCAGTGACGCCGCCGCCAATCTTGTCGGCCAGGGTTTTACCTGCCCCAATCGCTTCCCAGGATGAAGGGAGCGCTTTGCCTTTGAAATGATCGATATACACCCAGATTTTGTTGCTCATCACAGCACCTTCTCTGTCAGGATTCGTTCGACCAGTTTTTCAGCCATTTCCTGAGCGCTACCACCGGAGATAATCTCCGTTGTCACTTCCCGCGTCGGGGGGTTCATTATGGCAGGCCACTGCACCACAGAAGAGGGCGCAGCCATACCTAGGTCGCCCAAAGTCCAGACAGGGATTTGGGCACGTGAGGCTTTGCGGATACCCATGAAGGAGGGATAACGCGGCTCACCAATATCCTTGATCACACTGACCAGGACTGGTAGCTTGGCTTTCACCACCTGTCGCCCTTCCTCAATCGTGCGCTCTGCACGGGCAGTTCCATTTTCTACGAGCAAACTGGAAACCAGACTTAGCGCTGGCCAACCCAGAACGCGCGCGGTTTGGGTGTGGGTCATTCCAATATCACCATCAATGGCCTGACGACCAAAGATAGCCAGATCCACGCCGCCTATCTTTCGGATCGCAGCCGCCAGCACCTGCGCCACAGCACCGCTGTCAGCGTTTGCCAAAGCGGGATCAGAAACCAGGATCGCCTCGCTACAGCCCATTGCCAAAGCGTGTTTGAGAGCCTCCTGAGCGCTCTCGCCCCCCAAACTGACCGCGATCACATCCCCGCCCTGTGCCTCTTTGAGTTGCAATGCAGCCTCAACGGCATACTCATCCCAGGGATTGATCACCAGTGGTGCATCTCCCCAGGATACTCGCCCATTTTCTACCACAACTTTTGCGGCAGAGTCAGGCACCTGTTTAACGCAGACTACAATTTTCAAGGCGTCCTCCTTTAGATCTTTAAACTCGTTGTGATTGAGTGGTCGCACTCGCAATAGATCAATACCCGCACTTCCCGATCAGGCTTGCCAGATTTCAGGATCGTAAGCGGGTAATTCACAGCGTAAAAAAGCATCTTCCCGGTAGCCAAGGGCATAGTTTGCTTGCATCAATTGGTGTATTTCGCTGGTGCCTTCGTAGATTACTGCGCCTTTGGCATTGCGCAGATATCGTTCCACATCATATTCATCGCTGTATCCATAGGCCCCGTGGATTTGGACCGCTTCGGAAGCTGCCTGGAAGGAAGCATCCGTCGCGTACCATTTCGCCAGTGAAGTTTCCCGAGTGTTGCGCATACCCCGATTCTTTAACCAACCTGCTCGCAGATACAACAGGCGTGCTGCCTCATAAAATTGTACCATGAAGGCAATTTTTTGTTGAATAAGCTGAAAGCGGGCGATCTCACGACCAAACGCCTGGCGTTCCAGGGCATATTTACGGCTGGCTTCAAGACAGGCGCGGATCAATCCGGTGGCCCCTGCTGCCACGGTATATCGCCCGTTATCCAGGCAGGACATCGCAATCTTGAAGCCTTCACCTTCCAGGCCAATACGATGTTCAGCAGGAACGCTCACATTTTCGAAAGCAATCCAGCCCGTAGAGCCAGCCCGCACACCCAGCTTACCGTGCAGATCGCCGCGCCGCACTCCAGGAGAATTCAACTCGACCAGAAACGCAGACAATGCAGTATGAGGATCGCCAGAGGCAGTATCTGTACGCCCTACCCAAAGCACATGGTCTGCTTTGGTAGCCAGAGATATCCACATTTTTTCGCCATTGAGGATATATTCATCCCCCTCCCGGCGAGCAGTACTGGCAATGGCTGCTACATCTGTGCCAACTCCCGGCTCAGTGAGTCCAAAACAAGCAATTTTTTCGCCACGCGCCTGCGGAACCAACCAGCGTTGTTTTTGCGCTTCTGTCGCCCACTGGAAGAGGCCCAGACTATTCAAGCCAATGTGCACGGAGAGGACCACCCTCAAGGTTGTATCCACGGCTTCAAGTTCTTCGCAAACCAGGCCCAGGGTGATGTAATCCAATCCCTGCCCGCCGTAGCCTGCTGGCAGGCAAATCCCCAGGATACCCAGTTCTCCCATGCGCTCCAGTACATTTGGTGCCATCTCCTGGCGGCGATCATACTCCTTGATAGTGGGGGCAACTTCTCGCTGGGCAAACTCACGCACCATTTGTTGAGCCATACGCTGTTCTTCGGTTAACTCAAAATCCATCCTGGTCCCTCCAAATTTTGCGGTCATGAACAACCAACGGACGTGCTTGGCAGCCATCCTGCATCGAGTGATGATACTATGAAAGAGGATATAATCGCAAGCATGGCATTTCTAAAGGGTTCAGTTACCCTGCGTATTTTGCTAGTCCTAATCCTGACCCCTCTTTTAGGTCTGGGTATCCAACCCCATTTTGCCAGTCGCACCCTTCGGCGCGCCCAGCATGCCCTGGACTCTGGTATGAACCTGGCAGCCTCTCAGCATCTGGCACTGGCCGCCAGGCAGCTCCCTGCCCGTCCGGAGCTGTGGGAGCAGGCCGGCAGCCTGGCTCTCCAGGGCGGCGATCCTCAATCTGCGGTTCAATACCTGAAGCAAGCCACCAGCCAGGGATTGACCGTTGCAGGACAGCTAGCATTGGGCGATGCGTACCTGCAATCGGGAGATCCAGAGTCTGCCCTACGCACCTGGGAGAACCTTGCCAGACAGGAAGAGCCTGACCCTGCAGCCCTGGAGCGTTTATTCACCACCTATCTGGGGCTGGGAGATTATCCGGGCGCGATCACCTCACTACAGGCATTAACCTCCATTCAACCGGAGAATGCCGAATACCACTACCAGCTCGGCTTGCTAATCGTCACACAAGATCCGGAGACTTCCCTGGCTTATTTCGCCCGGGCTGCCGAGCTTGATCCAAATCTGACCGGGCGAGTAAGCGGCATACAGCGCGATATCCTTGCTTCACGCGTGGGGGACGATCAAGCTTACAGTTTGCTGGGCGTCGGGCGCAGCCTGGCGAAACTGGAAGAATGGAATTATGCGCTCGAAGCTTTCCGTCGCGCTACGGAACTGCGCCCCGATTACGCCGAAGCCTGGGCTTACTTAGGGGAAGCGCTTCAGCACATCCCTTCTAAGGAATCATCTCAGACAGCTGGTTTAGAAGAACTGCAGAAATCTCTGGAGCTTGAACCTGCCTCCATCTCCGCCAATACCTTCCTGGCATTGTATTGGCAGCGGCAGGGACGCCACGATCTGGCATTGGAGGCTATTCAATCTGCTGTTGCCGCCGCTCCAGACAACCCTGTATTACAGGTAGAGATGGGTAACACACTGGCGTTGCAAGGGGAGTTACAGTCCGCGTATCAGGCTTATCTTCAGGCCATCCAGTTAGCGCCTCAGGACGCGCGGTATTACAACTACCTGGTCGAGTTTTCCCTGAAATATGAATACAACACCGCCGATATTGCCCTACCGGCTGCCCGCCGCGCCCTGCTCATTGCGCCAGACGATCCAGCCAGCCTTGATTGTATGGGGCAGGTGCTCATGCAACTCGGAGACTTCGTCAACGCCGAACGATTCCTGTTGTCCTCCATTCAACATGACCCCCAATTCGCCCCAGCTCACCTGCATTTGGGCATATTATATCTTTTACATAACCAACCTGATCTGGCTTATCCATATCTTTCCCAGGCGGTTAACCTGGCGCCTGGTGGAGCGACCGGCATGCAGGCTCAGCAGTTGCTGCAGAGCGCCATCCCATGAACAAGCTGGCACTTGTGCTACAATTGCCGCCAGAGACTGCCTGATTTATCAATTTAGGAGTTACACAGGCCTAAGGAAGTCGACAAATCGCTTAAGGAGCTATCATGACAACCAAGCAGCGTCTAGCAGTAATTGTATTGGTGCAAATGCTCACCTCGCTCGCCTGCCAGGCAGTCACCGGACCCTCAGCAGAAGATCAAGCGGCACTACCAACCGGCGAGGTTCTCTTCAAAGATGATTTTTCAAATCCAGATAGTGGCTGGGGGCGGGTGGTGGCAGAGAACGGGGTGACGGATTACGTGAACGGAGCCTATCGCATTTTCGTGAATGAAACCAACACCGATACATGGGCTAATCCTGAACTAACGTTTGGAGATGTCAAGATCGAAGTCGAAGCCACCAAGAACGGTGGACCGGACGATAACGATTTTGGGGTCATGTGCCGCTATCAGAATTTAAACCAATATTATTTCTTCATCATCAGCAGCGATGGTTATTATGGTATTGGGAAAGTTAACCACGAGCAACAAGAGCTGCTAGGCGCAGATTCTTTACAACCCAGCGAAATCATTCGCCAGGGTAACGCCACGAACCAGATTCAAGCCGATTGCATTGGAGATGAGCTCAGTTTGACAGTCAACGGTGAGAAGCTTTTCTCTGTACGCGATGCGGACTTCACCAGTGGAGATGTCGGTTTAATAGCGGGCACCTTCGATGAACCCGGAACAGATATCTATTTCGATAACTTCCTGGTGTTGAAGCCCTAATTAGCGGACTTTTTTGAACCTTATGCCGGTAGAACGACAATGAAAGTGTACCTCGACACAATTGGCTGCCGCCTGAATCAGGCTGAAATCGAAAGCTACGCAAGCCAGCTGCATACTGCCGGGTACGAGTTGGTCGCAACCTCGCACGAAGCAGACTGGGTGATCGTCAATACCTGCGCCGTCACATCTGCAGCGGCGTCTGATTCACGCGCCAAAATCCGCCAGGCTGCTCGCAACGAACATACACAAATCGTAGTTACTGGCTGCTGGTCCAATCTGCAGCCCGAGCAAGCCGCCGGCTTGCCGGGAGTAAGACATGTCGTTCCAAACTTGCATAAAGACCGTCTGGTGAGTGATCTTTTCGGCCAGCCGCGAGAACCTTACGATCTTGAGCCTGTGGCTCGCACGCCCGTACCTGGCGCCCGTTTGCGCACACGCGCATTTATCAAAGTCCAGGATGGCTGCGACAATCGCTGTACCTTTTGTGTCACCACCCTGGCGCGCGGCGCCGGTCGTAGCCGCTCCATACCCGAGATTCTGACCGATGTGCGCGCCGCATTACAACCGGGTGAAGGCCAGGCGCGCGAAATTGTCCTGACGGGCGTTCACCTGGGTTCTTGGGGGCACGATTTTAATGCTCCAGCACAGTTGCGTGATCTGATTAAAACCATTTTGGCTGAGACCGAGACCCCGCGCTTACGTCTCTCTTCCCTTGAGCCCTGGGATTTGGAAGAGGCTTTTTTTGAGCTGTGGGCAGAACCGCGCTTGTGCCGTCACCTGCACCTGCCGCTGCAATCAGGCAGCGCAGGCACCCTGCGGCGTATGGCGCGCAAAACCACCCCCGCCAGTTACGCCAGCCTGCTGGCAGCCGCCCGGAGAGCGATCCCTGATATTGCAATCACAACCGATATTATTACCGGGTTCCCAGGTGAAAGTGAGGCCGAATTTTCTGAGAGCCTGAAATTTGTAGAAGCCATGCACTTTTCAGGCGGACATGTCTTCACCTATTCTGCGCGCCCCGGGACTACCGCAGCGCGCATGCCAGCGCAAGTAGCCCACATGCTCCGCAAAGAGCGCAATGCTCAGATGCGTGCTGTCCTGGAGTCTGCCAGTCACCGCTACCAGGTCACCTTTCTTGGGCAGGTACTGCCTGTGCTTTGGGAATCAGCCACAGCTCTGGATGATAACGGTTGGTCGCTTACTGGGCTCACAGATAATTATCTGCGCGTGCAGGCATACGCACCCCAACACCTGTGGAACGAAATTACACCGGTGCGCTTGATAGCACCAGGTAATGAAGGCTTACGCGGCCAGCTTATCCGCGCGGCCCAGGATGGATGCAGTCACCAATAAGATTTACAGATGCAGAGAATAACCAATCCCGGAGGGAAACATGACCGATTGTATTTTTTGTAAAATCATCTCAGGTGAAATTCCCAGCCAGAAGCTATATCAAGACGAGCTGGTAACCGCTTTCCGAGATATCCATCCGGTAGCACCCACGCACGTGTTGATCATCCCCAACAAGCATATTCCATCCGTGAATGATGTTACCCCCGAAGATGAAACCATGCTGGGTCATATCTACAGCGTCGTCCGCCAACTGGCAGTCCAGGAAGGCATCCAGGAGCAGGGCTACCGCATGATTGTCAACACCGGCCCGCATGCCGGGCAGGAAGTTTATCACTTGCACCTGCACCTGATCGGTGGGCAGCGCATGCGCCATCCAATGGGTTAATTCTGGCGATTCAACCCTGAACAGGCAGCATTTCTACAACTATGATCACTTCAACCCAAAACCAGAAGATCAAATGGGTGCGCGCTTTGCAAAATCAGGCTCGTGCACGCAAAGATGAAGGCGCATTCGTCATCGAAGGCGTGCGCCTGGCAGAAGAAGCCTTGGCTGCAGGTTGGGAAGCTGAATTAGTGCTATATACAGCCGGTTTGACCGCGCGCGGGCAAGCTCTAGTAAACGGCTTTGCTCAACGCGGAAGCCTGGTTGAAGAGGTCAGTGAGTTTGTACTGCAGGCAGCCAGTGATACCCAAACCCCACAGGGTATCCTCGTGGTCATTCAACAATACAACCGATCATTAGCAGACGGATTGGATTTCGCACTTATCGTAGATGGTGTGCGCGATCCTGGCAACTTAGGCAGCATGCTGCGCTCCGCGGCTGCTGCCGGTGTGCAAGCTGTCTTCCTGACACCAGGCTGCGCCGATCCATACGCGCCTAAGGTCGTGCGCTCAGCCATGGGCGCCCATTTTCGCTTGCACCTGCAGACCCTGGATTGGCATACCCTGCAAGATTTGATCAAATCGGCAGGTTTGTATGTGGTTCTGGCGGCAGCCGGGGTGGGCGAACCATATACCCATTGCGATTTTCGCCGTCCCCTGGCAATTATTATCGGAGGCGAAGCCGAAGGCGCTGGAGCCAATGCACATACACTGGCTGACGCCCCGATGCATATTCCCATGCCGGGCGGGAGCGAATCCCTGAATGCAGCAGCTGCAGCAGCCATTTTTTTATTTGAAGTCGTTCGCCAACGGAAACTTTCCCATCCACCCACATCTACACCATGAAAATTCGATCCATCACCTGCTTTATCTCCCCTGAAATCCACCATCCAGCAGGCAGCCTGGCAACGGCAGGGAAATTCTTATCCCGTGCCCGAGCAGCCTTTGAATCTGGCGGATATGAAGTCCAGACTGTACGCGCGGCCAGCCAACCCTTCCCGCACTTGTTACCAGAACTGGCTGAGAATGCTTTGGTTCAACTGGCGCGTGATCTGGAGCATGCGGCAAGCGAACAAGGAATCAACTACCTCTCACTTGGCCCAGCCCTACCGGAATTCCCCACTAGTTATGCGCTCATTCCAGCAGTGCTGGCAGAGACCCACAACGTCTTCCTTTCCGGCTTATTGACCACATCACAGCGGGAGGTCAGCTTACAGGCTGTACAGGCTTGTGGGGCTATTATCGAGGCGGCGGCAGGGATCGAGGCAGATGGTTTTGCAAATTTGCGCTTTGCCGCCCTTGCGAACGTACCCCCTGGAGCGCCATTTTTTCCTGCTGCCTATCATACAGGTGAGGCACCGGCCTTCAGCCTGGCCTGCGAAGCCGCCGACCTGGCGGTGGAGGCTTTTAGCCAGGCGGATTCGTTAGCCACTGCCCGTCAGGGACTGGTGGAACGCATGGAGCGCCACGCCCAGGCTTTGACTCGCATCGCGACCCGCCTCGCAGATGAATACCAGGTAACTTTCGGCGGCCTGGACCTCACCCCGGCACCCTTCCCTGAACCAGATCGCTCGCTGGGGACTGCCTTAGAGAAGCTCGGCGTACCTGTATTAGGCCAGTCTGGCTCACTGGCCGCCGCGGCCATCCTGGCTGCCACCCTGGACCAGGCTACCTTTTCACGATGTGGTTTTAACGGTTTGATGCTGCCCCTTCTGGAAGATGCTTTGCTTGCCCGGCGGGCTACTGAAGGCAGCCTTACCCTGAAGGACCTGCTGCTTTACTCCAGTGTGTGCGGCACCGGTCTGGACACGATACCCCTGCCTGGGTCAGCCACCGCACCACAATTATCTGCCGTTTTGCTGGATGTTGCTGCCCTGGCCCAGCGTCTGGATAAACCCCTGACAGCGCGCCTGATGCCCATCCCCGGGAAGCAGGCTGGTGATCCAACTGGCTTTGATTTCGCATTCTTCGCCAATAGCCGGGTGCTGGTTCTGGATGCTGCTCCATTGACTGGCTTTTTGGGCAGAACAGAAAATTTCAACCTTCAACCACGCTGACCTTCAAACTGGTATCGACTATGCTGCGCAAACAAATGCACCAAGCTCTCACCTTCATTCTGGCTTGCCTGGCTGTGTTTTTCTTATCCGCCTGTAACGCAAACAACCAGCGCCTTCTTGAAGAAGATTTGACTTTCAAGAGGGAAAACGGCCTGGAAATCATTGGCACACTCTACAGGCCTGCGGATATAGATCCCCCCTGGCCTGGTGTGTTGCTGCTGCACATGATTTATGGGCAGCGGCAAGAATGGGAAGGACTGGCGCGTACGCTATCGCAAAATGGATATGCTGCACTGGCGATCGATCTACGTGGCCATGGCGAGACCGGAGGAGAAATGAATTGGGATTTAGCCCGCCAGGATATCAGCCAGGTGTGGCAGACCTTCGCCAGCCGGCAGGAGATCAAAGCAAATTCAACCGCGGTGATTGGCGCCAGCATGGGCGCCAATATGGCGGTACTCTTAGGTGCTGACCAACCGGATATCCAGGCGCTGGTCTTACTCTCTCCCGGATTGAATTATTACATGGTTCAGACAGCCGAACCATTGGCTGCGTATGGTGATCGCCCGGTGCTAATCATTGCCAGCCAGGAAGATGGCTATGCTGCCAGTTCGTCTGAAGAACTGCTTAAGGTTGCTCGGGGAGAAGCTCTTCTGGAGATGTATGCTGGAATTGGGCACGGCACCGCAATGCTTAGCAATCAGCCAGACCTGGCGTCTCTTTTGCTGGAGTGGTTACATCCCATCCTACAATCCACGCCTTAGTAGAAACCTATTCATTCAATTAAAATCTTTATTTACGGTTAAAGAAACTGTGCCAGATCG
>Ga0105106_10000343_pt1 | contig 33190 bp, 31 predicted proteins | sample PPLLaktember2015_5_FD_79109 | JGI IMG/M metagenome (GOLD analysis project Ga0105106, IMG submission 79109) | Freshwater sediment microbial communities from Prairie Pothole Lake near Jamestown, North Dakota, USA - PPLs Lake P8 Core (1) Depth... | ecosystem: Environmental > Aquatic > Freshwater >...
AGACGATGTCCATGACGACCATCCCGGTTTGCAGCAGATCGACCGGGACCGGCAGGGCGTCGCCGAACTGCCGCATGCCCAGGGGGGTGGTGTTGACGAGAATGTCGCAGGCAAGCCCGGCGGCTTCCGCAAGCGGGCGGAAGTCCGCGCCCAGGCGTTGGGCCAAGGCCTCTCCGCGGTCGCGCGAGCGGTTCACGATGGTCACCCGGGCGCCGGCGTCCTGCAGGCCGAAGGCCACCGCGCGGGCCGCCCCGCCGGCGCCGATCACGGCCGCCGTGCGCCCCGCCAAGCTGGTGTGCGTGCAGAGCGCCCGCAGCGCGCCCTCCGCGTCGGTGTTGGCCCCGAGCAGCCGGCCGCCGTGGTTGACGACCGTGTTGACCGCCCCGATCCGGCGGGCGGTCTCGTCGACCGCGTCCAACAGCGGCATGATGGCTACCTTGTGGGGGATGGTCACGCTGGCCCCCCGGATTGCCAGCGCCCGCATGGCCGCCGCGCAGGCGGCGATGTCTGCGCTGCCGAAGGCGAGGTAGACGCTGTTGATCCCCAGGGCTTCGAAGGCGGCGTTGTGCATCGCCGGGCTCAGACTGTGGGCCACCGGGTCGCCGAAAACGCCGAAAAGGGTGGTGGCCGCGTCGATCGGGTGCACGGTCATGGGCGCTGCTCCTTTGATTCGCCCCCGGCCCGCGGGTAGGACCCCAGCCACTTGAGAAAACGGCTCAGGGCATCCATCGCGGTCACCGTTTGCCGGACCTGCGGGTCATCGATATGCCCCTCCAGATCCGCGAAAAACATGTAGCTCCAGTTTTCATGGCGGGCCGGGCGCGACTCCAGTTTGACCATGTTGATGCCGGCGTCGGCCATCGGTTTCAGGGTGCGGTAGAGGGCGCCGGGCACGTGCGAGGTGACGAACATGATCGTGGTTTTGTCGCAGCCCGTAACCGGCGGGGCGTCGCGGCCGATGACGAGAAAGCGGGTGGTGTTGCGGGGGCTGTCTTCGATCCGCACCGCCAGGACGCTCAGGTTGTAGATCCCGGCGGCCTCCTGGCTGGCGATGGCGGCCGCCCCGCTTTCGGCAGCCGCCCGGCGGGCGGCCAGGGCGGTGGACCCGCACTCCACCAGGCGGGCGTCGGGCAGGTGTTTGCGCAGCCAGCGGCCGCACTGGGCAAAGGCATGCGGGTGCGAATAGACCACCCGGATGTCATCCGCGGCGGCCTCCGTGGAGAGCAGCCCGTGGCAGATGGGGAAGTAGATTTCGGCACAGATCTTGATCTCCGAGTCGTAAAACAGGTCCAGGGTGCTGTTGACCGACCCCTCGATGGAGTTCTCCACCGGCACCACACCGTAATGGAAGGCCTGCCGCTCGACTTCGCCGAAAACCTCGCGGATGCTGGGCTGGGGGGTGAAGTTGGCAAAGTGGCCGAAGTGGTTCATGGCCGCCATGTGGGTGAAGGTGGCCTCCGGGCCGAGGTAGGTGACCAGCTGCGGGCTCTGGATTTCCCGCGAGACCGACATGATCTCCCCGAAGATGTGGCGCAGGGCGCTGTCGCTGATGGGGCCCGGGTTGTGGTTCAGGATTTGCCGCAGGACGGTCGCTTCCCGTCCGGCATCCAAGACCGGGGCCCCCTGACGCGCTTTGAGCTGACCGATTTGCTTGGCATACCCCAGGCGTCGGTTGAGCAGCGTCAGGAGATCCTGGTCGACGCTGTCGATGGCCGTTCGGAGGTGCTCCAGTTCTGGGGGGGGGCTATTTTTCGGTGATGGTTTCATCGATCTTGTACCCGAAATGCCGGCCGCTGGCCTCCACCGCCGCCAGGACGGTGTCGCCGGGCTTGAGGTTGACAATCGAGATCGGCCGCCCGTCGGGTTGGGTCAACCGGACGGTCTCGGCGTTCTGCAGCAGAACGCTCGCCGTCTTCTCGCCGATGGCGGCCGTCACCAGCATCAGCGGCCTTTTTTCGATCTTCAGGCGCCCCACCACCCCGGGGACGGTGTTGCCCTGGTAGTCGACGATCTGAATGCTGTCGCCGGCGGAGAGCTCGGATAGATAGCGGGTGCGGCCGCCGGGGATGCGGGTGTAGGCATGCACCGGTCCGGCGTTGACACGGAAGGGCCGCGGCGCCACATAGGGGTTGGAGAGACTCTCGGCGTGCACCAGAAAAAGGGCGCTGCTGCTGTTGCCGACCAGCATGCCCTCGCCCGGCTGCATGTTGGAGCAGGTGTCGATGCACACCCGGTCCCCCATCCCCACCGGTCGCACCGCTGTGATTTCGGCGGTTGTCAGCGCGGTCCGCGAATCGCCGGCGCGCAGGCGGACGAGCGCGTTTTTGAGGCTGACGGCATCGGCGGGGTGAAACAGGATCTGCTGGACCCCTTTTTCCAGTATGCCGAAAGCCGTCTCGGCCTCCTCCAGGCTGCGCACCTGGGCGATGACGTCCGCGCCCTTGGCAATCAGGTTTTCCAGGGGGATGATGGTCCAGTCGCTGCAGTCCAGAATCACCCGCTGGGTTTGGGCGAGCTTTAGAATCTCGTCTTCGTCGGCGCCCGAAGTGACGGTAAAATAGACCACATCGCGGCCCAAAACCAGGTCGCCGTCCTCTGAAATCGTTTCGATTCGGCCGAGTTCTTTGACCTTGGCGCTGCACCCTTCGGGAACCAGCAGACCGTCGGCCCCGCCTTCGAGCGCAGCGGTGACCATGTCCCGGTCCCAGGGTGCCACCTTTACCCAGATTTTTCGCATGTCCGTTCTCCTTGCCGCAAGCGCTAGCCCAAGACCTTCAATGCGGCGTCGACGCTGCTGCCGTCATGAACGATCGTTGAAATCGCCTGGACCATGCGGGCAGGGGCCGGGTGCTGGAAGACGTTGCGCCCGATGGAAACCCCGGCGCCGCCGGCATCGATGCTGCCCTTGACCATCTCGAGAATTTCACGGTCGGAATCCATCTTGGGTCCGCCGGCGATCACCACCGGAACGCTGCATCCCTCCACCACCTTGCGGAAGCTCTCCGGGGATCCGGTGTAGGAGACCTTGACAATGTCGGCGCCCATTTCGTTGCCCACCCGGGCGGCGTGCTTGATCACCGCGACGTCGTATTCGTCCCGGATCTTTTCGCCGCGCGGGTAGATCATCGCCAGCAGCGGCATTCCCCAGGTGCGCGCCTCGTAGCTGACCTGGCCGAAATCCCGCAGCATTTCCCTTTCCTGGCCGTTGCCGAGGTTGACGTGGATCGAAACGGCATCGGCCCCCAGCTTGATGGCCTCTTCCACCGAGCACACCAGGGTCTTGGCGTTGGGGTAGACCGAAAGGCTGGTGGAGGCCGACAGGTGAATGATCAGGCCGATATCCCGGCCGCGGCGGCGGTGACCGGCGCTCACCAGGCCCTTGTGCTCGACGATGGCATTGGCACCGCCCTCGGACACTTGCTGAATGGCCGTTTTCATGTCGGTCAGGCCGGCGATCGGGCCCACCGAAATGCCGTGGTCCATGGGCACGATCACGGTTTTGCCGGTGTTGCGGTTGATGATGCGCTCCATTCGGATCTGTTTGCCTAAGATGGTCATGCTGGTCCCCCTTTTTTGGTTTGGCGTCTTTGGTTAAAAAAAAAGCCGGGGGCTTTTTGGTTTGCCCCCGGCTTTTGCTTCGTTTTTTTGTCTATCAGGCTACGTCAGCGCACCTCGGGGCAGACCGGTATTATAAAAAAAATACCCGTAATAGTTAAAAAGTCTGCCCGCGAAGAAATGCGCCATTTGCCTTTTCCTGACCCTTGAGAGATACTGCACGCTAAGTTAAGATTTTAAGCCTGTCAAGCGTTTTTTTTGTGTGGCGAAATTTTTGACTGGGCGGCAAGGCCGGCAAGCGATCTCCCGCGCATTTCGCCGGCGGGCCTGGGCCGGCCGGCTGCAAGACCCTTCGACCTGCCGCGTCCGGGTGAACGCCCTGCCGCCGGAGAGGTGAATAAAAATGAAAATGGAAGTCCCCTGGGCTGAAAAAAGGGACCGGCTGAGGGAGGTCCTGGGAAACTGGCCCTCGCTGCTCGTGGCGTATTCGGGCGGCGTGGACAGCACCCTGCTGGTGAAAATCGCCCACGCGGTTCTGGGTGACAACCTGGTGGCGGTGACCGTCGGATCGCCCCTCCAGCCCCGGCGCGAACGCGATGCGGCCGTCGCTCTGGCTGCGGCGATGGGCGTCAGGTACCGCCAGGTTCCCGGCCATGTCCTGGAATTGCCGGATTTTCGGGCCAACACCCGCGATCGCTGCTATATCTGCAAGAAACAGATCTTCGGCGGTCTGCAGCAGTTGGCGGCCCAAATCGGGCTGGCGGCGGTGGCCCACGGGGCCAATCTGGATGATCTGGCGGACTACCGTCCTGGCAACCGGGCGGCGGCCGAGATGGGGGTCGCAGCGCCCCTGATCACGGCCGGCCTGAACAAGGCCGACATCCGGGCCCTGGCCAAAGCCGAGGGCCTGCCCAACTGGCACGCGCCGGCCCTGGCATGTCTGGCGAGCCGCATCCCATACGGCTTTCCCATTCGCCCGGAGACCCTGGCGATGGTCGATGGGGCCGAGGAGGTCCTCTGCCGGTTGGGGTTTGAGGATTGCCGGGTCCGATACCATGGCGCGGTGGCGCGCATCGAACTGCCCCAAGCGGACCTGGAGCGGTTTCTGCAAAAAAACCTGCGGGCAGCGGTCGTGGCCGATTTCAGGGCCCTCGGTTTCGTCCACGTCTCACTGGATCTGGCCGGCTACCTTCAGGGGAGCCTCAACCGGGAGACGGCGTCCCCACCGCGCGACGGTCGCTGGGGGTAGGGCGGCGGGCGGTTTTTTGGGCGCGAGGTCGGCGCTGGGCTTTGGCTTTTAATGGTGTGAGAGGTGCTCCGATGGGTGAATTCTTGATCGTGGTGGCCGTTTCTTTGCTGGTTTTTGGGGTTCTCCTGGCCGTTTTGCACCGCAGGGCGCAAAATGGCCAGGAGCCACGCCCGGAGCTGGGCGCTTGCAGCCGCGGCGCCTGCCGCTGCCGGCGCGAACAGCGGCCTTCGGATGATGAACGAAGCGCCTGAAGCGCTCAGGACTTCTCGGGCGGCGGGGTTTTGTCTTTTCTTTTACCTGTCACCTGACAGGCATCTTTCATTCAGGTGGAGATGCCCATGCGGGGCAGAACATACGCCTGAAGGACCACCCATACGACCAAAATTCCGATAAAAATCCAGATCCCGTTCATTTGATTCTCCTGTTTTTGATTGAATGGCGGACCCTTGCGGAGCCGGTTGCGAGCCCCTGGGGCCTCAAACGGCCGTGGTGTCAAACGACCCGCCGCGATGGATACAAAAGCCCATTGATATTTTTTTAGGGTTCGCGTAGTAAATATGTCCGGTTGGGGGCGGAATCCAGGGGTGTTCGCGTCCGCTCGGTGTCACTGATGGTGTCTCACTATCGTATAATATATGCATCAGCACACCACAAATCTACCCGACCCCATTTTTCGACTGGGGTCGACATCCGGCGGAGGACGTCCGGTGCCATCCGGAAGCATATCCTAAATGGGAAACATTTTTAAATCCTCAAACATTAACGATAACACAGAAAGGGTATCAATGAAGATTTCATCCAAGACAACGGCTGGTCTGCTGATGGGGGTCTGCTTGCTGGCGGTTTCGGCGCTGACCGCTTTTTCGGCTGAAACGCCTGGCAGCGCGCCGGAGGGCAGGGCTGCAGTGGTGAACGGCACGGTCATTACCCTGCAGGAAGTCGATAAGGAACTGGACGGCGCGCGCAGCCGCATGGCCGCCCAGGGACGGACATTGACGGACGCCCAATTGCCGGAGCTTCGGGAAAACATTCTGGAGGGCATGATCACCCGGGAGCTGCTTTTCCAGCAAAGCGCAAAAGAGGGCATCAGCATCGCTCCTGAAACCGTGAAGGAGCAGTTGGGGCAGATCAAGTCCCAGTTTCCGGACGAGGCTGCCTACCAGGCGCGCTTGAAGGAAATGGGGGTGACCGAGGCGGATATCTCCCAGCAGATTGTGCGCGGGCTGACCATCGAAGAGCTCATCGAGACCAAAGTGGGGCAGAAAATCACGGTCAGCGAGGAGGAAGGCAAGCGCTACTACGAGGAAAACCCGAATTTTTTCCAGCAGACCGAACAGGTGCATGCGCGCCACATCCTGATCAAAGTGGCTCCCGATGCCGATCAGGCTACCAAAGCCGAAGCCCGTAAAAGCATCGAGGCGGTGGAGAAAAAAGTAAAGGCCGGAGAAGATTTCGAAGCCCTGGCGGTTGCACACTCCCAGGGGCCTTCAGCGCCCAAAGGCGGGGATTTGGGGTTTTTTGGACGCGGCCAAATGGTGGCGCCCTTTGAAGAGGCGGCATTTGCGCTGGAGCCGGGAAAGGTCAGCGGCGTTGTCGAGACCGATTTCGGCTACCACCTGATCCAGAGCGTTGAAAAAAAACCGGCCGAGACCATTCCCTACGAAACGGCCAAAGACCAGATAACGCAGTTTTTAAAGCAGCAAAAAATGCAGACTGAAGTCGCACGCTATGTCGAAGAGTTGAAAAAAACGGCCAAGATCGAGCGTTTTCCCCCTCAGACCTCGTAGGTGCAGCGGCGGTTTGGCGGCCGGTGAGGGGCTGCGGCGCTGTCCGCGGGCAGAGTGCGCAAAAACCAGCGGCGGCGGCTTCCAAGAGGGGCCGCCGCCGCTGGTTTAGGGCCGGTGATGACCGCTGCGCTCAATCCAGCGGCATTTTGTAGCCACAGCCCGCGCTCAGACAAACCCGCAGGGTGCCGCTTTTTTTTGTGGTTTTCTCAACGAGGTAGGCTGCCCCGCACTGGGGGCAGGGAGTGGCGACCGGCTTGTCCCAGGTGGCAAATTTACAGTCTGGGTAGCGGCTGCAGCCATAGAAAATTTTTCCCCGTTTGGAGCGTTTTTCCAGAATTTCACCCTCGCAGCCCGCTTCCGGGCATTTGACCCCGATCGGCTCTCCGGGAATGTTGGCGTTCAGCGACTGGGTGTGGCTGCACTCCGGGTAGCCGCTGCAGGCCAGGAATTTGCCGAACTTGCCCTGTTTGATGACCATTGGGCGGCCGCACTTGTCGCAGGTTTTGTCCGTCTGTTCCCCTTTTTCAACCTCGATGATTTGAACGTTGCCCTTTTCATCGCGGACGTAGTCCCGGGTGAATTTACACTCCGGGTAGCCGCTGCATGCCAGGAAGTGGCCGTTTTTGCCCATCTTGATATGCAGGGGCGCGCCGCAGCGGGGGCACTTCAGGTCGGTCCGCAGGCCCACCCCCTTGACGCTGAGCATTTGTTCGGCGGCTTCGTGCAGCTCCTTTTCGAAGGAGGCGTAGAACGCCGAGAGGATCTCCAGGGAGTTCATCTCCGCCGCCTCGATGCGGTCGAGGCTGTCTTCCAGTTTGGCGGTAAAATCCACGTCAATCACGTCCGGAAAGCTGTGCACGAGCAGATCGTTGACGATGAATCCCAGTTCGCTGGGGCGGAAATACCCCTTTTCAAGCGATACATAGCCTTTCTCACGGATGGTCGACAGAATTGCGGCATAGGTGCTGGGGCGGCCGATGCCGTTTTCTTCGAGTTCCTTGACCAGCGAGGCCTCCGAAAACCGCGCTGGCGGTTGGGTGAAATGCTGCTTGGGCTCGTAATTTTTGAGCACCAGGGTCATTCCCTCACTGAGTTCGGGGAGATTGTCGCTGCGCTTTTCGCTCTCGAGTTCTTCGTCCACCGACATGTAGAGCGCCATGAAGCCGGGGAACTTGACCGATGAGCCGGTGGCGGTAAAGGTGAAGGGCCCGGCATCGATGGAAACGGTGTTGCGGTTTATCTGGGCCGCAGGCATCTGGGAGGCGACGAAGCGCTGCCAGATCAGGCGGTAGAGGGCCAGCTGGTCTTGGGTCAGGTGCGCGGCGACTTGTTCCGGCGTGCGGAAAACCGAGGTTGGGCGGATGGCCTCGTGGGCGTCCTGGGCCTTGTTCTTGTTTTTGAAAAAGCGTGGTTTGCCGATCGCGTAGGGCTCGCCAAAGCGTTCGGCCACCAGCTGGAGGGCCGCTTCGGCCGCCTCCTGGGCGATGCGGGTGGAGTCCGTGCGCATATAGGTGATCAGGCCGACCGGTTCACCTGGTCCCAGATCGATCCCCTCGTAGAGTTGCTGGGCCACCACCATGGTCTTTTTTGCCGAGAAACGCAGCCGGCGGATGACCTCCTGCTGCAGCTTGCTGGTGGTAAAAGGCGGCAGGGGGTTGCGCTGGGTGGTGCGTTTGTGGACCTTGGAGACCGTCAGGGGGGCGCCGGCCAGCTCCGTGAGGATCTCGGTGGCTGCCGCCTGATCCGGGATGACCAGCTTTTTCCCGTTTTTCTTGGCCAGTTTGGCGCTGAAGGGCGGGGGGCTCTCGCCTTCCACGTGGGCCGTGATCGACCAGTATTCTTCCGGCAGAAAGGCCTGGATCGCTTTTTCGCGCTCGCAGATGATCCGCACGGCCACCGACTGGACCCGGCCGGCGCTGAGGCCGCTTTTGACTTTGCGCCACAGCAGGGGCGAGATCTGGTAGCCCACCAGACGGTCCAGAATTCGTCGTGCCTGCTGGGCTTCATATTTGCTGCGGTGCAGGGGTTCGGGTGCCGCCATGGCGGCCTGGATGGCCGTGCGGGTCAGTTCGTGGAACAGCACGCGGTGGAACTGGCGCCCCTTTTTCTTGAGGACCTCGGCCGTATGCCAGGCAATCGCCTCGCCTTCGCGGTCCGGGTCGGGGGCCAGAAAAATCTCCGTGGCGTCACCGGCGGCTTTTTTCAAGGCACTGATCACTTTCTGTTTGCCGGGTATGGTGTCGTACTGCGGGGTGAAGCCGTTTTCGATGTCGATGCCCATTTCCTTGCTGGGCAGGTCTTTGATGTGGCCGACGGTGGCAGCCACGTTGAAATCCTCGCCCAGGTATTTTTTGATGGTTCGGACTTTGGTCGGTGATTCGACGACAACCAGGGGTTTTGTCACGTAAAATTCCTCACTTTTGATGGCGCCTAAACCGTTCAAAATTGTGCGGGGCGCCCTCCCGCAGTTAGCGTTTTTCAACCCGGACAAAACGGTTGCCGGGTGTCTGGCGCACGAGGCCTTTTAGCTCCAACTGGAGCAGCATGCCGGCAAGCTGGCCTGCGGCCAGGGCGAGCGAGCGGACCAGATCGTCGATGTGGGTGGGGTAGGGGCTCAGCGCCTGCAAGACCCTGGCTTCTTCGGCCGAAAGCCCGGACGTGGGCTCTTGGGTGCGCGCCCCTTGCGCTGCGGGCTCAAAAGCTGTCGCGCCCTGAAAAACATAAGGGAATTCCTCCAGAATATCTGACACCGACGCCACCAGCTTGGCCCCCTGCTGAATCAGGCGATGGGTCCCGGCGCTTTTGAACGATTGCACGCTGCCGGGAACGGCAAACACCTCGCGACCCTGTTCGTTGGCCAGGCGGGCGGTGATCAGGGACCCGCTCTTGCGCGCGGCCTCAACCACCACGGTGCCCAGGCAGAACCCGCTGATGATGCGGTTGCGGGCCGGGAAGTGGTGCGCCTCCGGCTCGGCGCTGATCGCGAGTTCCGATACAACCGCGCCTTGGGCGGCGATCGCTTCCCAGAGGGTGCGGTTTTCCGGCGGGTAAAGGGTGCCCAGGCCGCATCCCAGAACCGCCACCGTTCGGCCGCCGCCCTCCAGTGCGCCCCAGTGGGCGGCGGTATCGATGCCGCGGGCCATGCCGCTGACCACTGTGACGGTTGCGGCGGCCAGGTCCCGGGCGAGTTTGCGCGTGGTGGCCAGACCATATCCGGTGGCGTTGCGGGAACCGACCAGCGCGATGTGGCGGTCGGAGGCGTCGATGCTGCCCGCCACGTACAAAAAAGGGGGCGGATCCGGAATTTCCCGCAGCAGCGGCGGATAACCGGGCGCCGTCAGGGGAACGATGCCGATGCCGCGGCGAAGGGCGTCATCGATCTCCCGGCGGGCGGCATCCGGCGGAAGCGCCCGTTGGATCGCGGCGGCCAGGCGGGGGGCAATGCCCGCCACTGCGGTCAGCTGGTCGTGGGAGGCGGCCAGGACGTTTGCAGGGGTTTCGAAACGGTCTATCAGCCGTTTAAAGAGGAGGTTGCCAATCCCTTTGACGCTTTTGAGTGTAAACCATGGCAGGAGGTTTTGCATGTCGCATCGTATCGCCTCGGGTGTCGCGGCCGTCACCGGATCACGCTCAGACGCTCTTCCGCTTTGGCGCCTGCCGGGCTGAACGGGTATTGCCGTATCACGTGTTGAAGGTAGTGACGGCCAGTGGTTTTGTCCCCCAACGCGAGGTAGCTGAACCCGGTTTTCAGCAGGGCGTCCGGCACTTTGCCGCCGTTCGGGTACTGCTCCAGGACGCTTTTAAACGTATCGATGGCCTTCAGGTAGCGCTTGCGCGCGTACTGGCATTCTCCCGCCCAGTAGAGCGCATTGTCGGCCAGCGGATGCTGGGGATGCTGCTTGTAAAAATCTTCAAAAAACGTCGTGGCGCTTTCCAGTGCACCGGCGCGGTAAGCCTCCATGGCTTGCCGGTAGAGGGCTTCCGGGGTGGCCGGGGTGCCTTCGGCCGGTTTGCCGGGGAGAGCCGCCGGTGGTGGTGGTGTCCCCGGGGCCGGGTCAGGCGCTGCTTCCGCCGGGGTTGCAGCAGCCCCAGGCCCGGGCAAGGGGTGGTCGGCGGCTGCCGGGGGCTGGGCTTGGGAGGGCTCAGCGGGTGACGCTGCGTCGATTTCCTGCAACGTTTTGCGATGGCCGTCTAGGGCAGCCTGGAGGCTGGCCACCTGGCGGGACAGTTCCGCAAGGCGCCGCTCGGCCGCCGCCAGTTCGGATTCAAGATGCGCCCGGTTGGCCGCGGGCGGGGGCGTTCCCGGCGCGCAGGCGCTGGTGAGCAGCGCAATCGCCCAGCAGCCCCGGAGAAAATACGATCGCAGCATGGCATATCCCTTGGACCGCATCGGTCCCGTGCAAGACGCCCTTCAGCGCGCAGGAACGGCGGCGTTTAGCGGCGTTTGCGGCCCTGCCAGGCCACCAGAATCGGGCTGGCCACGTATATCGAAGAGTAAGTGCCCACGCAGATACCGACCAGCAGAGCGAACGCAAAATCGTGAATGATCCCGCCGCCCAGCGCAAAGAGGGCCACTACGACCATCAGGGTGGTGAGCGAGGTCAGGATCGTGCGGCTGAGGGTTTCGTTGACGCTGCGGTTGATGATGGTGTGCAGGGCGCTTTTGTGGAACTTTCTCAGGTTTTCACGGATGCGGTCAAAGATGATAATCGTATCGTTGAGAGAGTAGCCGATGATGGTCAGCAGGGCGGCAATGATGGACAGGTTGAACTCTTTGTTTAAGAGCGAGAAAATGCCGACGGTGATGATGACGTCGTGGATCAACGCGACGATGGCGCCCATGGCGTACTTGAGCTGCAGAATCCAGAAGAGAATCAGGGTCACGATCAGGGCCGCGCCGATCAGGATCGGAATGCTGACCTGAAAGATGCCCAGCAGGTAAACGGCGGTGATCAATGCCGCCGCCACCACAGCGCTCAGCAGCCACTTCATTTCAAAGCGTCCCGAGATGTAAATGGCGATGAACAACAGGGTGTAAAACATGGCAAAGAGCGCCTTTTCGCGCAAGTCCTGTCCAACCTGGGGCCCGACCATTTCAATTCGACGGATTTCCCCGCTGGATCCCGTCGCCGTTTTGAGCGCCTCGGCGACACCGCGCTCGAAGCCCTCACTGGTCATCACCGACTGGTCGGTTCGAATCAGGAATTCGTTTTCGGCCCGGTCCCCGAAGGTTTGAACCGTCGAAGCCGCTATCCCCATGGTCGAGAGCCCGGTTTTGATATCCGCAGTGGCGACCGGCGCGGGAAACTTGACCTGGATGAGGGTGCCGCCGGCAAAGTCGATGCCGTAGCGCGGCCCCTTGTGGATGATCAACGAGGCGATGCTGACGACGATCATGATGATGGAGAACGCATACGCAATTTTACGTTTCCCGATAAAATCGATATTGACCCCGGGTTTAATAAACTGCATGAAGTCTTCCTTCCGGAAAATTGATTGGGTGTCGCTTGCGGTCCGCTCGAGCGCCGATGACGACCGGCAGCCCGATCAGATGCTCAGCGTTTTGACCTTGCGGGTCAGCAGAAAATAATCGAAAATCAGCCGGGTCAGGATCAGCGCCGTGAACACGCTGGCAATGACGCCCAGGCTCAGGGTTACGGCAAACCCCTTGACCGGGCCCGTTCCAAACTGGAAGAGGACCAGGGCGGCAATCAGGGTGGTGACGTTGGCGTCCAGGATGGTGAGCGTTGCCCGTTCGAATCCGGCATCGACTGCCGCACGGTGCGTTTTGCCGATGGTTATTTCCTCGCGAATGCGTTCAAATATCAACACGTTGGCATCAACCGCCATGCCGATGGTGAGAATGATGCCGGCAATGCCCGGCAGGGTCAGGGTCGCCTGGAAGGCGGCCAGCCCCCCCGCAATCAGAAGGATATTGAGCAGCAGCGCGAAATTGGCCACTATCCCCGATAGTCTGTAATAGGCCGCCATGAAGATGCCCACCACGATCAGACCCACGATCATCGATACCAGACCCTTCTGGATCGAATCCGTCCCCAGCGAGGGGCCCACCGTGCGCTCCTCGATGACCGTTACGGGCGCCGGAAGCGCGCCGGCGCGCAGCACGATGGCCAGATCCCGGGCCTCTTCGGCCGTGAAGGAGCCGGTAATCCGGGCCTGGCCGCCGGCGATCTTCTCCTGGATGACCGGCGCCGAGTAGACGTTGTTGTCCAGCACGATGGCAAGACGCTTGTTGACGTTTTCTGCGGTCACGCGTTCGAACAGGCGCGCCCCTTTTTTGTCGAACGTAATGGACACATAGGGCTCGTTGTACTGAGAGTCGATCTGGACTACGGCATCCGTCAGGTAGGCGCCGGTGAGGGCCGCGCGCTTCTGGACCAGAAAGGGAACCTTGGTGGTGCGGCGGGTTTCCCGGTTCTCGCTGATTTCGTAAAGCAGTTCGCTGCCCGGGAAAATGCGTCCCTGGACGGCCTCCTCGACGCTGTGGGCGTCGTCCACCAGCTTGAATTCCAGCAGCGCGGTGCGGCCGATCAGGTCTTTGGCGCGCTGGGTGTCCTTGACTCCCGGAAGCTGGATCAGAATGCGTTTCTCGCCCTGAATGCGGATGTCCGGTTCGCTGACGCCAAACTGGTCGATCCGGTTGCGGATGGTTTCAAGGGCCTGCTCGGTGGCCATCTTCCGGATGCGGGCGGCTTCCTCGTCTGGAAGATCCAGAACGATGTCGAGGGTATCGTCGGCAACCTTGCGCGAGGCGATCCGCAGGTCCTGGAACTCCTTGTCGAGCAGAGCTTCAAATTTGTCGATGTTTTCCTGGCCCTGAAGCTGAGCCGCAATCCGGCTGCCGTCCACCTGTTTCAGGTCCGCATAAGCGATTTGGTCGGTGCGCAATTGGCTGCGCAGCTCCTGTACAAGGCGTTCGATGGTGCTCTCAACGGCCTTTTCGGTTTCCACTTCGAGAACCAGGTGCATGCCGCCCTGGAGGTCCAGACCGAGGTTGATTTTCTTTTTGGGCCACAACGTCGGCTGGGGGGTGGCGGTGAGGCGCATGTGGACGGTGGGCAGAACGAAGATCACGGCAGCGATAATCACGGCCACAACCAGTGCCGGTTTCCATGAAAACATTTTCAAAGCGCTCTTCCTTTCGTGCGGTGCGTCTTGGCGCGTGTCCATCCAGAAAAGGCGGTTTTGCCCGCTATCGGCGTTGTGCTCAAAGTTTTAGATCCTCGGAATATGAGCGTGATGCTTGCGCTATTTTTCGCATGTCTTGGCCGCGAACCGCACTCCCTCGTTTTTTGGATGGACACCAACCCGGGTGTTTATTGGGGTCCATCGGAACCTGGAGAGCGATTCTTTACCACTGATGGCGGCACCCACAGCAAAACCCCAGAAATGCAAACGGGCCGCCGCCCGTCGCTTCATTTCTGGGGTTTTCGGGTGGGAAGCAGGTGGGGGGCTATTTGCCAGTCTCGGTTTTGCCCGGTTTTTCAGCCGCCGGCGGATTGGCCGTCTGAAGGAGCGCGGTGACGTTGCCCCGGTTGAGTTTGATTTTGACCTGATCTGCGATTTCAACGGTCAGGACGTTTTCATCGACATTGGTGATACGGCCGTGGATGCCGCCGCCGGTGATGATGCGGTCTCCCTTTTTGAGGTTTTCGATCATCAGGCTGTGTTGCTTCTGCTTTTTCTGCTGGGGGCGGATCAAGAGAAAATAAAAGATCACAAACATCAAGATCAGCGGAATAAACGCCGTAAAACCGCCGGCACCCTGGCCGGCCGCTGCACCTCCCTGGCCCATGGCATATGCAATACTCGTCAAGACGGAACCCTCCTTGTGTGAAGTAAAAATATGGTATGTGCCGATTTTTGGCAAAGGGTAATCACAGGCGCCTTTACCGTATGTTGGTCGATGCTGTCAAGTGCAGGACGTCAAAACTGCTTTTGCGGCGGGCGGCCGCCCGGTCGATCTTTGGTCGTCAGGAATCAGCGGTGGGCAGCCAGATGGTTTCCCCGTCGAATTGAATCCGGTTGACGTTCGAGTAATCGATTTGATCCAGGAGGGCGAAGACATCCGTCATGCTGTAGACCACGATCTTGCTGAAGGGCTCGATCAGATTGAGATCCATGTCCAGTTTGCGCTCGGTGACATTGTAAATGTAGACGATGCCCTCTGAGAATTTCAGAATTTTGCCGACGCCGCTACTGCCGCCCGGACGAGTCGGCTCATCGGCCCGGGGTGCGAGGGTGATGCCGCGGTGCGCGAAATAGTCCTTCAGGAACTGGAAATGAATGTTCCAGATGTTGTCCTTGGGCTGAACCACATGCACCCCGAAAGACTCGACTTGGGTCTTCGGGTCGCCGCCCTGGGCTGTGATCTCTTTTTCAACGATGGCGCCGCTTTGAAGCCGGATTTTGTCCCGAATTTCCTGCATGGACACGGTCGTGTTGCCGATTTTGACGGACTCGTCGGACTGCACGATCATGTCGATCCCTTTGTCGAGACCGAACTCCGCCTTGCGCTGGTCCATCAACTGCTTCAACGCTTCGTTTTCTTCAAGTTGGCCGTAGTCGAGGACTTTGGGGGTCTCGATGGGCACCGGGGCGCTGCTGTCCGCAGCTTCCTGGGGGGGCTTGACGGCCCGGCCTTTCAGCCAGTTTTTCAACCCCAGGCCTCCGGCAACGACCACCAGCGCCAGAAGCAGGAGAAGGCCCATGCGGCTGTTGAATCGGTTGGACTTTTTGGGTGGCATCGCTTTTTTCCCCTCCGGTTGAGTTGGGTTGGGGTCACTCCAGCAGAACCTTGCTTTCGCCGGGCGCCAGAGTGTGGTCCGCTTCGATCGTGATCGCGATCTCGCGCCGGCTTTCGAGGTCTAAGAGCTCCCGGCGTTTCGTGTTCAGCAGGTAATCGGCAACCGCCACCGGCACGATCCCGCGGGCGCTGGTGATCTCCTCTTTCAGCGTTTCCAGGCTCAGCTTTCGCAGAAAACTGAGGCCCAGGGTTTCGTTTGAGGGAATCACGCCCCGGCCCTGGCAGTGCGGGCAGGGAATGTAGGTGCTGTATTCAATCGAGGGGCGGATTCGCTGGCGGGACATCTCCAGCAGGCCGAACTGTGAAATCCGCCCGACTTTGGTGCGCGCCTTGTCGGTCTTGAGGTTGGCCTTGAGCGCGCGCTCCACTTCCATCTTGTGTTTGGCGTCGCGCATGTCAATGAAATCGATGACGATCAGACCGCCCAGATCGCGCAGGCGCAGCTGGCGGCCGATTTCTTCGGCGGCCTCCAGATTGCTGAGGAGAGCGGTCTGCTCGACGGACGTTTTTTGGGTGGCCTTGCCGGAGTTGACGTCGATGGAGACCATTGCCTCGGTCGGGTTGATGACGATCGAGCCGCCGGACTTCAGGGTAACCCGGCTTTTGAAGATCGATTCGATTTGGGTTTCCAGCTGGTGCTTGGTGAAGATCGGCTTGGCACCCTTGTAGAACTTGACCATCTTGGCCTGTTTGGGCGCAATCAGGTCGATAAACTCCTTGACCTCCTGATAGACCGTCTCGTTGTCGATCAGGATTTCGCTGACATCCGCGGTGAGATAGTCGCGGATCGAGCGCAGAACGATGTTGCGTTCCTTGTAGAGCAGAACCGGGGCGGGTTCCTGCAGGGCTTTCTCCTTGATGCTTTTCCAGACGCGCAGCAGGTAGCGCAGGTCGCCGGTCAGGGATGTTTTGGTGCAGTTGCCGGCCACCGTCCGCACGATGATGCCGAAGCCCTCCGGAACGCTCAGCTTGGAGATGAGCTCCTTGAGGCGTTTACGCTCGGCCTCGTCTTCTATCTTACGCGAGATCCCCAATGTTTTGCTGCCGGGCATCAGCACCATATACCTCCCGGGGAGGGAGATGTAGGTGGTGAGCATGGCGCCCTTTTTCATGATGGGGTCTTTGGTGACCTGCACCAGCAGTTCCTGTCCGGGCTTGATGATGTTTTTGATCGAACTGTCGCCCGAATGATTGTCCTGAAAATAGTCGCTGTGAATCTCGTGTTTTTGCAGGAAACCGTGGCGCTCGGCGCCGAACTCGATAAACACCGCCTGAAGGCTGGGCTCGACGCGGGTGACGATGCCTTTGTAAATGTTCCCGTGGAGAATTTCCCGGGAGCTGGTTTCGATATGGAATTCCTCTAGTTTGCTGTCCTTGGTGTTGGCGATGCGGATTTCTTCGGAGTTGAGGGCGTTAATCAGGATATTGGTGGTCATAGAATTGTCTGTCCATAGGGTGGTTGAGTGGGAAAAGGGGGTTGCCGGGTACCGGGCCTGAAGGATAAGCGGCTGCATTTGCTAGAGTATTACGTTGTAAATGACTACAAGTCAAACGTTTTTTGGCCGGTGGGGGGATCTGCGGCCGAGAATTTTGGCCCTTCACCGCCCGGGAGCGCCGGCGGCGGGTGCTGCTGGCGCCTGTCTTGCCGGAACAGGTATCGCGGTCTTGCTATTTGATAAGGATTGTGCAATCTAAAAAAATTTCGACGCAGCATCCAGCGGCCCGCCCCAAGGGCCGCGGGGCCGAAACCGTCTGATGCGGGCTATCGTTCGGGGCTTGCCCGGTTCCCACGCTGGAGGAGAAAATCAGGAAATGGAAGAACGTTACACCCCCAAGGCAATCGAAGAAAAATGGCAGAGATTCTGGGAGACCTCCGGACTGCTGAAAGTCTCCGAGGACCCCGCCAAAGAAAAATATTACGTGCTGGAGATGTTCCCCTATCCGTCCGGTAAAATCCACATGGGTCATGTGCGCAACTACACCATCGGGGATGTCGTCGCGCGCTACAAGCGCATGCGGGGCTTCAATGTGCTGCACCCGATGGGCTGGGACGCCTTCGGCATGCCGGCGGAAAACGCCGCCATCGCCCACAACACCCACCCGGCGCGCTGGACTTATGACAACATCGCCGCCATGCGGGCGCAGCTCAAACGGCTGGGCTTCAGCTACGACTGGGACCGCGAGATCGCCACCTGCCGCCCCGAGTACTACCGCTGGGAGCAGTGGCTGTTCCTCAAGATGTACGCAAAGGGGATGGCCTACCGCAAGGAATCCTACGTCAACTGGTGCGAGGACTGCCAGACCGTCCTGGCCAACGAGCAGGTGGAAGACGGGCGCTGCTGGCGCTGCGGGCAACAGGTGCGGCAGAAGAAGCTCTGGCAGTGGTTTTTTCGCATCACCGATTTTGCCGAAGACCTGCTGGTCCACTGCGATCAGCTGCCCGGGTGGCCCGACAAGGTCATCACGATGCAGAAAAACTGGATCGGCAAAAGTGTCGGCGCCGAAATCCGCTTCCCCATCGAGAGCCCGCCGGATGCCGAAGACAGCCATATCGCGGTTTTCACCACCCGTCAGGACACCGTTTTCGGGGCCACCTTCATGTGCCTGGCACCGGAGCACCCCCTGGTGCTGAAACTCTCGGCCGGCACCCCCCAGGCCGATGCCGTTCAGGACTTCGTGGCGCGCATCGCGCTGCAGGACCGCTCCAGCAAGGCCCTGGAGGCCTACGAAAAGGAGGGCGTTTTCACCGGGGCCTACTGCCTCAACCCGTTGAGCGGGCGCCGGATGCCGATCTACACGGCCAATTTTGCGCTGATGGGCTATGGCACCGGCGCGGTCATGTCAGTTCCAGCCCATGACCAGCGGGACTTTGACTTCGCCCGCAAATACGGTCTCGAGATCATCGTGGTGGTCGACCCGGCGGACCAGGACCTCACCCCCGCCCAGATGACTGAGGCCTACAGCGGCGAGGGGACGATGGTCAACTCCGGCGTCTTCGACGGGCTGCCCAACCGGGAGGCCCTGGATGCCATTGGCGCGCATCTGGAAGCCCACGGCATCGGCCGTCGCACGGTCAGCTATCGCCTGCGGGATTGGGGTATTTCGCGCCAGCGCTACTGGGGGGCCCCGATCCCGATGATTCACTGCCCGCACTGCGGGACCGTGCCGGTACCCGAGTCTGATTTGCCGATCCTGCTGCCCGAGGACGCCGATCTGCTGGAGGGCGGAGGCTCCCCCCTGCCGGTCCTTGAAAACTTCCGCCGCACCCGCTGCCCGGCCTGCGGAGCCGCCGATGCGCGCCGTGAAACCGACACCATGGACACCTTCGTCGAATCCTCCTGGTACTTTGAGCGCTACTGCAGCCCCTCTTTCGACGGCGGCATGTTCGATACCGCCGCGGTGGACTACTGGATGCCGGTGGATCAGTACATCGGCGGGGTCGAGCACGCCATTTTGCACCTGCTCTACTCGCGCTATTACACCCGCGTCCTGCAGGCCCTGGGGCTGGTGAAATTCAAGGAACCTTTCACCCGGCTGTTGACCCAGGGAATGGTGTGCAAGGAAACCACCGCCTGCCCGGAACACGGTTTTCTGCTGCCCGAGGAAACCGCGGGAGGCGGAGAAGACCACCGCTGCGCCAAATGCGGCCGTCGGGTGGAAGTCGGCCGGGTGGAAAAAATGTCCAAATCCAAAAAGAACGTGATTGACCCCAACCTCCTGCTGGACCACTACGGCGCCGACACCACGCGGCTTTTCTGCCTCTTCGCAGCGCCCCCGGAGCGCGACCTGGAGTGGAGCGAGCAGGGGGTCGAGGGCGGCTACCGCTTTCTCAATCGGGTCTGGCGGCTGGTCGCCGCCTACGGCGACCGGCTGCGGACCACCGCGGCCTACACCGGGCCGGCCGACGCGCTGGACCCCGAGCTGCGGCCGGTTTACAAAAAGGCGCACGCAACGATCCAGAAGGTGACCGCCGACATCGACGACCGTTTTCACTTCAACACCGCCGTCAGTGCCGTCATGGAACTGGTCAACGACATGTACGCCGTGGCCCCGGACCTGGCGGCGGAGCAGCTGCCGGGGGTCATGCGCTACGCAGCGGAAACCGTCACCCTGCTGCTGGCCCCGATTGTGCCGCATTTCGCGGAAGAACTGTGGGCCACCCTGGGGCACCCGGACAGCATCCTCGCAGCGTCCTGGCCGACGTACCGGAAAGATGCGCTGGTTAAAGACAGTCTCCAGATCGTGGTGCAGGTCAACGGCAAGCTGCGCAGCCGGTTCACGGTGGATGCCGACACCGATGAGGAAACCATCAAGGAGACAGCCCTGGCCGACGAGCGGGCGGCCGCCTTCATCCAGGGAAAACCGATTCGCAAGGTGATCGTCGTCAAGAAAAAGCTCGTCAATATCGTGGTCTGACCGGCTCCCGCAGCCCTGGCGGCGGGCCAGCGATGAGGGCGTCAAGCCCCCAAATGGCGGATCATTTAGAGGAGGGGAACCTGATGATGCGAAACGGCCTGTCGGTCCTGTTGGCAGGTGTCATGATCGTGGGCTGTGGCTACCAGTTCCAGGGGACGGGCACCCTGCCGGGCAACACGGAAACCGTTTTTGTTCAAATGCTCCGGAATCGAACTTCCGAAACCGGCATTGAAATCGCCTTCACCGCTGCGCTGATCGATGAACTCACCCGCAATCAGCGGGCCGCAGCGCAGGAGCGGGCCGATGCGCGGCTGAGCGGTGAAATCGCATCGGTGAGCACCGATACCATCGCCCGCACGGGATCCACCACTTCGGCGGAGCGCCGGGTTCGGGCAACCCTGAACCTGGAGCTGACCGACCGCTCCGGGGTCCTGATCTGGAAGGCGCGCAACGTTTCAGCCAACGCGGCCTTTCTCGTCGATGCGGACAGCAAGGCGATCACGGATCAGAATCGGCGCGAGGCCCTCACCGAGCTTGCCCAACGGGTGGCGGAAAGCATTTACAGCCGCATGACCGACGACTTCTGACGGCCGGGCCGAAAGTTCACGATGCGGCGTGCGCTCCGGCGGCGAGGTCGCGGATGATCTGGCGGCTGCCGTCAAACGACCGTGTCAATGAATGATCTCACGGGATCGTCGCTTGTGGGGTGGCGACCCAAAAAGAGCGCTGGAGAGAGGAAACTCTCGAAGCGCTCTTTTGGCATTGGTCTGAAAAAGGGGATCAGGCGTTGAGGGCGTTGACCATGCGCTCGAGGCGGGAGATCTTGCGGGACGCCGTGTTGCGGTGCAGCACGCCTTTTTTGGCGGCTTTGGCAATCGTCGATTTCACCGCTTTGAGCTCGGCAGCGGCCACCTGCTGGTCTTTTTCGGCAATCTTGGCTTCCAACTGTTTGGTGACTGATTTGACCTGGGTGCGCACCGCCTTGTTGCGCAGGCGGCGGTTGATGTTCTGAAGGGCCCGTTTGATTGCGGATTTATGGTTTGCCACGAATAATGCTCCTTTCCAAGCAATTTTGGTAAATTTAAGTGGAAACTCCTACACAATCGGTTTCCGAATGTCAAGATTTTAAATCGGGATCAACCGCCCAGCCCTGTGCCGCCGGCCGGCTGGGCGCTTTGTTCTGCCAGCCGCTGCCCGCGCGCTCCCCAGCGGTCCGACCGGGGCGGCGGGCTGACGGCGGCTGCGAACATCTGCTTGCAAAAAGAGATTTAATTCTGCCATAATAAAATATTATGAGAAAGATTGCGCCACTTTGGCCGATACCTTGGAATACGATATCCTCCGGCGGATCTTTGGCGGTCGGTCTGGGTCCCTTTGCGGTCGGCGTCGGCGCCGGCCCGATGGCGTGCCGGCGATTCAGGTGGTTGCCCGGAGATTCTGCTCTTGAAGGTGGTTTTCAGGAAAGGCGGGAAGCACGCGTGAGCGTCAAAGGCGCCATTGTTGCGCTCATCACGGGTCTGGCGATGGTGGGGCTGCTGGTTGTCAGCATTTTCGGCGAAAAAGGACTTACCGATCTCAAGCAGCTCAAGGGTGAATTGCATCAGATCAAAGAGCACATTACCCGGCTGGAGCAGGAGAACCTTGCGCTTTACCGCTACATCGACCGGCTTCGAAACGATCCGGACTTTATTGAAAATGTGGCCCGCCAGGAGCTGGGCATGATCGGAAAAGACGAGCTGATCATCAATTTCCGCAACCCGGAGGGGCCGGAGGGTGGAAAATGACCGGTTGTTCACCACCCACAGCCGTGGCGAAGATCTGCCTGCGCCAGGGCCACCAAGGCCGAATCAAAGCGCTCCAAACCCCCAAAATCCTGTTTGAAACCCCGCGCCAAAGGTGTATGCTCACTGCTGCCTTGCGGTCGGACCAGGGCAAAAATTACATCAGATGAGGAGAGAGGAAATGAAGCTAAAGAGACAGCTGCAAAAAACGGTGATTGGTCTGGCGGTGCTGCTCACCCTGGGGATGACCCTGGGGGGCTGCACTGCGCTTCAATCCCAGAGCCAGGCCGGCGGGACCGATAGCCTCGCCGCCCAGGACAAGAACGCCGCCCCGCTCTACTACGATTTTGGGGACGTGCTCGTGCCCAGTGAGATGAAAGTCGACAAAAAAACCTCTTTTGTCTACCGCACCCCCGGCTTTTCCGCCGGTGTGCTTTCCCTCAGGGGCCGGGTCGACAGCGCCTCGCTGATCGCGTTTTTTGAAAACAACATGGCCAAGGACAACTGGCAGGTGGTCAGCTCCTTCAAATCGGTTCGATCCATCCTGCTGTTCCACAAGGAGAACCGCTGGTGTGTCGTCAACATCACCGAAAAGGATATCTATACCTACGTCGAAATCTGGGTGGCCCCGACCACTGCCGCCGAAAGTTCGAATACCGCTACGGATTTGTTCAAGTAACCCGGGTGGCCCATGGATCTGCGTGACAAAAACCTCGTTCTGGGTGTCAGCGGGGGGATAGCCGCTTACAAGAGTGTCGAACTCCTGCGCCTGCTCAAAAAACAGGGCGCCCATGTCCGGGTGGTCATGACCGCGAATGCCGCCTGGTTTGTGGGCCCGGGTACGTTTCAGGCGCTTTCGGAAAAACCCGTCTACAGGGACCTGTTCGGCCGTGGCGACAGCGACGCCGCCATTCGCCACATCGATTGGGCTCAGCACGCGGATGCCGTCATCGTCGCCCCTGCAACGGCCAATATCATCGGCAAGCTGGCGCATGGGATCGCCGATGACGCCCTCAGCACCTTCATGCTGGCGGTCACCGCCCCGGTGCTCGTTTGCCCTTCGATGAATACCCACATGTACCAGAGCGCCGCGGTTCAGAGGAATATTGAAACCCTCAGGGGCGATGGCATCGGTGTGCTTGAACCGGACTGCGGGCAACTGGCCTGCGGCACCACCGGGCCGGGTCGGCTGCCCGAGCCGGAGGCGATCCTCGACCGTTTTATTAGCTTCCTGACCCCCAAGGACATAGCTGGCCTGCGCGTTCTGGTCACCGCCGGTCCCACCTGGGAGGCCATCGATCCGGTGCGCTTCATCAGCAACCCCTCTTCCGGCAAAATGGGGTTTGCGGTCGCCCGCGCGGCCGAACAGCGTGGCGCGCGGGTGACCCTGGTAACCGGCCCCACAGCGCTCTCCGCGCCGTTGAACGTCACGGTGCAGCATGTGCGTTCGGCCCGTGAGATGGCCGACCAGGTGTTGGCCCTGATGGCGGATGCCGACGTGATCGTCAAAACTGCCGCGGTCTCCGATTATCGGCCGGTTGCGATGGCGCCTCAAAAAATCAAGAAGCATGAGGAGACCATGACCCTCGTTCTCACCCGCAACCCGGATATCCTCAAGGCCGTCGGTGAACGCAAAGGCGCGCGAATTCTCGTCGGGTTTGCAGCCGAGACCGAGAGTCTCGAAACCAATGCCGCCAAGAAGCTGCGGGAAAAGAACCTCGATATCATCGCCGGGAACCTGATCGGCAGCCCGCACTCGGGTTTCCAGGCCGATACCAACGAGGTGACCCTCTTTTTCAGAGACGGCACAAACGAGCCGCTGCCGGCCATGACCAAGGATGCGGTCGCCCACACGCTCCTCGACCGGGCGGCAGGACTCTTGCGCGCCCGGGCCGGCCACCCTTCAAAATAGGGCATCGCTGCCCCCATCTCCCATGACCCTGAAATCCAGACCCCCAGATTCGCCGGCCACCCGGGTTGACAGCCTGCTGACGGAAGTCAGCCGCAGCCTTGGCCAGCTTGCGGTCCTTGGACTGCGCGGCTTCGATTGCGGCTCTGAAGCGCTTGCGGCCATCCAAGGCTGGGAGCGTTCCCGCCTTCTGCCAGCCCCCGACACTCTGACCCGCATCCGGGCGGACCTGGGCGACTGCCGGCGCTGCCCGCTGGCCGAGCATCGCAGCAGGATCGTATTCGGGGAGGGCGACGAGGGCGCCCGCCTGGTGTTCGTCGGTGAAGCCCCGGGATTTCACGAGGACCAAGAGGGGCGGCCGTTCGTGGGGGCTGCCGGGCAGCTGCTGACACGAATGATCGGGGCCATGCAGCTGTCCCGTGAGAAGGTCTACATCTGCAACATCCTCAAGTGCCGGCCGCCCGGCAACCGCAACCCGCTGCCGGAGGAAATCCGGGCGTGCGTGCCGTTTTTGAAGCGCCAGTTGGGCGCCATTCGGCCGGAGGTGATCGTCGCGCTGGGAAAGTTCGCCGCCCAGACCCTGCTCGCCACCGATGCCCCCATTTCGAGGCTTCGCGGACGCTTTCACGAATTCCAGGGGATCAAGGTCATGCCGACCTTTCACCCGGCATTTCTGCTGCACAACCCCGACCGCAAGCGCGATGTCTGGGAGGACCTGAAGAAGGTCATGACGGTGTTGGGTCTTTCGGCCGATGATTAGCGGCCGCCACGCAACCCCCTCAGAAAGGATGCGATGATGCGATCCAGACTGCTGCCGCTGCTATTGGGCGCGGTCCTCTGGTTGGCGCCGCCGGGTGCTTCGGGCGCCCCCCCTGAAATATATCTGCTGAAAGCATCGGGCTCCGTCAATCCGGGGCTGGTGGATTTTTTGACCAGCGGAATCGAAAAGGCCGAAAAAGACGGCGCAGTGGTGGTCGTCATCGCGCTCGATACGCCCGGCGGGTTGGCCGATTCCATGCGCGAGATCGTCAAGTCGATTCTCGGCAGCCCCGTGCCGGTGGTCGTTTTCGTTTCGCCCGGGGGCGCGCGGGCGGCCTCCGCCGGGGTGATGATCACGATGGCGGCCGATGTCGCCGCCATGGCGCCGGGAACCAACATCGGCGCCGCCCACCCGGTGGGTCTGGGAGGCAAGGACATGGACGGCAGCATGTCCGAAAAGGTCACCAACGATATGGTGGCCTATGCCTGCAGCATCGCCGCAAAGCGGGGGCGAAATGTCGAATGGGTCGAGAAGGCGGTGCGCGAAAGTGTGTCGATCACCGAAAGCGAGGCCTTGAAGCTGAACGTGATCGACCTGGTGGCCGAGGATCTGGATGACCTGCTGCGGCAGCTGGAGGGGCGTGAAGTGCCCGGCAAGGGCCGCCTGAACCTGGCGGCGGCGCGCGTCACCACTCTCCAGGAAGACTTCCGCACCAAGGTCCTGCGAACCATCAGCAACCCCAATATTGCCTACATCCTGCTGATGATCGGCATGGCGGGTCTCTTCTTCGAACTCTCCCACCCCGGGGCCATATTTCCGGGAGTGGTCGGCGGGATTGCCATCATCCTGGCCTTTTTTGCCTTCCAGACGCTGCCGGTCAATGCCACCGGCATCCTCCTGATCATTCTGGCCGCCATTTTTTTCGTGCTGGAAATTTTCATTGTCAGCTATGGTCTGCTGAGCATCGCGGGTATCGGGGCCCTGCTGCTGGGCTCCCTGATGCTGTTCGAGGGGGAGAAGGCGGGGGTGCGGTTGTCCTGGACGGTCCTCGTGCCCACCGTGGCGGTGGTGTCCGGATTTTTTATCGCGGTCGCCGGGCTGGTGGTCAAGACCCACCTGTCCAAACCGCGCACGGGCGCCATCGGGCTTGTGGGTGAAATCGGGGTGGTCAAAATGGCGCTCGAACCCCACGGCAAGGTGTTTGTCCACGGTGAGTTGTGGAATGCGCAGGCCGGGGTGCCGGTCGCGGTCGGCGCGCGTGTGCGGGTGGTGGCGGTCCAGGGGCTGCTGCTGGAGGTCGAACCCGAAACGCGTTGAACGGGTGTTGAAAGGCCCAAAAACGGTCGCCGGGCAACACCCGGGGCAGTGCCCTGCAAGACCGGCCGGCCCCGCAGTGGACTGCGGACGATGGCAAGGACCCCGCGGCGCTCTTTTTCACAAGCCGTCCGCCGATGCAGGCAAACCTGTCAACAAGGAGGAAACCATGCTGCAATTGCCCTTGATTTTGATTGTCGCCTTTGTCGTTCTCTTCCTGTGGTCGGCCATTCGGGTTTTAAACGAATACGAGCGCGGGGTGATTTTCCGGCTGGGCCGCGTGATCAAAGCCAAAGGACCCGGCCTGATCATCCTGATTCCGATGATCGATAAAATGGTCAAGGTCAGCCTGCGGTTGGTGGTCTCCGACGTGGACCCCCAGGACGTGATCACCCGCGACAACGTTTCCGTCAAAGTCAACGCGGTCATCTACTTCCGGGTCATCGAGCCCACCAAGGCGGTGTTGCAGGTGGAGGACTATCGTTATGCCATGTCCCAGCTGGCCCAGACAACCCTGCGCAGCGTCTGCGGTCAGGCGGAACTGGACGATCTGCTCTCGGCCCGTGAAAAAATCAACAACGAGCTGCAGGAGATCCTGGACATGCACACCGATCCCTGGGGGATCAAAGTCGCCACGGTCGAACTCAAGCACATCGATCTGCCCCAGGAAATGCAGCGCGCCATGGCCAAACAGGCCGAGGCCGAACGGGAGCGGCGCGCCAAGGTCATCAATGCCGAGGGCGAATATCAGGCGGCCGACAAACTGGCCCAGGCGGCCGATGTCATGCAGCAGCACCCCATCGCGCTGCAGCTGCGCTACCTGCAGACCATGCGCGAGATGTCCTCCGAGAGAAGTTCCACGACGTTTTTTCCATTTCCGATCGATGTGGTCAAACCGTTGATCGAGGTGATGCAAAAATCACTCAAGGGCGGCGGCTGACGGTGCCGGGCGATGCACCCGGGGGGCGTTTGCGGAAAGGCGCCTGACCCACTCCTGTGCCACGGGGCTGTCGTCGACGGGCTTGCACCCCGCGATTAGCCGTCCGGTGGGCTGGATGCGCGATTAAACCGGCTGATCCGGGTCTTTTTGCGCCCAGTGCACGCTTTACCGGTTGACATATTTAAAAAAAATCGGTTATAAAAAACACTTTCAAGCCTTCCCCGCGGGCCGTGCCAAGGTCCTTTGGGGGTGGCTTAAAATCGCTAATTCGAGCTTTATTCGCCATCAGGTAGGCGGGGGTGCAGGCCTCCGCTTACGTATTTTGCGAGGTCTGGAAAGGAGTCGTGTCGAAATGGGTAAAACCAAAAAAGAGGCCAAGGAAAAACCGCTGGACAAGATGACCGCCAAGGAACTGCGGGAAGTTGCGGTCACCATCCCGGAAGTCGTCGGTGTGCACGGGATGAACAAAAACGAGCTGGTCAGCGCGGTCAAAAAGGCGCGCGGGATCGCTGAGGAAACCACCAAAACCGCCAGTTCCGATGTCCGTGAAATCAAAAAACAGATCAAAGCCTTCAAGGGGCAGCGTGTCCAGGCCCTGGAAAACGATGACGCCCGCAAGGCCGCCATTTACCGCCGGCGGATCAGCCGGCTGAAAAAGAAAACCCGGCGGGCGGCCTGATGCCGATGCCGGCGGCGGGGGCGGGCTGTTCGACGGGCGGGAGCGCCGGCTTGGGCGCTGGCATCGATCCGCGGCGCCTGGCTTTCGACATCGATGGCGTGATTGCGGACACCATGTCGCTGTTTTTGGACATTGCCCGCGAGGAGTATCAGATCGAGGGCGTCGCATACGAGGATATCACCTGCTACACCCTCGAAGCGTGCATGAACATCGAGCCGGCGATCATCCGCGAAATAGTCGTTCGGCTGCAGACCGGCGATTACCGCTGCAGCCTGCAGCCGATGCCGGGGGTCCGGAACGTTCTTAGGCGCGTGGGGCGCCACTATGGACCCCTGCGGCTGGTAACCGCCCGGCCTACCGTGGCACCCATCTACGACTGGCTGCTGAGCGCATCGGGGCTGACCGCCGCAGACATCGACGTGGTCGCCACCGGCGACTACACCGCCAAGGTCGAAGTGCTGCAGGCAAAAGGCGTCGCCTATTTTGTCGAGGATCGCCTGGACACCTGCTTTCTGCTGCGCGCGGCAGGGATTACACCGATTCTGTTTCGACAGCCGTGGAATCGGTTTTCCCACCCTTTTATCGAGGTCGGGTCCTGGGCCGAGCTTGGGGAAGTGATCGCTTTTTAAATGGCATCCAGGCGCAATTTACGGGGAAAAAATGGATGACCCGGGACCGGAAAAACTGATCCGGGGGTTTCTGGACAGCCTGGCGGTGGAAAAAGGCTACAGCCCGAACACCTGCCGGGCGTACGCGCGCGACCTGCAGGAATTTGCCGCCTACCTCGGCTGGGGGGCGGCTGCCGGTCCGCCAAAAGGGGCTGGGGCCAAATCCGCTCCAACGAATTTCGACAGCGTCGACATGCTCGCCATCCGGGGCTTTCTGGGGCAACTATACCAGCGCAACAGCAAGACTACCATTGCCCGCAAGCTGTCCGCGCTGCGCTCGTTTTTCCGCTACCTGCTCAAGCTGGGGCTGGTCACCGGCAACCCGGCTGAAATGGTGGCCACTCCAAAACAGGAGAGGCACCTGCCCGTCTACCTGACGGTGGACGACATGTTCCGCCTGCTGGACGCGATCACCGCCGACAGCCTGGCGGGGCTGCGCAACCGGGCGATTTTTGAGACCCTCTATTCCTGCGGGCTGCGGGTATCCGAGCTGGCCGGGCTGAACGTCGACGATGTCGACCCCGGGCGGCGAATGGTGCAGGTTCTCGGCAAGGGCCACAAGGAGCGGATCGTGCCCATCGGCGAGAAGGCCCTCGCGGCCATTGACGCCTATCGTCGGCGGCTTGCAGGAGAGGCGTTGGCGCTGGCCGGCGGGGCGCTTTTTCTCAACAAATTCAACCGCCGTCTGGGGACGCGTTCGATCGCCCGCATCCTGGACCAGCTGGTGCGCCAGTGCGGGCTGCTCGTTCCGGTGTCACCGCATGCCATCCGGCATTCTTTTGCCACCCACCTGCTGGATGCCGGCGCAGACCTGCGGGTGGTTCAGGAACTGCTGGGACATCAAAGCCTGTCCACCACCCAGAAATACACCCACGTGAGTATCGACCGCTTGATGGCCGCCTATGACCAGGCGCACCCTCGGCGCTAAACCCCTTGCGGTGCAAAGGTCACCGGCAGCGGCCGGCCGCGGCGGGAGAAAGACGAACGGCATGCGATCCCAGCTTTACCCATCCTCGGATGCGACCCGTTTCCACGGGACCACCATTCTGGCCGTTCGGCGCAACGGCAAGGTGGCGGTTGCCGGTGACGGTCAGGTGACCCTGGGCAACACGATCATCAAACACCAGGCCCGCAAGGTGCGGCGGATCTACGAGGACCGAATCGTCGTGGGATTCGCCGGCGCCACCGCCGATGCCCTCACCCTCTTTGACAAGCTGGAAGCCAAACTCCAGCGGTTCAACGGCAATCTCACCCGGGCGGCCGTCGAAATGGCCCGCGACTGGCGCACCGACAAGTTTCTGCGGCGCCTGGAGGCCATCATGATCGCCGTCGACGCCGCCAACATGTTTGTGATTTCAGGAAACGGCGATGTCATCGAGCCCGACGAGGGCGTGATGGGGATCGGCTCCGGCGGCGTCGGGGCCCAGGCCGCCGCCACCGCCCTGCTGCGCCACAGCGACCTGGAGGCACGCGGCATCGTCGAGGCGTCCATGAAAATAGCGGCCGCTTTGTGCATCTACACCAACGACCGCATCACCATCGAAGAACTCTAGCCGGGGCGCGCGACCCACCCCGCCTCAGCGTGAAACGGCGATACCATGAGCGATCTGAAACCTTCTGAAATCGTAAGTGAGCTGGACAAGTACATCGTCGGGCAGGCCAATGCCAAACGGGCGGTGGCGATTGCGCTGCGCAACCGCTGGCGGCGTAAAAAGGTCGATCCCGAGCTGCGCGACGAGATCGCCCCCAAGAACAACATCCTGATCGGGCCCACCGGCGTCGGCAAGACCGAAATCGCCCGGCGATTGGCCAAGCTGGCCGACTCCCCCTTTATCAAGGTCGAGGCCTCCAAGTTTACCGAGGTGGGCTATGTCGGCCGGGACGTGGAATCCATGATCCGGGATCTGCTCGAACTGACCGTCAACATGCTCAAATCCCGGGAACAGGAGCAGGTCAGGGACAAAGCCGGCCGTATCGCCGAAGAGCGCCTGCTGGATTTGCTGCTGCCCAAAGCCGGGGGGGATAAGTTCCCCAAGGGCGAAGATGCCAAGGAACCCGCCTTCGAGGTGGTGAGCGCCACCACCACCGAGCCCTCATCGACTCGGGAAAAGCTGCGTGGCATGCTGCGCCGCGGGAAACTCGATGAGCGCTACGTGGATTTGGACGTCGCCGACAAGTCCATGCCGATCGTGGAAATTTTTTCCAACGTCGGCATGGAGGAGATGGGGATCAATTTCAAGGACATGTTCAGCGGGCTGCTGCCCAAGAGCTCCAAACGGCGCAAGGTCAAGGTGAGCGAGGCGCTGGCGATCATCACCCAGGAGGAGGTGCAGGGGCTGGTCGACATGGAGAAGGTCGTCAAACAGGCGGTGGTCAAGGTCGAACAGTCGGGCATCGTTTTTCTGGATGAAATCGACAAAATCGCCGGAAAAGAAGGCGGGCACGGCCCGGACGTCTCCCGCGAAGGGGTGCAGCGCGACCTGCTGCCGATCGTCGAGGGCTCCACGGTGATCACCAAGTACGGCCCGGTGCGCACCGATCACATTCTTTTTATCGCGGCCGGCGCCTTTCATGCCGTCAAACCCTCCGATCTGATACCCGAACTGCAGGGCCGCTTTCCGATCCGGGTGGAGCTCCACTCCCTGGGGCAGAAGGATTTCGAGCGCATTCTGACCGAGCCCCGCAACGCCCTGCTGCTCCAGTACATCGCCTTGTTGCGCACCGAGGGGCTCGAGGTGGTCTTCGAAGACGATGCGGTCGCCGAGATCGCCCGGATCGCCGAAGATGTCAACACCCGAACCGAAAACATCGGCGCCCGCCGGCTGCACACCATGATGGAGCGGCTGCTGGAAGACATCCTCTTCGACGCACCCGACATGGCCGGCCAGCGGGTGGTGATCGACGGCGCGTATGTTCGCGAGAAACTGATGGCGATTGTCCAGGACGAAGACCTCAGCCGTTACATCCTGTAGCCGGAAATCACGGTTTGACGGCCCGTTTGCGGCTGCCCAGGCCTCGGAGGAACCGCTCATGACCCCCAGTGTCGCTGAAATCCTGATCGAAGCGCTGCCCTATATCCGGCGGTTTTCCGGGATGACGATCGTGATCAAATACGGCGGGCACGCCATGGCGGACGAGGACCTCAAGGAAGCCTTCGCGCGCGACGTCACCCTGATGAAGTTTATCGGGCTCAACCCGGTGGTCGTCCACGGCGGCGGGCCCCAGATCAATTCCGTCTTGGATCGCATGGGGATCCGGCCCCGGTTCGTCCGCGGGATGCGGCTGACCGACGCCGCCACCATGGACGTGGTCGAGATGGTTTTAGGCGGCAAGGTCAACAAGGCCATTGTGGCGCAGGTCAATCGCCAGGGCGGCCGTGCGGTGGGGTTGAGCGGCAAGGACGGCGGGCTGATCATGGCCAAAAAACTTCAGATCGTCTACCAGGAGGACGACACCAAACCACCGGAAATCATCGATCCGGGGCTCGTCGGGGAAGTCACCCGAATCAACCCGGAGATCATTCAAACGCTGACTAGCCAAGGCTTCATTCCCATCATAGCGCCGGTGGGGGCGGGCGAGGCCGGGGAAACTTTCAACATCAATGCCGATCTGGTCGCCGGCCGGATCGCCGGGGCGCTTGCCGCCGGCCGGCTGATGCTGCTGACCGACGTGGACGGGGTCATGGACGCTTCCGGCAACCTGATCTCCTCCATCGATTCCCGGACGGTGCGCCGGATGATACACGCCGGCGAGATCTCCGGCGGGATGATCCCCAAGATCGAATACGGCCTCAAGGCGCTGGCCGACGGGGTGCAAAAGGTGCAAATCATCAACGGCGCCAAGCGCCATGCCCTGCTGCTGGAACTGTTCACCGATCAGGGCATCGGAACCGAGGTGACGCTGTGAGCCCGGCTCAAAACCCCATCATCGCCGCCGCCGACGGCGCCATTGCCGCCACCTACAAACGCTTTCCGATCGTTCTGGTGGAAGGCAGCGGCGCCAGCGTGTGGGACAGCGACGGCCGGCGCTACACGGATTTTGTCGCCGGTATCGCCGTCTGCAACCTGGGCCACGCGCACCCGGCGGTGGCCGAGGCGATCTGCCGGCAGGCGAAACGTCTGCTGCACGTCTCCAACCTGTACTACACCGTCCCCCAAACTGAACTGGCGGCCTGGCTTACGTCCCACAGTTTCGCAGACCGGGTTTTTTTCTGCAACAGCGGTGCCGAAGCCAACGAGGCCGCACTCAAGCTGGTGCGCAAGTATTTCAACGACCGTGGCGAAACCGGCCGCCGGCGGGTAGTGGCGATGGAGCGCTCCTTCCACGGACGGACCTTTGCGACCCTCTCGGCCACCGGGCAGGCGAAGGTCCGGCAGGGCTTTGAACCCGTCCTGGCGGGCTTTGAATTCGTGCCCTTCAACGATATCGAGGCGCTGGCGCGGGCGGTGGACGACCAGACCGCGGCCGTGGTGCTCGAGCCGGTTCAGGGGGAGGGCGGCGTGCGCCCGCCGGCCCCCGGCTACCTTCAGGCGGTGCGCGCGCTCTGCGACGGGGCGGGCGCCCTGCTGGTGTTCGATGAAATCCAGACCGGGATCGGCCGCACCGGCAAGCTCTTTGCCCACGAGCATTTCGGTGTTCGGCCCGACATCATGACCCTGGCCAAGGCGCTGGCCAACGGGCTGCCGATCGGTGCCATGCTGGCGACCGAGAAGGCCGCCGCGGCTTTTGGGCCTGGCAGCCACGCCTCCACTTTCGGCGGGTCACCGATCGTGACGGCGGCCGCTCTGGAGGTGGTCAAGGCTCTCAGCGGCGGGCTGATCGCGCAGGCCGCGGCGACCGGCGCCTACTTCCGGGAGCAGCTCCTGGGTCTCCAGTCTCGTCACGCATCGGTAGCGGAAATCCGCGGCCTCGGGCTGCTGCTGGGAATGGAGATCAGTCGTGACGGCGACGCCATCGTGCGGGCCTGCATGGACCGGGGCTACCTGATCAACTGCATCCAGGGCAGCATCCTGCGCTTCGTGCCGCCGCTGACCATCTCGCGCGCGGAGATCGACGGGCTGGTGGCCTGCCTCGACCTGCTGCTGTGACCCGCGGGAACTTCGAGATGCAGCGCAACGCAGAAATTGGGCTTTAAAGAACTTAACCCCCAATCCCCACAGGGATGGCGTTTTTCGAAGACGACAGCCGTATTTCAAACGCTTGTTGCGGCTGGCGTTTTATGTCCCGTCGTCCCGGGCCGAGCATCGCAGCAGCCGGCGATAAAGGCCCTGTGGCTGTTTGAGCGCAAGCGAGTTCCACAGGGCCC
>Ga0105106_10000344_pt1 | contig 33101 bp, 27 predicted proteins | sample PPLLaktember2015_5_FD_79109 | JGI IMG/M metagenome (GOLD analysis project Ga0105106, IMG submission 79109) | Freshwater sediment microbial communities from Prairie Pothole Lake near Jamestown, North Dakota, USA - PPLs Lake P8 Core (1) Depth... | ecosystem: Environmental > Aquatic > Freshwater >...
AGCCACCACAATGTGTGAGGCGTCGGCTGCGGCCTTGTTGATGTCCACCCCGATGCCCAGCGAGCAAAACCCATGCTCGTCGGGCGGCGAGACCTGGATCAGACAGACGTCCAGCGCACAGGACGCTTCCTCCCGAAAAAGCTTTGGAATGGACGAGTAGTAGGCGGGAATGTAATCGGCAAGCCCCTTGTTAACCGCTTCCCGGGTTCGAGGCCCGACGAAGAACGTCTTCAAGCGGCAATAATCAGCCAGCTTGGTCCAGTCCTCGGGAATGCTGCCCAAGGAGAGGTTCTGCACCAGCTCCAGGTCCCGATATCTCGGGATGAAATAGGCCAGAGTGCGTGTCAGGTGCTGGGGCTCGGAACAGCCCGACCCGATGTAGATGCGATGGCCGTCTTCCACGACATACCGCAAAACGAGACCGGCTGTGTTCACTCGCTCCTTGTAATAAGCTTTCCAGCCCTGCCCGAAAACCATCCGCCTTTCGATCCCCTGACTCGGACGATCAGGCTGCCCCAACCCTCTCGAGCGCTCCAATATCATTTCGTTCCGGCGTCCGCTTCCTGCCTGCGCGATGACTCGCCACGGCCACAAGTCCAGTGCACGGGGTTGAAGGAGTTGGAAGAGACGGCCCGGATGTGGAATTCTTGGAAGCACTATACCTCAAAGGCGGTTCGGTCAACAATGTCAAACTCGTGAGCCCTCCCCATACACGACGGGGGAAGGCGATGGCGCCTGTTTCCATCCGGCTCTCTGGGCCAGCAGGTCCAGGTGCAGGGTGGTCAGCTCCTCCAGCGGCAGGAACGGGGGGTACAGCCTTTCGCGGGCGTCGATCTGCTTGAAATAAACGCCGCAGGCCTCACAGTACTGCACGCGGTAGTGCGGTTCGGCCTCCACGTAGAGGTAACCCCGTGAACCGTGGTCCTGGTTGTCACAGGCGGGGCACTGGAGGCGCCGGATCGGCCAGAGAGATCCGCACCACGAGCAATATGACTTCTGCTCCCCCTCTCCCTCGAGGATGAGCAAGGAGGGAAGGGATCCGCAGACCGGGCAGTAGCCCCTGAGCCATTCCTTTGCGACGGGAAATCGATTCAGGAGAGCCCGGGCCACCTTCTCGATGGACGGTTTGATGCAGCTCCGCGCCAGAAAAATCAGGGATGCGAGGTCCACCTCGTCCGTGGTCACCCATTCCTCCCAGGGCTCCCAATCATGGTGCATGAAACTGCGCCAGAGCTCCTCCCTCTGGTCGGCATGATCCAGCAGCGCAGCCTCCAGCTCCCGGTGAGCCGTCCTCAGGAGTGCATTGTCGTCGGGAATCAGTTCCTGCACTCCCTTGAGGATGACCTCGGCCCCATCGGTGTCCAGGGGGAGCTCCCATCGCCGAAGCATTGGAAAACCGGCCTCGCGCCGGGTGCCAACCGTCACCGGATCCAGGTCCGGCGGCGCCACCTTCAGGGTCTCCCGCACCTCTGCCTGCAGGATGAAAAGGCCTTCCAGGAGAGGGTAGAGCTGAGCATACGCCGGCTTGTCATCCCGGGCCCATGCCACGGCCTGTTGAATACGATCCTTGTCCTGAGTCGATACGGTCTCCAATTGGCCATCCTCCGGGTCGTGCTTAAGGGGGAGTTTCAAGTTTCAAGTTTCAAGTCTCAAATTAAAGACCCGCGTTGGCGGTTGATGGTTATCATCAGGCAGGTCGCCCTCTGAGCCTGTTTGGAAGAGCGGGCCGGGCGCGGTTTATCCCCGCCCGAATCCCAGCCATTCAGGCGGTTCTCAAACAGGCTCATGGGCAACAGACAGACTGCTCAGCCCCAATGTAAAGGGGAAGCCTTCCCTGGAAGACTTCCCCTGACTCGACCCGGTCATCGCATGGGGTTCAACATCCACCTGCAAATCGGTCACCCGGAAGGCATCCTGTCGAGCTCCGGGCTACCCGATCCCAGGTGGAATCCTAGTGCATTCCTCAAGCTTCTGCAATCCCCTTGAGGAAAGCCTTGGCCGGCTTGAACAGACTGCGCAAAGCCAGTTGGCGGGTCATGCCCGGATGAGCGCTGGCGATGGCGCTCTTGTGGTATTTCCTGGGATCGTCCACCACCAGGTAAACGACCCGGATCTCGTTGGAATCGACGAGCTGGGCCTTCGGATACTTGGCTTTCATCTTCTCCAGCCGCTCGTTGGCCAGCTTGAGCATCTCATCGCGGTCTCCGAAGTTCATGGCGCCCGTTGGACAAACCTTCACGCAGGCGGGTTGCAGCCCGTTGCTGACGCGGTCGATGCACATGGTGCACTTGACAATCCGCCCGTCTGCCGCCTTGCGCGGGATGTCGTACGGACACGACTCACGCACCTCCTCAAACGGGACCTGCTTGCTCTTTTCGTTGTAGACCACGGCTCCAGTGGCTTCGTCCTGGACGACCGCCTCGGGAAGGTGGCTTTCGATGGCGTCCTTGCACGGAGGGATCAGGCAGTGACGGCACTGATCCGCAAAGAAATACCAGGCGATCTTCCCGTCCGTTTCCACTTCGCTGAAACGCACCAGCTTGAAGGTCGAACCGTCGAGGTCCGGCGGATTCTGATGGGATCCCGTGTTCTTGGTCGGAACGGTCCCGTTGCGGTTCCAGTTCTTGCAAGCGATCTGGCATCCCCGGCAGGCCGTGCAGCAAGTCGTATCGATGAAAAAGGATTTTCCGGCCATGGCTTATGCTCCCTTCTTGCGAACGTTCACCATAAAGGCTTTGGTTTCCGGAATCCGGGTGTTGGGGTCCCCGGCTGAGGGAGTGAGGAGGTTCGCACTGTCCCCACCGTTTTTGGGCCAGATCCATCCGTAGTGGTAAGGCATTCCCACCAGATGAACTTCCTGCCCGTGAACCATGAACGGCCTCAATCTCTTGGTTACAATGGCCACGGCTTCCAGCATGCCGCGCGGCGACTCTACAATGACCAACTCACCGCTCTTGATCTGCTTGAGCTGAGCCAGCTGCTCGCTCATCTCGACAAACAGCTGGGGCTCCGCCTCAATCAGCCATGGGAGCCAGCGCGTCAGGACCCCCGTCTGCCAGTGCTCGGTCACGCGATAGCTTGTGCCCACGAACGGAAACCGGGGGTCGCAGGTCTTGATGGCGTCTCTTTCCGTCGCGTAGACGGCCGCCACCGGATTGGTAAACTGAGGGCTTAGAAGGTTCTTCTCAACGGGGCATTCCATGGGCTCATAATGCTCCGGGAATGGGCCGTCCTTCATGCCGGGGCCGAACATGGCGCCACGTCCGTCCACTCTCATGATGAATGGGAGCTTACCGTCTTCCCGTGCCGTGCCGTCGGGGTTCCTCAGAGGATACCAGGGGCCGTCGGGAACATCCCCTTTCCATTTCTGAGACGTCCACTTCCCATCCTTCACTTCACCGACGAATTCCACGACCACTCTCTTGGGATCCCAGGGCTTTCCAGTGGGATCGCAGGAGGCGCGGTTGTAGATGATCCTGCGGTTGACCGGCCATGCCCAGGCCCACTTGGGATAGAGGCCGATGCCGCTGTCGTCCTTGTTGTCCCTCCGAGCCATGTTGTTGCCGTCGGCATTGTAGCTCTGGCAGTAGATCCAGTTGCCGCACGAAGTGGAGCCGTCGTCTCTCAACATGGCAAATGCGGGAACCGGGTCTCCCTTCCTGTACTGCTTGTCCTGGATGGTCACATCCTGGGTGAAGAAACCGTTATTCGATTTGGCCACCAGGTGAGGATCGAACTTGCTCTTGGTGACATAATCCCACTTGAGGTTCAAAATGGGGTCCGGAAAGGCCGATTTCTTGTCGGGCTTCTTGTAGAGCTTGCGGACCTCGTTGAACAGCTCGACGATGATGTCGCCGTCGGGAAGGGAATCTCCCACCGGTTCCTGAGCCTTGTAGCGCCACTGCACCCAACGTCCGCTGTTGGCAACGGATCCCTCCTTCTCCATGAAGGCGGAGCAGGGAAGGAAGAAAACCTCCGTCTTGACTTTTTTGGGGTTCAGACCCGGCCCCTTCCAGAACGAGGCCGTCTCGTTGTCGAATAGGTTGACCACCACCATCCAGTCGAGGTTGGCCAGGGCAGCACGGGTCTTGCCGGCATTGGCCCCGCTGCAAGCCGGGTTCTGGCCCCAGGAGAAGAACCCGGTGAATTCCTTCTTGTACATGGCATCGAAGAGGTCCAGCCACGTGTAGGATTTTCCGTCTTCAGTCTTGGGCAGCCAGGCATAACCGAACTCGTTCTCCGGTTTGGCTGCATCCCCATACATGGACTTGAGGAAGCTCACGATGTACTTGGGGCGATTCTGCCACCAGTTGGCGCTTAGAGGATCCTTGGTGACGGGAGTGAATTTCTTGTTGTAATCGGCCAGGGTCGCCACGGATGCTGAAGCTGTCGGCAGGTAGCCGGGCAGGATGTGGAAAAGGAGTCCCTGGTCTGTGGAGCCCTGTACGTTGGACTCGCCGCGCATGGCATTCACACCGCCGCCCGCAATGCCCATATTTCCCAGCAGAAGCTGAATGATGCACATGGCTCGAATGTTCTGGACCCCTACCGTGTGCTGGGTCCACCCCATGGCATAAAGGTTCGTGCCCGCCTTGTCGGGTACGCCTGTGGCCGCATAGGCCTCGTAGACCTTCATGAGGTCTTCCTTGGGGGTGCCCGTGATGGATGAAACCGTGTCGAGGTCGTATCGCGCGTAATGGGCCTTCAGCAACTGAAGGACGCAGCGTGCGTCCTGAAGCGTCAGGTCTTTCTTGGGCAAGCCCGTTTCGTCCATCTCGAAGGCCCAGTTGGACGCGTCGTAAGAGTTTTTTTCTTTGTTATATCCGGAAAAGAGACCATCCTTGAAATCGAATTTCCCGCCGACGATGTAGGAGGCATTGGTGTAGTTGACCACATATTCCTTGAAGTATTTCTCGTTTTCGAGAATGTATTTGATCATCCCACCCAGAAAGGCGATATCAGTGCCCGACCTGAGAGAGGCGTAGATGTCCGCCTTGGTCGAAGTGCGCGTGAACCGGGGGTCTACATGGATGACAGTGGCCCCTTTGTCTTTCGCCTTCATGATCCAGCGGAAGGAAATGGGGTGATTCTCGGCAGGGTTGCTCCCCATGATGAGGATGCAATCGCTGTTGGCCAGGTCGATCCAGTGGTTCGTCATTGCGCCGCGTCCGAACGACTCTGCCAGAGCCGCAACAGTGGCGCTGTGTCAGATACGGGCCTGATGCTCGATGTACACCAGTCCGAGGGAGCGCAGCATGGCCTGGTAAATCCAGCACTCCTCGTTGTCGAGTGCGGCACTGCCCACCGAAGCGATGCCATTGCAACGGTTGACCACCTGTCCCTTGTCGTTGGTCGTTACGAAGCTCTTGTCGCGGCTGCCCTTGACGCGCTTGGCGATTTCCTTCAGAGCCCAGTCCCACTTCTTCACCTGCCACTTGTCGCTGTTGGGAGCCCGGTACAAAACCTTGGTGATGCGCTTGTCGTTCTGGGCGATCTGGTAAGCCGAAGCCCCCTTGGCGCAAAGCGATCCGCCGTTGATAGGGTGGTCGGCATCGCCTTCGGTGTAAATGACTTTCCCGGTCTTTTTGTCTGTGTGGCAGATGATGCCGCAGCCCACGCCACAATAGCAGCAGATGGTCGGTGTTTCCTTGGCGTCCTTGGTGCGCAGTTCCCAGGTAAAGGCCTGAACCGGGCTGAGATCAAACCCCAGTCCGCTCAGAGCCAGCCCTGCCGTGGCCGCACCCGAGACCTTCATGAAATCCCTTCGTGTCAGCTTCATGCTATCCTCCCTCCCCTGGGTCCAAAACGGGCCCGTCTCATGACCTCCTGGAGCCCCGGATCAGATTCCAACCTCAAGCGCCGGGGCCCTGAACAAACCGGCAACCACAGGGCTGCCCCCGCATCTTTGTACAAACCTGGCGGCTTTTCATGACTTGCAGCTTTCCAACTGCACCCTCCCACACAGAGTCTCGAGGCCTCCACCCCCTCAACGTGCCGTTCCGTGAGATGCTTCATTTTGTTATGTTACAATTAGCATAAACTGCACAATACCAGTACGACGATCCGTTCCGTTATGCAAACAAAACAGTCGGACCTCAGCAGGGCGGAAACAGTCCGTCGAAGCTCTCGACGCCGCCTTTCATGGCTCTTTCGGGCCACTTTGAACGATGAGAAAATCCATCGCCAGGGGGGCCATGTCCTGGAATTCGCAACCCTAAACGCGAAGCTTTTCAGTGCAGCTTAAACTGCCCTTACGCGATGCACAGGCGGCGGACCATGGGCCAGCGCTTTGGTGATACGGGATAATTCCGGTATGGGTCGGGAAGCTCTTTGGGGTTTGCATGGCATCAACTGCCTCCACCGAAAAGCCTGTCAAATGCGATCGTGGGCTCGAGTCTCATGCACGCGCCAGGACAGAGTATTGTGTGAGGTGAGATCACTATAGGCCAAGACCGCGCCTGCTGCAATTCCTTTCGTAAGAGCTAAAGATCTCTTGTTCATTCAGCCGGCATGGTTTCTCTGACCTAAATTGAGCGATTAGCTCTTAGCTGTTAGGTATTAGCTCAACCATTTTGATAGGTTATCCCACCATTCATCCGAACTTGGTGAGTGAGAATCTATGCGGCACAAGTCACTGAAGTCTTTAACTAAAAGCTAATCGCTAACGGCTAACCGCTCAGATTAGGTCTGAGTATCCCCCCATGGACGGGACAGGCATTGCGGTCTTCTTCGAGGTAACGGGAGAGAGCCATGGCCGTGGCCGATCGGGGGGCTGCTGAGATGATGTCCGCCGGAGGTCCTTCCGCCACCAGGCGGCCGCCCGCCTCGCCGCTCCCCGGGCCGAGATCGATGACGTAATCGCTGGCCCAGACCAGGTCCAGGTTGTGCTCGATGACGAGCACCGTGTGGCCCCGCTCAGTGAGGGCATGGAGTACGGCGATCAGTTTGATCACATCGGCTCGGTGAAGCCCGGTGGTTGGCTCGTCCAGAATGTACAGCGTGGCCGTGCGATTGGAGCCGAGCTCACTGGCAAGCTTGATGCGTTGCGCTTCGCCTCCCGAGAGCGTCGGGCTGGGCTGACCCAGCCTCAGGTAGCCCAGACCGAGGTCGCACAGGACCTGCAAAGGACGGTGTATGCGGGGATAGGCGTCGAAAAGCTCCGCAGCCTCCTCGATGGTCATGCCCAGCACGTCGGCGATGGAGCGCTCCCGGTACCGTACGGCCAGGGTTTCGTCATTGAAGCGGCTCCCGCTGCAAGTCTCGCAGGAAACCCGCACATCGGGCAGGAAATTCATCTCCACCCGAATTTCTCCCTGACCTTTGCAGTCCTCGCAGCGGCCCCCGGCGATGTTGAAGGAGAACCGGCCGGCCCCGTAACCTCTGGCCCTGGCCTCAGGAAGCATGGCGTAGAGCTTTCGGATTTCGTCCCAGATGCCCACGTAGGTCGCCGGAATCGATCGGGGGGTCCGTCCGATGGGATTGTGATCCACCTTCAGCACGCGTCGGACCGGCTCCCAGCCCAGGATCGCCTCCACGGGAGCCGAGGATCCCCCGTAGCTCCTTCCGAGCTTCTCCTGCAGCCCTTCATAGACCACCTCGTCCACCAGGGTGGATTTCCCGGCGCCTGAAATCCCCGTCACGCAGGTCAGGGCCCCCAGGGGGATGCGAACGTCGACCCCCTGAAGATTCCGGGCAGACGCTTTCACCAGCGTGAGCCACCCCTCTCGGCCGGGCTCCCTTTTTCCGTTGGGGCCCAGCAGGGTGTCCAGGGATGCACCGAACCAGCGGCTCGTCAGGCTTCGGGCATCGCGGCAAAGCTCGGCGAAGGGACCCTGGGCGACGAGCTCTCCCCCGGCTTTCCCAGCCCCGGGGCCCAGTTCGATGAGCGTGTCCGCCTGCCTCATGGTCTCGGCGTCGTGCTCCACGACGACCACCGTGTTGCCTTTCTCCTTCAACCTCTGCAGGCATATCAGCAGACGGTCGTTGTCGGCGGGGTGGAGGCCGATGGTGGGCTCGTCCAAAATGTAGCAGATCCCGCGGAGGTTTGAACCGAGCTGCGCGGCCAATCGGATTCTCTGGGTCTCGCCCCCGGAGAGCGTGTCCCCGGCCCGATCCAGCGCCAAATAATCCAGGCCCACCTCCCGCAGAAACGACAGCCTTCCCGAGACCTCCTTCAGGACCGGCTCCGCGATGGGGCTTTCGTCGGGTGAAAACCGAAGGTCCGTCCAGGCCCGCTCGAAGTCGTTGACGTTCAAATGAACCAGGTCCCCGATGGTCCAGCCGTGCAGGAAGACGCCGCGGGCCTGGGCATTGAGGCGATGGCCGCGGCAGTCGGGACAGGGAACCTCCTCGAAGAGACCCTGAACCGCTGCCCAGGCCTTGTCCTCCTCCCCCACCTTCGCGAGTACGGAAAGAAGGCCGGGAAACTCTTTCCGCAGACCGTTCAGAATGCCATCGCGCTGGGAGGCGTCGAGCTCCGCCGGAGCCCGCTCGGGATCGATACCCAGGTCCCTGAGCCAGTGCTGCTCCAAACGTTTTCCGAGGCTTTTCAGGCCCCCCTGCCACACGGAAGAGCGCAGGAAGCTCATCAGCCCGTCCTTCAGGGGCAGTTGGAGCGGCCCAAGAACCCGGTCCGGGTCGAGCACCCTCGACGTCCCCATCCCCATGCAGGCGGGGCACCAGCCCTGGCGGGTGTTGAAGGAGAAGAGGCGGGGGTCCAGCGGCGCCAGGCCCTTCTGGCACGTGTGGCAGTACAGGTGCTGGCTCAAGACCTGTTCCGTCTCGCCGGCAAGGATCAGCGATCCGTTGCCGAGGGCGAGACTTTTGCGGACCCTCTGAACCCATTCGTCGTCGGACGCGACGGGCCGCCCGGCCATCGGCACCACCGCCTCGATATCGTGCTCCCGATGTCGCGCCAGCGCCGGAACAGGGTCCAGCGGGAGGCGGTCGCCGTCCACCCGGACCGTATCGTATCCCAGCTTCTGGAGGCGCTGGAAGAGATCGCGGTAGATCCCCTTGCGTCCGCGTACAACGGGAGCCAGGATCTCGACACGGCGATCCTGCGCCGCCCGCTCGATCATCGCGAGGATCTGATCGAGGCTCAGGGCCACCAGCTCCTGTCCGCAGCCCGGACAGTGCTGTCGGCCCAACTTCGTGAAGAGGAGACGAACGAAGTGATAGATCTCGGTGATGGTCGCCACCGTGGACCGCCGATTGAGCCGGCTCATGCGCTGCTCGATGGCGACGGTGGGGGGAAGGCCCAGGATCTGATCGACGCTGGGTTTTTCGAGGATCTTGAAATACTGCCGGACATAGCTGGAGAGGCACTCGAGATACCGGCGCTGTCCCTCGGCAAAGAGGATGTCGAAGGCCAGGGTGGACTTTCCCGACCCGCTCAGGCCCGTGAGGACAACCATCCGCTCTCGCGGAAGGCTCACACGCTCGATCCTGAGATTGTGCTCGCGGGCTCCTTTCACGACGATGGCCCCGGACGGGCTGCCGGACTCCCCGGGAGTCAGGGCGTGGGCAGGCAAGGTGGCAGCGGTTGTTCGGGTCGACGAGGTCCACGTGCGCTGGACCTCTGCTGCCTCAAGAAGCGGCTCTTCCCGTGGGAGCGTGAAGATCTGGACGTCTCCGTCGGAATGCAGTCTGGCCTGAAGGAAGCGACCGGTGTGGCTCTCGGGTGATCGCGCTATGGCTTCAGGAGGGCCGACGGCCACCACCCGGCCTCCGCCCTCGCCCCCCTCGGGCCCCAGGTCGATGATCCAGTCGCAGGCAGCCAGGAGGTCCAGGTTGTGCTCCACGACAACGACCGTGTGTCCCTGCGTCACCAGGTTCTGGAGCACGATCAGGAGCTTGGACAGGTCATGCGGATGGAGACCGGTGGTGGGCTCGTCCAGGATGAACAGCGAGGATTTGCGCCGCCGCCCTCTGAGTGCCTCGACGGCCGCCGGCTGTCCCAGGTGGTGCACTAGTTTCAATCGCTGCGCCTCTCCGCCCGAAAGGGTGCTCAAGGGCTGTCCCAGCTTCAGGTAATCCAGGCCGACGGAAGAAATGGGGGCCAGGGCCTGCACCAGCGGCTCGCAATCCGCAAACCTCTCGGTCAGCTCCTGGGCGGTGCACTCCAGGATGTCGGCGATGGAAAGTCCCCGGACGCGGATGTCAAGGATTTCATCCTTGAAACGCCGCCCCCCGCACTGGGGACACCGGATATACACATCGGCCAGGAACTGCATTTCCACGCGCTCGAAGCCTTCGCCCCGGCACTGCTCGCAGCGCCCCCCCGCCACGTTGAAAGAGAAGTGGCGCGTGGAGTAGCCGCGCGCGACGGCTTCGGGGGTCCGGGCCAGGAGCTTGCGCACGGGATCCAGAGCCTTGGTGTAGGTCAGCAGGTTCGCCCGCGGCGTCCGGCCTATAGGCTGCTGATCCACCAGGATTATTTCCTGAATGTGGTGGGTGCCTTCCAACATCTCGCAGGCGCCGGGTGCTTCGGTCTGGCGCCCGGTCATCCGGAGCCAGTTGAAGAAGAGGGTCTTCTCGATCAGAGTGCTCTTTCCGGAGCCCGAGACACCGCTGATTCCCACCAGGAGCCCCAGGGGGAGCTCAACGGTGATCCCCTGGAGGTTGTTCTCCCGCGCGTTGTGCACGGTGAGGATGAGCTTCGGGTCGACCGGTCGCCGCTCCTGAGCCGCCGTGACCGACAGCCTTCCCGAGAGATAGCCCCCCGTGATGCTTGCGGGACAATCCGCCAGGCCCTCGGGCGGCCCGCTGTAAAGAATCTCTCCTCCGCGCTCGCCGCCGCCGGGCCCCATGTCCACCACCTGATCGCAGAACCGGATCATGCCCGGGTCGTGCTCGACCACCACCACCGTGTTGCCGACGCCGACCAGTCGATGGAGCTGGTCCATCAGGCGCTTCTGGTCCCTGGCGTGCAGCCCGACGCTCGGCTCGTCCAGAACATACAGCACATTGACGAGGGCAGAGCCCAACGCCCGCGTCAAATGGACCCGCTGGACCTCTCCGCCCGAAAGCGTCCGCGATTGGCGGTCCAGGGTCAGGTATTCCAGGCCGACCGCTTCAAGAAACCCCAGGCGCGCCCGGATTTCTTCCACCAGCAGCGCGGCGGCGGCATCGCTGGCCAGCTCGGGCCAGTCCTGGCCGAAAAACTCCGCGCAGCGCTCGATGCTCCATCCGCTGACGGTGTCGATGGAGACTCCCCGCAAGCGGTAGAGCCGCGTGGAATCCTGGAACCGGCTTCCACCGCAATGTTTGCAGGGCGTATAAGCCCGGTAGCGCGACAGAAAAACGCGCACGTGCATCTTGTAGGTCTTGGTTTCAAGCCACTCGAAGAAGCCGTTGATGCCGTAGTAGCGGGAAGTGCCGTTGATGACCTTCGATCGGGCGGCCTCGTCGAGGGCCTCGAAGGGTACGTTCGTCGGGATTCCTTCACGACGGCAGAAGACCAGAAGCTCCTCGTATTCCTCACGCCCAGGGGGCCAGGGCTTGATGGCTCCCTGTTCCAGACTGAGCTTCGGATTGGGGATGACGAGATCCAGGTCTACGCCTATGGTGCGCCCGAACCCTCTGCATTCGGGACATGCACCCAGGGGGCTGTTGAACGAGAAGAGACTGGGGGTTGGCGCCGGGATGGACGTCGAAGGACGGCATTGGGCACAGGCCAGATTCGAGCTGAACCAGAGGAGCACTTCGGGCAGGACCACCGCAACAGCCCGTCCGCCCCCCATACGAAAGGCCGTCGCCAGCGAGTCGACGGCGCGCTGGGACGGCACGTTTCCCCACGATATCCTGTCCACCACCACCAGCGTTTCTTTCCCTGCCAGGTCGCTTCTCATCCTCGGAGAGAGGCTGTCCAGATCCAGGGTCTTCCCGTTTGAGAAGAGGCGCAGGAACCCCTGAGCAACAAGATTTTCGGGCCAGTGCTCGGCATCCCCCGGAATATGAGGGAATGCGATCAGTACACGGCTGGAGTGCGGCAGCCCCTCCAGCCTCTTGAAGGCGCTCTCCGGAGTGTCCCGGGTCACCGGCTGCTGACACTGCGGGCAGTGGGGAACGGCGAGCCGGGCATAGAGCAGTTTGAGATAGTCGTTGATTTCGGTGATGGTCCCGACGGTGGACCTCGAGCTGCGAACCGCCGTGCCCGACTCGATGGCGATACTCGGGGGGATGCCGTCGATGAGGTCCGCTCGCGGGGGATCCATGCGTTCGAGGAACTGCCGCGTGTAGGGCGAAAAGGTCTCGATGTAACGCCGCTGACCCTCTGCGTAGAGAGTATGAATGGCCAGGCTGGATTTCCCCGAGCCGCTCACCCCGCAGACAGCGATGAGCCTGTTCAGGGGCAGATCCAGATCCAGATTCTTGAGGTTATGCTGTCTCACGCCGCGAAGGCGAATCATCGAAGGTTCGGTCAAAGCCGCTATTCTCCACGGTCACATTGTTGACGCCTGTGAACAGATGCTGACAGGATAATGGTGGCCCCAAAGCCATAGCACGTCGATTCCCGGACCGCCCGCTTCGAAAACCGGCATGGGGGTGCTCCTGTGTGAGAGTCACGCTTAATAGCCGTACCCTAAATTGAGCGATTAGCTCTTAGCTGTTAAAGGTATTAGCTCAACAATCCTCATAGGTTATCCCACCATTCATCCGAACTTGGTGAGTGAGAATCTATGAGGCACAACTTACTGAAGTCTTTGGCTAAAAGCTAATCGCTAACGGCTAACAGCTCAGATTAGGTGTACATTCCCGCTTGACCCTGAATATAAGAGAGACCGTGCATCCTTTTGGTCACCATGGACGACCCGGGTGATTATCTTACCACGAAAGGGGCGCTCTGGGGAGCGTATCGACGCGAGGGAAAGGGCTTCAGATCCCGATGGCCGGTCCCGCATTCGATTCAGGTGATCAATGGTTTCTGTGAAGATGGGCTGGGCCGACGTTTTGGCGGGTGCCTGCTGCATCCTGCTCGGGATCTCCCTCCAAAGCCAGGGAGCGATCGCCCATGCGGAGGAGAAGAAGAAGATGATCGATCTCCACCAGACCATGGCTCATCTTGAGGTGCATCTGCGTGAGCTCACGGTGGCGATCGGTGAGCGCAGCGTGGTGACCCCGGAGAGTCTGAAACTGACCGAGGAATACATTGCGGCGACCTACAGAGGCTTGGGGCTGCTGGTGGAAAAAGAGGAATATCGATACGGGGGCCTCCAGGTGGCCAATGTCATCTCCCGCATCGATCTCGGGTCCCGGGCCGGAGCACCGGCGATGCGATACCTGCTGGGAGCCCATTACGATTCGGTCGAGGGAACCGTGGGGGCCGACGACAACGCCAGTGCAGTGGCCGTCCAGCTCGAAGTGGCCCGGAATCTTGCCGCCCTGAAGCAGGTCGGTTCCCGCCCGGTATCGGTCAAATTCGTGTCTTTCGCCCTGGAGGAACCGCCCGTTTTCGGCACCCGCTATCAGGGCAGTGCCGTCCACTCCCGAAACGCACGGGCGCGAGGCGAGGTCATCGACGGCATGCTCTGTCTCGAGATGGTCGGGTACGCCTGTCGTGAGCCCGGGTGCCAGGACTACCCTTTTCCCGTGAACTGGATGGGATATCCCAAGACAGGAGACTTCATCGGGATTGTGGGAAGTTTCTCGTCACGCGCCCTGACTCGATCGCTCGTCGAATCCTTTGCCAGGAATCCGGGGCTCCCCGTGGTCTCACTCAATGTCCCCTTCAACGGCTGGCCTCTGCCTGCGGTGCGGTTGAGCGACCACGCTTCATTCTGGGATCAAGGCTACCGCGCCGTCATGATCACCGACTCGGCCTTCTTTCGGAACCCGCACTACCATTTGCCTTCGGACACCCTGGACACATTGGACTTCCGGTTCATGGCGGAGCTGGTGGAGAGTCTCGTGGCCTTTTTCACGGGGCGTCCATAGGGTTGGAGCTGGCAGCCTGCGCCTGTGGAGACTGTGCAGGAGAGTGCGGTGCCGGTTCTGCAGCGAGGGGCGACTTTTGCTTGCGCTGTACCGGCAGGGTGCTAGAATGACGAAACACCACTTTTACCTTTTAGACCCCCGTATTGTTTCTTATTTTCATTCGATGACTGACTTGGTTAGGGGAGGAGACCGACGGATGAGATCGAAAGAGGTGCAGTTTTTCATGGCATTGGCGATGCTTTTTGCCCTGATCGCAATGACTTCGCCTGCCAGCGCGAGGGGTGTTTACGACGGCACCGTATGGTCAGAGAGCACCACCCTGGTGGTCGAAGAGAACGGGGACGAAGACCCTTTCAACGTGGAAGCTCAAAAGACTTCTGATCCCTTGGAGAAGTTCAACCGGGCGATGTTCACCTTCAACGACAAGTTATACTTCTGGTTCATGAAACCCATAGCCCGTGTCTATCAGACCTTCATCCCACTGGGAATTCGAGTCTGCATCCGCAATGTTTATCACAATGCCATGATGCCCGTACGGCTGCTCAACTGCACCTTCCAGGGGAAATTCAACGCAGCCGGGACCGAATTGGCAAGGTTTACCATCAACACGACCCTCGGGGCGGGCGGGATGTTCGATTTTGCGAAAACGGAGTACCAGCTCAAACGGCACGACGAGGATTTCGGGCAGACCATGGGATTCCACGGGATGCGGCCCATTGCCTTCATCAACTGGCCGTTACTCGGGCCTTCCAGCGTGCGGGATACCTTGGGGACTGTCGTTGACAGGTTCCTGGATCCTCTCACTTACGTCTATCCCGAAGCCTGGGTGGGGGCGGCCGTCGGTGGCGGCAGGATCGTGAACAACACCTCTCTGACCCTTGGCGACTACGAGGATTTCAAAAAGTCTGCTTTGGATCCCTATGTTTCCATGCGGGATGCTTTCCTGCAGAACCGGGCCAGGGCCATCAAGGAGTAAGGGGCTGTCTCAAAGCATGCTTCTGGCGGCGATCCAGAAATCTGAAAACTTCTGGATTCCCGACAGGGACATGCGGAATTGACGAATCCATCGGGCATTCGATGGTGTGGAGAGGTCCCAGACCCCTCGAAAAATTCAGAGGGGGCGGGTCGAGAAATAGTCGCAGATAGCTTGAGCCAGGGACTTGATGGTGTAATCTGCCGGCTGGATGTCGATCTTCAGGCCGTATTCCCCGGCCGTCTGGGACGTGATGGGGCCGATGCTGGCGATGGCCACGTTGCGGAGCTGGGCAAGGATCTCATCCCGGTCGAAAAGGCTGAAGAAGTTGCTGACTGTCGATGACGAGGTGAAGGTCACGCAGTCGATGCCGCCTGCACGAAGTCTTTCCATAATGTCCGCGCTCATGGCCGAAGGCAGGACCGTTTGATAGGCGGGAACGACGTCCACCTCCACCCCCCACTCCCGGAGTGTGTCCGGCAGAACGTCACGGGCCACCATGGCCCGAGGAATGAGGAATCGCTTCCCTTTCAGGTTCTCCCCGGAAAGCCCTTCGAGAACCGCTTCCGCTTTGTACTCTCTGGGCACCATGTCCGGCTTTAGCCCGTGCTTCTCGAGGGCTTCCGCTGTTGCGGGACCGATTGCTGCGACCTTTATCCCCTTGAAACCCCTCACGTCCAGTCCCGCCGCCCTGAGCCGCTCCATGAAGCATCGCACTCCGTTGACGCTCGTGAAGACTGTCCAGTCGTAGCTTGAAAGGCGGCCGATGGCGCTGTCCAGGGGCTCCCAGGTCGGGGGAGGGGCGATCCCGATGGTCGGAAACTCGATGCATTGGGCGCCCAGATCGGCCAGAAGCGCTTTGAAATCGCTGGCCTGCTCCCGCGCCCGAGTGATCACGATGCGACGTCCGAAAAGCGGGCGGGCCTCGAACCAGTTCAACTCATCCCGCAGCTGCACCACCTCCCCCACGACGGTGATGGCGGGGGGCTTGAGCCGGGCCGCCCGGACGCGCTCGGCGATGTCAGAGAGCGTTCCCACCACGGTCCTCTGCTCGGGGGTCGTCCCCCAGCGGATCACGGCCACAGGAGTTTGAGGCGAGCGACCGTGGGCCACAAGATTCTTGCAGATCTCGGGCAGGTTTTTGACGCCCATGAAGAACACCAGGGTGCCCACAGCCGTGGCGAGCTTCTCCCACTCGATCTTGGAGTCGTGCTTGTCTTCCCGCTCATGGCCGGTCACGAACGCCATGCTGGCCGTGTAATCCCTGTGTGAGAGGGGAATCCCGGCGTAGGCGGGAACCGCGACAGCCGCCGTGACGCCCGGTACCACCTCGAAAGGGATTCCATGAGCCACGAGCTCCTGGGCTTCCTCGCCCCCCCGGCCGAAAACGAAGGGATCTCCGCCCTTGAGGCGCACCACCAGGTGATCCCGCCCCTTCTCGACGAGGATCTCGTTGATGCTCTTCTGGGGGACCGTGTGGTCACCGCCCTTCTTGCCGACGTAAATCTTCTCCGCCTCCGGAGGGGCGAGCTTCAGCAGTTCTTCGTTGGCGAGGTAATCGTAGATGACAACCTCGGCCCGCTCCAGAAGCTCGCGACCTCTTAACGTGAACAGGCCCGGATCTCCGGGCCCGGCTCCTACCAGGTAAACCTTGCCTCTCCCCACAGGGTATCCCTTCTTCCTTCAGCAGCTGGCCTGGTCTCGATAGATTGCCTCCAGAACGGCGCGCGCCCCCGAATCCAGCAATTCGTCCGCCACCCGGATCCCGAGCTGGACGGCGTCATTCCACGGGGCCGACCGATATGTCCTGAAAACCCTGGCCCCGTCGGTCGTGGCGACCAGGCCCGTGAAGTGGACCCGGTCTCCCTCCACCCTGCCATATCCTCCGATGGGGACCTGGCAGCCTCCCTCCAGCCGTTCGAGGAAACTTCGCTCCGCCCGGACGGCCACGGCCGTTTCTTCATGGTGCAGCGGGGCGAGCAGGTCACGGATGGCCGGGTCATCCCTGCGGAATTCCAGCCCCAGGGCACCCTGCCCGATGGCCGGCAGAAAGTCGTCCACTTCGAGGTAGGCCGTGATACGATCCTGCCACCCCATGCGGTGGAGGCCCGCCGCAGCCAGCACGATGGCGTCGTACATTCCTTCGCTGAGTTTTCGCAAACGGGTGTCGAGGTTGCCGCGCAGAGTCTCCACCCGGATGTCGGGTCGGTGAGCCTTGATTTGAGCGGCCCGGCGGAGGCTGCTGCTACCCACGCGTGCGCCGTGAGGCAGATCCATGAGTCCGGCGGCTTTTTTCGTCACCAGCACATCCCTCGGGTCTTCGCGCTCCGGGATGGCCCCGATGACGAGTCCTTCCGGCAGAACGGCGGGGACGTCCTTCATGCTGTGCACGGCCAGATCGACTTCACGGGCCAGGAGCGCTTCCTCGATTTCCTTGACGAACAGCCCCTTGCCCCCCACCTTGGCCAGCGGGACATCCTGGATCTTGTCCCCCGTGGTTTTGATGATGGTCAGTTCCACCTTCACGCCCGGCCGGACTTCCTCGATCTGCTTCCGGATGAGCCCGCTCTGGGTCAGAGCGAGCAGGCTCCCCCGTGTGCCTATGCGGATGATTTGGTCGTTCAATGGTTTGAGTTCCAGTCTCTCGGTTAATGGCAGGTGCTGCAGTTCCCGCCGCTGCATCCGCTGCAGGAAGAGGACGCGGAGGTGCTCATCCGGCTGCTGGCGGCGCCCTTGTCTCCACCGCTCTTGAAGGCGCACACCGACATCACACGCTGGACATTCGCGGAATCGCACTGGGGGCAATTGACGGGCTCTTCACTCCTGAAGACCAGTCGTTCGAACTTCTCGCAACACTGACAGCATTCATACTCGAAAATCGGCATTCCCGGAAACCTCCCTGGTTGATCAATCCTTTACTAAACTACTCATTCCATATCTTGATCTCAACGGGCTCACCGTCCGCGACGGCCTTGAACCGCCGGGCGTCGCCGAGCACCCTGCCAACCAGGTTGACGGCGCTGGCCGGCCGAATCTCATTGCCACGGCTGGCCGGAGTCGGCCCGAAAAAGATGCAGAAAGCTTTCCCGGTCGGCCAATAACCCAGATCACCCACTTCGACAACCTCGGCGGCCGTTTCGTCCAGCTTCTCATTCACCGGTACGGGGAAATAGATTTCGTCGCCCCAGGTGTTGGCCTCCGCCCGGATGGGCAGCGCGGCCGAGATGGCCCGACCCGTGGGGGAATCCACCAGTTCGGCCGGAGCACTCACTGCACCGGCCGTGATGCGGATGCGCGTCCCCATGTCAATCCTCCTCTGCCAGTTGTTCGATGACCGCCGCCATCAGCAAAGGAAACATGATCTCGTGGTGTCCGATCAAGGCGATGCCGCACCCCGTCCCGGCGGTGGGTCTCTCCACCACGTTCACCTGGGAGCGGTACTGACGCTGGAAATCCATGTTGACGGTCGTCAGTCCCTCCATGGAGTAGCCCAGGTTCCGGGCCACGCTGACGGCTTTGAGAAAAACCTCGGGCAGGATCACCGCCGAGCCCAGGTTCAGGTAGACTCCGTGCATCAGGGTGCTGACCAGCCGCGCAAAGAGCTGGAAGTCCCGGTAGCTCAGAGCCCCCACGGCGGCGCCGTCCATGGCGGGATGCATGTGGATGATGTCGGTTCCGAGAGCGACATGAACGGTCACCGGCATTTCCAGCTCAGCCGCCGTGGCCAGGAGACTCAAATGGGAGTAGGGCGCCCCGCTTCTGAGAAGCTCTTCTCCCACCGCCTGCCCCAGCCCCATGGAGCCCCGGGCATAGCCTTTGGCAATGGCACCGTGTATGAGCTCGGATGTCTCCCGGGCGGTTCCAAAGTCACCGTGCCCCAGATGAGCCGCCACATCCTCGGAGGTTTTGCCGGCCAGAGCCACTTCCACGTCGTGAATGATGCACGCGCCGTTCAGGGCCAGTCCGGTGAAGATCCCGCGCCGAAACGCATCCACCATGACCGGGTTCAGCCCCACCTTGATGGGATGGGCCCCCATCCCGAGCAGAAGCGTGCGGCCTCCGCGCACCGCGCGCGCCAGCGCCGCCACGGCCTGTTTGAGCAGACTCGCCGCCAGGATGTCCGGAAGACTGCCCATGAACCGCGAGAGGTCTCCACCCGCCTGCCACGGCCTGCTGAAGTCATCGACCGTGACCTTGCTGGGCCGGTCCATGAGGCTGGTGGTCTGAAGGGATTCAAAGCTCAGCGGTTCCCACTTCTTGGAGGTTTTCTCCTGGCTCATAGAGGGGTCTCGTGATCTCCGAAAAGGATTTCATCCACAAGCCCGCACAGGATATGGCCGACCGTGATGTGGCATTCCTGGATGCGCGCCGTGGTCCTGGACGGAACGTGGAGGATCAGGTCGCAGTAAGTATCCATTTGGCCAAGGGTTGCTCCGGCCCAGCCCATGGTGTGCAGTCCATGCTCCCGTGCCCATTTCAGGGCTTTCACGACGTTGGGCGAGGATCCGCTGGTGCTGATGCCAAGGGCCGCATCGCCGGGTTGAGCCAGGGCCTGGAGCTGCTTCAGGAAAATGTCGTCGAAGTGGTAGTCGTTGCTGATGCTGGTGAGGATCGATGTGTCGACCGTGAGCGAAATCGCGGGCAGAGGAATGCGCTCCCGCTGGAACCGGTTCACGAATTCGGCGGCCAGGTGCTGGGCGTCCGCGGCGCTGCCCCCGTTCCCGAAGAGAAAGAGCCTGTGGTGGCCGCGAAAGGCCTGGGCGACCACCTCCGCCATCTCGACGATGAGAGTTGTGGAGGTCCTGGCAACAGCTTGTTTCAACTGAATGCTCTCTTGAAAGATCGAGTCGGCCGTCTTGTGGCAGAAATCCCGAAGCACCTGGTCCATGGGGTCAATCCTCAACGGCGGTCAACATCTCGGCGCAGGTCGCCATGTCCCTTCGGAGCAGCTCCAGCAGACGCGCCGCCAAAGGGCCTGGCTTGCCGCCGCCGATAGGGTGGTCGTCGTACCGCACGACGGGAAGGATGTCGAATGAGGTGCCGAAGACCAGAACTTCTGCAGCTTCGTAAGCCTGTGCCTGGGTGATGTCCGCCTCGCCCACCCGCGTCAGGGCTCCCTGGTCCAACAGGCCGGCTGCCAGCTCCATCACCCGCGTGACCGTGGTTCCCCGGAGGATCCGGTCAAACCGCGGCACCAGGAGCTCCCGATCCTGCGTGATGATGCCGACATTCTCCGTCGATCCCTCACCCAGACAGCCTTCCTCGTCGATGGAGACGGTGAAGTCCACGCCCGCGTCCTCGGCCTCTTTCTTCATGAGAACGTTGGGGAGGTAGTTGCAGCTCTTCATGTTGGCCAGATAGGCCTTCTTGATGGGAATATGACTGCTCTTCAGGGTTACGCCTTTTTCATACCTGGCAGCTGGGGTGGCTTGAAACCGGCTGCACACAACATACAGCTGGCTTGCCGGGCATTCGTAAGGGTTCGTCGAAAAGCCTCCGGGTCCTCTTGAAACATAGAGCCGGATGACGGCGTTTCTGACGCCGGCGGCCTGGATGGTGGCCCGGACGATGCGGGTGATCGAGGCGCGATCGAAGGGGAGATCGAGGAAGATCCCCTTTGCCGAGCCCTCCAGGCGGTCCAGGTGGCGCTCCAGGCCGTAGATCCGGCCCTCGACACACCTGAACGCTTCAAAGACTCCATCGCCCCGGTGGACGAGATGATCGTCGATGGGCACCATCATGAGGGCGGGATCCACCACAATGCCCCCGTACCAGCTGGAATACATGGCCAGATAATTGTCATGGTAGGCGGTCTTGAGGGCGATGAGCCGATCCACCACTTCGTCAAAGCTGAATTTGCGTATCATGGACTTCATTCCCTCCACCCGCCGGCGGCCTGCCCCCTTCTGCTTGCCCGCAGGCGCGGGGGGACCTATTATGAAGAGTGACTGCTGCTCTGGCCTGATCTGCAGGCGGGGTCACAATAATGAAGCCTTCCCGCTTCGGCAAGGGAAAAGGAAAGGAGCACAACCTGCAGGTGAAAGACATCTCGCGACAGCGGCTGGAAACCGTTGTGTTCGATTTCGATGGGACCCTCGCCGAGCTGCGGCTGGATTTTGGGCACATGAAACAGGAGCTGGCACTGATCGCCTCCGAGTACCTCGCCGGAGAGCTTGTGCCGCATCTGCCCGTCCTGGAGTGGCTCGATTTCCTCGAACAAGAAATCCAAATCCACGACAAGCCGGCGGCCCGCGAATTCCGGTCCAGGTCCAGTCGGATGATTGTCGAAATGGAGCTTGGGGCTTCCCGAGAAGGCATGCTCTTCCCATTCACCCGGATGCTGCTCAGGAAGCTCGATGCTCAGGGCGTCCAGACGGCCATCATCACCAGGAACTGCGCAGCCGCTGTTGAGGCTGTGTTTCCGGACATGGAGGAATTCTGTGGTTGTTTCCTGGCGAGGGACCACGTGGTCAGTGTGAAGCCCGACCCGGAGCACCTGAGAATGGCGCTGGCCCACTTTGGGGCAGCTCCTGGAAATGCCCTGATGGTGGGGGATCATCCCCTGGATATTCAGACGGGCAAGCGCGCAGGGACCTGGACGGCAGGGGTGGCGAGCGGAAGCGGCTCATGGGAGGACCTTGCCCGGAGTGGTGCGGACTGGCTCGCCTCCGACTGCGAGGAGCTTATCGACTTGCTGGAGTCGAACGGCCTTGTCTGAAACGGCGAATCTCAGCCAGTCATCTTCAGAATGATGGGGGCAGCCTCCATGCATGTCCAAACGTATTCGGATTCCATCAGCGCATCTCGAGTCCTGCTGCATTTTTCCGGGTGGCCCGACGCCGGTGAGATGGTCGAGTTTACCCTGGCAGAGCTCAAAAACATGGTTCCCATTGAACTGGTGGCTGAATGGAATCTCGAAGGGTACTGGCAGACCGAATCGCTCAGGCCGTTGGTCCAGGTGCATCACGGCCAGATCAAGCGCATGGAGTGGCCTTTGTTTCGCTTCTTCATGGGCAGGTACGGGGGGCGTGAGCCCTTCCTCGTTGGAACGGGGGCGGAACCGTGCAGGAACTGGAGGTCCTTCACCAGCGAACTGCTGGGGCTTCTTGGGCAATGGGGGTGCCGGGAGGTGGTTCTGCTCGGCAGCCTGTATGATCAGATCTTTCACGATGAAGTGGTCATATCGGCCATTGTTCAGGACACGAAGGGCTATAACCAGCTCCGGGAGCTGGGATGCCGACCGGCGGACTATGTGGGGCCCGGGTCCGTCCACTCGGCCATCCTCGAAGCGACGCAGGGCACGGAAATGAGGTGCCTCAGCATATGGACACACCTTCCCTACTATCTGCAGGGCCCCCACGAGCTGACCGCAGCTCGCTGCCTGGAGATCATCGGCGCCCTCCTGGGGTTCACCCTCGATCCGGTTCACCTGCGCCAGAGATGGGATGAGCGCGAGGGCGAGATCGAGGAGCTCATTCACAACGACCACGAGCTCCGACAGGCCATCGAAGTCCTCAAAAACGACCGTCAGCGGCGCCAGGCCGGCTCTCCCAACAATGTGCTGCGGATGGATGACTTCATGAAAAAGAGGCACGATCCACGACCGGACGAGGAGTGACACTCACGTGAGAACGCGCCAGCCGTGTGTGTGCCCAACCAGGAGGAATGAAGATGAAAGCACTTTGCTTCCATGATCACGGTTCTCAAGATGTGCTGCGCTACGAGGATGTACCCGATCCGGAGGTCAGGCCGGGCCGCGTCCTGATCGAGGTGAAGTCCTGTGCGCTGAATCACCTGGACATCTGGGTTCGAAGGGGTTGGCCGGGCCTCAAGCTCGAGATGCCTCATTGGGGAGGCTCGGACGTGGCCGGGGTGGTCGCCCGGGTGGGGGAGGGCGTCGAGGATTGGAGCGTTGGGCAGCGGGTCATCGTGGATCCCGGAATCAACGTGGCGGAGGATGAATACACGCGGAGGGGCGAGCACAGCGTCAGTCCGGGCTACCATATCCTGGGCGAGCACATTCGAGGAGGTCTGGCGCAATGTGTGGCCGTGCCTGCCTCCAACCTGATGGCCATTCCGGATCACCTGGATTTCCGGACCGCCGCTGCTCCCCTGCTGGTGACGATCACGGCATGGAGAATGCTCATGCACCGGGCGAAGCTCCTGGCCGGTGAAACGATTCTTATTGTGGGTGCGGGCGGTGGCGTGAACACCATGGCGACGCAAATCGCCAAGCTGGCCGGAGCGACGGTCTTCGTGGTTGCCAGCAACGCCCAGAAGGCTGCCGGTGCCTATGAAATGGGGGCCGATCACGTCATCGACCGGTCTCAGGTCGACTGGGGGCGGGAAATCATGCGCCTGACGGAGCGCCGGGGTGTCGACGTGGTGGTGGACAACGTGGGGGCCGCAACCCTCAACACCAGCATGAGGGCTGTGGCCCGTGGGGGCCGCATCGTGATCATCGGGAACACCAGCGGCCCCGAAATCCAGATCGACATCCGCTATATTTTCAGCAAGCAGATCAGCATCATCGGCAGCACCATGGGAACCCACCAGGATTTCCGGGATGTGAATGCGCTGCTCTGGTCGGGCAGGCTTCGAACGATCATCGACACGGTAATGCCCATGAGCGAAGGTCGTGAAGCCTTCGCGATGATGGAACGGAGCGAGCAGTTCGGCAAAATCGTCCTGGAGCCGTAATGCCTGTCTCAAGACTGCCCGGCTGTGGTTGATCGTCATTCCGAAATGTTTCCTGCCGGCATCTAGAAACGGCCTGAATACGCCCTTCCGCCAATATGACGGAAGGGCTTTCTCGGTACGATAAAGGGATTTCTCAGGCAGGGTGGGAAAGAGCGGAAGCGTTGCCCACCGGGAAGGGCGGCTTCACGTCCGGTGGGCAAGATAAGGCAGTTGACCACCCCACACTGAAAGAGCATCTGGCCTCATTTCTCGTTGTAGTCTTACAAATCCCCCCGGTACGTCGCCCCCTGTGAGGAGGCTTCCTTTTCCTCCTCCAGTTTGCGCATCAGGCCACGGAAGATGATGAGCTTCTGGATGTCCTGAGTGCCCTCGCCCAGGGAGGATGCCCACGCATCCATGGGGAACTTGTGCACGGGGTGCTCGTGAACCACGGAGGCTGCGCCGAAGAGATCCGCCGCCCAGGTGCTGACCTCCCGGGCGATCTGAACCGTGAGATACTTGGCCATGGAAGCCTCCAGCTGGAAATCCAGCCCTTGATCCTTGGCCCAGCATGCCCTGTAGACCATGAGTCTGGCTGCCTCGATTCGGCTGTAAAGGTCTGCAGCTTCGAAGGATTTGGCCTGAAACTCGAGAATGGGTGTCCCGAAGGCCCTCCGTTTCCGGGCGTGATCCAGGCCGAGCTCAAAAGCTCCGACCGCGTTCCCCAGGGTCAGGGCGCTGATGGGAAGGCGACTGTGGGTGAAGATCTCGAGCACCTGTTGCAGCCCTCGACCGGGCTCCCCGAGCAGCCATTCATCCGGCACGAAAACATGATCGAGCTGAATCCGCGTGAGATCCGAGGGAATCCAGACCTTCTTGTTGAGCTTCTTCCTCTTCACTCCCTCGGCGGAGAGATCCACGACGTACATGGAAAGTCTGCGGTTTCTGGGGGCGTCCGGATCGGAGACCGCCGTGATGAGAGCGTAGTCGCTCATGGCTGCATTGGTGGCGAATGCCTTGGTGCCGCTCAACAGCCATCCGCCGTCCGTCTTTTCCGCACGCATGGCGATGTTCGCCACATCGCTGCCGGCCGTGGGCTCGGTGTTTCCGAGGCAGATCAGAAGATCCCCGCGAGCGGCCGGCTCCAGGAATGTGCGCTTCTGACTGTCGGATCCGAAGAGCCACAAACCCTTCGCACCCAGAGAAATCTGCACCAGCACGACCACAGCGACTCCCGGAGAGAGCTTCGCGATCTCCTCGGTGCGCGCGGCCTGTTTGAGAGCACTGTGCTCTTCGACGCGTTCACCATTCACGCTGAAGCCCAGCCACTCCTCACTCCCCATGGTTTCGATGAGGCTCCTCGGCACGGCTTCCTCTCGGTACCACTGATGGAGGTTCGGGTTGACATGAGTTTCGAGGAAGCGGATGAAACGCTTCCGATCGTCCTGAACGTCCGGGGGGAGGGAGAAATCCATGATTATCGTCTCCTTGCCTGAAAGTTGCCCTTAACCTCAGCCCTTGCAGGAAGCCCATGGCCATCCGTTCACGGAAGTGGCCGCACTCCGTCGGTTGAATCTTCAACGGTCGAGGTCTTCCACCAACATAAATTTATGACCGCCCACCCCCAAGGGAAGCCCCCCGAGATGCATTGAGCCAAAACCATGGTCATCTCAATGTGATAGAGGCGTACAGCCTGTCTCGATCACCGAAGCAGCACGAGAGTCAGAGACGGCACGAAGGTGATGATGGCCAGGGTCGCCAGGAGAATGGCCAGGAAGGGAAGCGAGGCGATGTAGAGGTACACGATGGGCTTGTCGAAGCGCAGGCCGGCAATGAACAGATCCATCCCGACCGGTGGCGTGGAATACCCGATCTGGAGGTTCGTGAGAAAGATGATGCCGAGATGCAGCAGGTCGACCCCATAGCTGTTGGCAATGGGGATAATGAGGGGCACCACGATGACCAGCGCCGAGAACATGTCCAGGACACAGCCGACGCCCAGAAGGAATATATTGAGAATGATCAGGAAGCCGGTCTTGCTCTCCACATGAGTCTGCATGAACCCCAGGATCCGGTTCGGCACCTGCTGATCCACCAGGAAGCTGTTGAACGCGAGGGATGCCCCGAGAATAAGCACAATGGCCCCCACCATCACAGCCGTCTTGAGGATGATGGTCGGTAAATCCCGGATCTTCACCTCGCGATGGATGACCGTCTCCGCCACAAAGACGTAGAGAACGGTGATGGCCGCAGCTTCACTGATGGCCAGGAAACCACTGAAAACTCCTCCTATGACGACCACCGGGAGCAGCAGCTCCCAGACGGCCCCCTTCAGAGCGCCTGAAATTTCGGCCAGGCTCATGGGCGTTTCGCACTGTTCCGAGGGGCAGTCGGATTGGCGCTTGCGAACGCCCTGCCACACCGAGTACAGCATGAGCAGGATCAGCATGAGCAGGCCGGGCAGGATCCCGGCCAGGAACAGCTCGGAAATCTTCACCTCCGCGACCATTCCATACACGATGAGCGGCAGACTGGGGGGGAAGAGCAGCCCCAGGCTCCCGCACGTGGTGAGGAGCCCCAGGGAGAACTTCTCAGAATATCGATCCTGGATGAGGGCCGGAAGCAGCAGGCCGCCCAGGGCGACGATGGTGATGCCCGAAGCCCCGGTCAGCGCCGTGAAAAAAGCTGAGGTGAGGAGCGCGACGATGGCCAGTCCGCCGGGAGCCCGACCCAGGAGCGCGGTGCTCAGGCGCACCAGGCGCTTGCTGGCGCCGCTTTCAGCCAGCATGTACCCGGCCATGGCGAACAGCATCAAGGCCACGATCATGGGGTTCGAAGCCAGCCGGTACATTTCGATGATGACCAGCGAAACGTTGATCTCCAGGATGAGGAATGCCAGGATCGATGCCCCGGCGATGACCGAAAACAGGGGGGCGCCTGACAATGCGGCCAGGCTCAGCAGAAGGGCGACGAGGGATTTCATGCGTGCGCCACAGGGGCCAAAGTGCGCAGGTTCCGCCAGAGCTGACTCAAGCTCCGCAGGGTCATGACCAGGAAGCTCAGGGGGAAGATCGTCTGCAGCCACCAGTAGGGGATGTCGAGAAAGGCGAAATAGCCCGAGGATTTTTCGTCGCCTAGGAAAATCCATGATGCGTAGAACAGGACGGTGCAGACGGCGGAGAGAAAGACAACCCGAAGAAGCCCCAACAGCGATCTGAGCCATCGTGTCGAGATCAGGGCGGACAAGTCGATGTGAATGTGCTTGTCCTCAGCGGTCGCACGGCAGGCCCCGAGAAAGCCGATCCAGAGGACCACATGCCGGAGGAAAATGTCCCCCCAGACGATCCCCGTCGAGAAGAAGTTGCGCAGAACAATCTGGTAAAGGGCAAACAGAACCAGAAGGACCATCATGAGCACGATGGTCCATCGCTCGAGCAGGTCATAGAGCCTGATCGCCTGCTGTAATGTTTGAGAAAAGCGGGAGCTCATGGGCTCTTCTTCGGATTCGCTCGAAGCTCGGCCACCAACCCTCTCACGGCCTTGGTCGTGTCGGGAGGCAGCAGCTTGGGATCGAGATCGTTCATGGCGGCATCGCTCAGATCTTTGAATGCCTGAACCTGGTCGGGCGACGGCGTGACTCGTTGGACGCCGCGCTTGAGAATCTGTTCCATGGCCTCGGCATTGTCTTTCCGAGTTCTTTCGACCACGCGTCGGATGTGCTTGCCGCAAACCTCTCTCACCTTGGCCTGCAGGGGTTGCGGGATTCTGTCGAACGCCTTCTTGTCAAGGACGAGCGCCCCGCCGATATAAGTCAGCGGAAGATCCGTGATGTACTTGACCTGAGTGTTCCACTGGGTGGCCAGGGCATAATAGGGCGAGTTGTAGACCACGTCCACCAGCCTGGTTTGCAGCCCCATGAGCACGTCCGGAACACTGATGGCAACTGTCGAAACGCCGATGCGGTTGATCAGGGCCTGCGACATGGGGGCATTCGCCTTGGCCCAGACTCGCTTGCCTTTCAAATCCTCCAACGCGGCAATGGGCGTCGAGGACATGAAATAAACGAATCCCAGTTCCGGCCATCCCAGGACGACGAATCCCCGTTCTTCAAACTTCTGTTTGAGCTGCTTGTCCAGATGCTCGAGAACGTAGTCCACTTCACGGTTGTCCCTGAACATGAAAGGGATCAGAAAGGTACGCAAATCCGGGTTGATGTCCGTGAGAGCGGTGGACATGAACGCCGCCCCTTGAATCACGTTGGCTCTGAGCTTGCGGAGCACGTCCTCTTCATCTCCCATGACCGAGCCCGCATACATTTTGAATCCGACCTTGCCGTTCGTTGTGCGGATCAGTTCGGCATTCATCTCATCAAAAATCTGCGTGAGCGAGCTGTTCTCAGGAGCCAGAGTCGCCAGTTTCAGCTCGATTTCGGGAGGACCGGCGCACAATCCAGCCGACGGCACGATCAGCAGGATCGCGGCAACGCAACAGCCTGCGACCCAAACCGATCCGCCGCGTGCGCGGGTATCCGATCTCCTCAGGGAGAACACTTTAGGAAGGCCCATCAAAGAATTCCTCCGTTCGCTCCAGAAGACTGCGTGCTTCTTCCCTCGCCATGGCGTTGGAAAGGGTCAGATCCGGAACCTGACCCTCGGGTGCATCGATCACTCCCTGAAGAGTCGACTCGAACAACCGGCGATCCTTCATGCCACGGGCATAATTCTCAGCGTACATCACGCGGGCCGCCAGGACCTGGTCGCCACCCAGCTCAAAGGCCCGCTGGAAATGTGTTTGCGCCTGGGCCAGCTGACGCTCGCTCACGGGCGGCTTTGAACATAGGTACACGGCCATGAGCAGGTGTGGCCCACCATAGTGGAAAGCTTCATCCAATTCGAGACTTCGGGTGATGGCGGCCTCCAGAGCGGGCAGATCCGCCACAGCTTCCGGCTTGCCCGTGCTGGCGCCTATCCAGCCTCCCCATGCGGCAGCGGTCCAGAACAAGGCAGGGACATCCTCTTGCCCGTAGTGGCTGAGGAAGACCTTGAAGCTTTCCACATCTCCCGCCGCGGCGTTCCGGATGCTGGACCCGTCATCATCGGACAGGGCACGAAATCCGTGATCCCGTGCCTTGAGGTACAGCAGTCGCGCCCTCGCCTGAGACTCCGCATCATCCGGCAGGGTGGCCGCATAGCTCGCATACGTCTGGCATGCAGCCAGGTGCAGCCGCTGGTTGTCCGGGTAGGCCTCCAGGAGACCGTCCAGCAACATCAGGTATGCGGGGGACCCCTCCCGAACGAGCGCCGGATCGGATTGCTTCAATGCACCTTTGGCCACATCCTCCATGGTCAGGGCCACCGCCGCCACCCGAGTCGATTTCAGCGGCACGCAACCGGAAATCAGGATAAGAGCCAGCAAGGCCATGACAGGGCCATACGGCCGTGGAGAACCAGTCATTTAAAACATCCTTCACCACACAGAAACAAAGGTTTGAGCAAAGCAAAGTTACAAAATGGGGCCATTTGCGGGTACCAGGCCCCGAATGTGACATGAATGTTTGATACTTGCCCGTTAACTCTTTGTCAAGGAAGACTCCCGAGGAAGAAGCGGGTGCTCGTGGGAGATATACTGGCATGCAAACGGTGGGGGTATGTGCGGGTCATTCGGAGGAGAACCCCGTCAATGCGCGATGAACCTTTCGACGGCGGGGCAGCAGGGGGGAGCCCGGGGGAATCGAGGCCCCCCCGGGCAAACGCCGATCATGTCCTGAAGGCGAGGCAGACTGTACTTTCAATCACTGCTCCGACAAACACGGCAGCCCTCACGAAGTTCGGGTTCTCTGAGGTCCATTCCTCCAGGTAGAACAACATACCCAAGCCCATCACGATAAACGGCAATTCAAACATGCGACCATCCTTTCTGGATTCCAACAGTCTTTCGGGCTATGCTGAGCTTCCTGCCCGAACCGTGATCTCGCTCTTCCGTGTCTTTCCCGGGATCGATGATTTCTCCGACACTATCGGTCTGCGACCCGCTTCTCTTAACTTCAGACTGTGACAGTAGCAATTGAGCATAAGGCATGCCAAATGACACTGCCGCCCGCAATCTTTTGGTACGTTTCTCCCTGAGGGTTGCCGAATCCACATGCAGCCAGAAAGTGAGCACGGACAACTCTCGAAATGGGGACTCGGAAAAAATCGAGCTGTGCATCTAACATATATTGAGAATAGGTGGGAAAGAATCTTTCGCAAGTCTTGAATACGCCTCTGATCGGGCTTGGCGATTTGTTTATTTGTGCTATCACCGGCGGGATTTGAACTCCTCTTCGTTTCATGGCATTATGCTTCGAAGAATTTGACACCGAAACACCAACGCTGCATTCCATTATGGAGGTCATCGGCTCATGAAGAGAGTATTGTCCGCATTTGTATTGATCCTCGCTGTCAACCTTCTGTTTCCCTGTGCGGGATTCACCTGGGGTGACGAGGTATCGGAGGTGACGTCCGCCATCCAGGTCATGAACGAAATCATGACGATTCCGGAGGGCGGAATCCCTGACTCACTCCTGAGAGACGCAGCAGGAATCGCGATCTTTCCAGGGCTGCTCAAGGCCGGTTTCATCCTCGGAGCCCGTTATGGCGAAGGGGTTCTGCTCGTTCGGAACCAGGACAGAACCTGGAGCAACCCGGTCTTCTTCCGGCTCATGGGAGGGAGCATCGGCTGGCAGATCGGGGCCCAATCGACGGATATCATCCTGGTGTTTCGGACGATCCGGAGCATGGATGCCATCACGGGCGGGAAATTCACCCTGGGGGCGGACGCTTCGGTCGCCGCCGGTCCCGTTGGGCGCCACGCGGAAGCCAGTACGGATATTCTGCTGCGAGCCGAGATCCTGTCTTATTCGCGGACCCGGGGCCTGTTTGCCGGTGTTTCGCTGGAAGGGGCGGCCGTTCAGGTGGACTATGGCTCAACCGAGACCTTCTACAATATGCCTGCGGTCATGCCAGTCCAGATCTTCAACGGCAGGGAAATCCAGGTGCCGCCCATTGCCGAGCAGCTCAAGCAGACCCTCCTGCGGTATTCGGGACGTTAAAGCCGAAGGGAGGGTAAGGCCTCATGAAGGCAAGGCAACAGAAGGGCAGGAGGACGATGGAGGTCTGCAGTCCGTGACGACCCATTCTCGCTCCGTCCCCTGGAGGCGCCTGTCGGATGAGTTCTCGGATTACAGTCCTGAAAGAGACGAACTGGCCTTCCATGAGGATGATTTCGTAAGATCCCTGGTGGCTCCCGTGCCTCCTTTCGTGGGCTTTTTGCTCGGGAGGAAATTGGAGCTTGGAGCAACGTATGGAGCGGCAGTGAGGGACCTGTATTTCTTTCTCCTCGGAAAACGTTACGAGGAACGTTTGAATCTGCTGCATTTTGCCTTCGACATATTCGACGAATCAAGCCAGCTGCCCAGGGAGGTCATCGATCGGACCCCTTTTCCGCATGAGGACGGCCTTCCGAGATATGGGGATCCGAGCGTCTTCGCGTGCCGTCCAGGGGCGACGACGGACGCATGAGCCCGGCAGCATGGAGGATGGAAGATGGCCTTGTATCTCGTACAGCATGGGAAGAGCCTGCCCAAGGACGTGGACCCGGATCAGGGGTTGTCCCAGGAAGGCGTCGCCCAGGTGGAGCGCATCGCAGGGGTGGCCAGGGGCTACGGGGTTCGGGTGGCGAAGATCCTGCACAGTGGAAAGAAGCGGGCGGAACAGACCGCAAACCTGATGGCGGCCGCACTGGAGCCTGAAAGCGGGATCGATGTGGCTGAAGGTCTCCTGCCTTTGGATGCGGTTTCCCTCTGGGCCGGCAAGCTCAGAAGTGAAGATGGCCTGATGCTCGTCGGGCACCTGCCGTTCATGGCGAAGCTGGCATCGATGCTGGTGGTTGGCGCCGAACAGCCCATGATCTTCAAGTTCCAGAACGGAGGCATCGTCTGTTTGGACTGGAACGCCGAAGATGCCTCCTGGTTCATCAAGTGGGCTCTCATGCCCAACATCTCCTGACATTTCTCAGCGCACATCTCAAGCATTCGTCGGCATGGCCTTGGGCCCCCCCCGCCTCTCGTGAGGGGAGTCTCGAGAGGAAAGGGCTCACGTGCCGATCCCCGTCCACCGATATCGTTAACAAATACTAAGTACAACACACGCTGTCGAAATCAGGGAAAAAAGACTCACGGGGGCTCGAGCTCGTTTTCTCGATGAAATAATCCGGATCGGGAGGTGCTGAGATGTTTTCGGTGGGAAAATTCGATTGGAAGAACATCATGGGTGGTGACGGTCTTCTGAGAGACCTTGGGAGAACAAGAGGCGGCGTGCTCAAACCGCTGGTTTCCGGACTTCTGCGCAATGCTTTGGGTGATGGGGAACAGAGCGGAGATCGCCTCAGGTTGTCCAGGCCGTTGCAGTTCCTCCAGCAGAGTGGGCTGGATCTGGAACGGAGCACCGTGAGAGAGGAAGCTCAGCTGCTCGACTTCAGTTTCTCCTTCCAGGACGAGCACATTCGCAATCTGTCGACTGGCGGCGTCCTGGATGTCCGCTCCCAATCCCTCAAAATGGACTTCTCCTTCCAGTCTTATGTGAAGACAGTGGACCCCGTTACGCGTCAGGAACGTGAAGAGCTGTTCCAGTTTGAATTCCACCTGGAGGCGAGCAATATCCAGATGCAGGAGGGAAGGGATGAGGTGAAGAAAGAAGACGTCCTGGAATTCGCTCGGAAGATCCTCAAGAAGGTTGCCCAAATGCGTGCCGAGGGAACGGAGATCGATGGCCTGGTCCTGGACAGGGAGGACCTGAAGGATTTCGGAGCTGCTGAGAATGGAAAGCTGCTGAAGCAAATCAGCCAATTGATAGACCTGATGAGATCCCTTGACCGGATCGATGGGAGAAGGGGGCATCACGAACTGCTCGAGGCCGAAAGGGAGAAGACAAGAGTGGTGGATGAGTCCCGGTATGAGGAATTCAAGCTGGACTTCTCGCTGAGTGTCAGCCGGATCGAATCCGTCATCTCCGGAGCCGAGCCCCTGGCCCCCGCTGAGATCCCTGCAGAAAACCCCGAAGCGGCCCTTGGCGCTTCTGACGAGACCGCTGCCGCCCGGCCATAACTCCTGAAATCATGCACAGGCTCCATTCAAGCCGTTGAGGGGACCCTTCTGGGTGAGGGATCCCTCAACGGCTTTTTGTCTTCATCACACCGAACGCCTCCTTCGGTCAATCCCCCCGAGTCAATGCGCTTCTTCATCGCTACTGAAGCCAGGGTTGAACACTTCGATTCCTCGGTGGTGCTTGTCTCGCGTCCTTGAAATCGTGGGGAAGCGCTCAAAGAGGAACGGCACGTGTTGATTTGAGGGCGTGTGCAAGGTAAAGAGATGCCAAGGTGCTCACAGAGGGTCGAGCTGTTCCGGGCGGCAGGGGATGGGTGAGCAGGAAAGATTGAAAGTGCCTGATTGGTGCCCCGTTGATTGTCGAAAGTC
>Ga0105106_10000345_pt1 | contig 33065 bp, 29 predicted proteins | sample PPLLaktember2015_5_FD_79109 | JGI IMG/M metagenome (GOLD analysis project Ga0105106, IMG submission 79109) | Freshwater sediment microbial communities from Prairie Pothole Lake near Jamestown, North Dakota, USA - PPLs Lake P8 Core (1) Depth... | ecosystem: Environmental > Aquatic > Freshwater >...
AATCAAGGGAACTTATATGTCAGCGATCCCGAAGGATTCCGAATCTTACACTTCACCCGAACCGGGACCTTCATAAACTTCTTCGGAGATTATGGAACTGGATTGAATGGATTTAATCTCCCTGCCGGGATTGCTGTGGATGCCGATAATGGTCTATGGGTAGCTGATAGCGCTAACCACCGGATATTGCATTTTACAGTGCCAGAAGAATAGATATTATATATGTGACCTACAATCCATTATCTTCGTCAAGACCGGCTGGAAAATCAGCATGGTATAATGCCCGCGTCCAAGCCTGTTAGCCACCTCCGGTTGGAGAGGATCAAAAGGAATGAAACTACACGAATATCAATCAAAATTAATATTTGCAAAATACCAGGTGCCCATCCCAAAAGGACGCGTGGCAGCTACTGCTTCTGAAGCTCGAACGATCGCCGGTGAACTGGGTGGCCGTGTGGTCATCAAATCACAGGTGCTGGTAGGTGGGCGGGGTAAAGCCGGCGGGATCCGCCTAGCGAAAGATGCACATGAAGCCGAAGAAGTCGCAACCCAAATCCTGGGAATGGAGATCAAAGGTTTACCAGTCCGTAAAGTCTTGGTGGACGAAGCTGCTAGCATCTCAAAAGAGATCTATCTGGGGATCACCAATGACCGGACTGCTCGAAAACCAGTGATGATGGCATCTGCAGCGGGTGGGGTTGAAATTGAAGAAGTCGCCCGCCTGACCCCGGAAAAAATCATTAAAATTCATATTGATCCTCTGCTTGGATTGAAAGACTACCAGGCTCGGGATATCGCAGTGGGAATTGATCTACCCAAGGAACATTGGAAAATGTTTGGGCAAATTGCCACCGGTCTATGGCGGGCATATCAGGAATGCGATGCCACACTGGCAGAGATCAATCCCCTGGTTATAACCGGCGACAACCGCTTGATCGCCCTGGATGGGAAGATGGTTCTTGACGACAATGCACTTTACCGCCATCCTGAGTTGGTTGAGCTACGCGACCTGGATGTAGAAGATCCGGCGGAGGTTGAAGCGCGAAAATATGGCCTATCCTTCATAAAGCTTGAAGGCAACATTGGATGCATGGTGAACGGTGCGGGACTGGCAATGACCACCATGGATATCATCAAATTGTTTGGTGGAGAACCCGCTAACTTCCTCGATATTGGTGGGGGTGCTGGCTCAGATAAGGTTGCCGCGGCCTTGCGCATCATCCTTTCTGATAAAAATGTGAAAGCCGTGCTTTTCAATGTGTTTGGTGGGATAACCCGCTGTGATGAAGTTGCCCACGGCATATTAACCGCACTGGATGAAGTCAAACTAAAAGTTCCCATGGTAGTTCGCCTCGTCGGAACCAATGCAGCGGAAGGTCGCCATCTGCTCGCCGGTGCAAAAATGATCACTGCTGAAACCCTCGCCGAAGCAGCCCAAAAAGTTGTTGCCGTTGCTAAGGCACAGGAGTTAATCCAATGAGCATCCTGGTAAATAAAAACACTCGTCTGGTGGTGCAGGGCATCACGGGCACTGAAGGATTGTTCCACACTACACAGATGGTCGACTATGGGACCAATGTTGTGGCTGGCGTAACTCCCGGGAAGGGTGGCGAATGGGTAGTGGACGGCAAGATCCCCGTATTTGACACCCTAAAGCTTGCGGTTGAGGCGACGGGGGCTAACACCAGTGTCATTTTCGTCCCTGCACGCTTCTCAGCTGATGCGATATTCGAGGCAGCAGATGCAGGAATTTCTTTGATCGTCTGCATTTCAGAAGGCATTCCTGTTCAGGACATGATGCGCGTACGCAACTATCTTGATCAAAAACATGTCCGGCTGGTAGGTCCTAATTGTCCTGGACTGATCACACCCGGTGAAGCCAAAGTTGGCATAATTCCCGGTAATATCTCCATCCCTGGGAATATTGGTGTCGTCTCTCGCTCAGGCACACTGACCTATGAAGTGATCTATGCGCTGATGCTGCTCAACCGTGGTGTATCGACTTGTGTGGGTATCGGCGGTGATCCTATCAACGGTACGAGTTTTATTGACTGCCTAAGCATGTTCGAAGCTGACCCTCAAACGGAGAAGGTTGTGTTGATTGGTGAGATCGGTGGCACCGACGAAGAAAAAGCTGCCGAATTCATTGCTGCCAAAATGACCAAGTCGGTGGTCAGCTTCATCGCCGGACAAACAGCACCACCTGGGAAACGCATGGGTCATGCAGGTGCAATTGTTGAGGGCGGTTCAGGTCTGGCTGCAGACAAGGTTAAAGCTCTCCAGGCTGCTGGTGTAAAAGTTGCATCCCACCCTGAGGAGATCCCTAGCCTGCTGAAGTAATAATCTATAGTACAGAAACATGCACCCAACCTTGAATTAGGATGGGTGCATCTTTTTGAAAATACTTTAACAGAAAACAACCTGCCAGGATTCCGACAGGTAAAAACAACTGGAAGAGATTATCTATGGAGCACGATTCAGTACAATACTGACCAGAACAAATTCGCCAATCGAATTAAATTGCATAGTAATGGTGATCCGGTCAGATGCATCATTTGTCCGAGCTATGGTCACATTATTCCGGCTGCCAACAGGCGCTTCGTTAGGACCTTCGTGCCACCCTGCTTCTGTTAATTTCTCCTGGTACCATGTATATACCTCCTCCAAGGATATCCCATCCATGGTAAACCCCATGTTTTGAGAGGATCTTGAAATCTGGAAATCACGATGGTCGTCCATGATAGGAACATCAATCGGTTGACCATATACCCCTAGTGCAGGTGTCTGTGTTGCTTCTGCATCTCCAGCTGCTGGTTCTTCTCCACCAGAACCAGCTGAAGGCAAGGTCGATACCGACTCTTCAACTACTTCCTCAGGCTCTACCCTCGCACTGGATGGCGAGCAAGCGCTGATAATTCCAAACAGCATTATTAATACCAACAAGTAGTACAGGGAACCTTTATTGCTCATCTGTCTCTTCCTCCAAGGTGAAATCTAGAGCGGCAAGGCCAGCCGCATTTATCCAATTTAAATACTAATTAAAGGATTATTACGTTCAAAACAAGACCTGGATTTACCTAAAGAGGCGCAGTAATAGCTGCGCCTCCTTTGGTTTAGTTTACCTAACCTGCTATTTATGATGGGTCGATAGATATTCAACTGCCTGGCCAACAGTTTTGATGGTTTGAGCATCCTCGTCCGAGATCTCACCCCCAAATTTATCCTCGAATTCCATAATCAACTCAACCAGATCCAACGAGTCAGCTTCAAGATCCTCGCGGAAGCGTGCTTCCATCGTCACTTTTTCCCCATCGACACCAAGCCGATCGATGATAATCTCCTTAACTTTTTCATACACTGCAACAGTATCAGACATGATTGTTCCTCCATATTAGGTTTGTAGCCATTGCGGGCAATTGTAACTCGCGTGGCTATTCTGTCAAGCCCCGTTCGCAGATTGTTGACATGCTCTTCTCTGGCTGGTAAGATTATCCACATCACAGGAACACCAACCTATGCCTAAAGTTGCGCCAATCAGCAAACGAAAATCAGACCATATCCGTATAAACCTGGAAGAGGATGTGCGATCTGGGATCACCACAGGATTGGAACGATATCGATTCATACATCGAGCGTTGCCTGAACTAGACCTCGAGAATATTGATCTAAGTAGCGATATTTTCGGAAAAAAACTTCAGGCACCTATCCTGATCTCATCGATGACTGGAGGCACTCCAGAAGCTGCAAAGATCAATTTCGCTCTCGCCGAAGCAGCCCAAACAACCGGGATAGCTATGGGATTGGGATCGCAGCGTGCGGCTCTGGAGGATCTAGCTCTTATACCTACATACCAGGTCCGCCGGCAAGCTCCAGATATTTTGCTGTTTGCTAACTTGGGAGCTGTTCAATTAAATTACTCATACGGTCTGGCTCACTGCCAACGCGCGGTTGATATGGTCGAGGCTGATGCATTATTTCTGCATTTCAATGCATTACAGGAAGCCATTCAACCGAATGGTGACACGCATTTTTATGGATTGGCCCAGAAAGTCGAGACGATTTGCCGTGCCTTGTCAGTACCGGTGATTGCCAAAGAGGTCGGTTGGGGCTTCTCGAACGCGGATATCAGGATGCTTATACAATGTGGTATCTCAGCCATTGATGTTGCAGGTGCTGGTGGCACTTCCTGGTCGCAAGTAGAGATGCATCGCGTTGAGAATGAAAGCCAGGCACGACTTGCATCCGCGTTTAAAAATTGGGGCATCCCTACGGCTGAATCAATCCTGCTTGTAAGCTCAATTGCCCCGGATCTGCCAATCATTGCATCTGGCGGGTTACGAACTGGGATTGATATCGCTAAATGTATTGCTCTCGGTGCCAGGCTGGGTGGCATGGCTAGCCCATTCTTAAAAGCTGCGTCAAGGTCAGTGGAAGATACTATCCAGACTATCGATGAGATCATTCGGGAGATCCGGATTTGTATGTTCGCCTGTGGTGCCAGCAACTTATCTCAGCTGCAATCGGATAAACTAATAATCTCGTAATTCAGATATTTGAATCATTCATGATGCTCAACCAATTCTTACAGATTTTTCTACCTGTTATCGAGGCCGAGCTGGTTGCCGCAGTTAACCGTGCGGATGGAGACAGACTCGCTGACCTTCACAATATACTGGCATATCATATGGGTTGGGAAGGCGAAGGTGCTGGTCCAGAGGCACGTGGTAAACGCATTCGACCGATGTTAACCTTGTTGGTAACAGCTGCTGCGGGTGGAGAGTGGCGTTCTGCTCTCCCGGCCGCTTGCGCAATCGAGCTGATCCATAATTTTTCGCTAATCCATGATGACATTGAGGATAATAGCCCTCAACGCCGTGGCCGGTTATCCATCTGGAACCGGTGGGGAATTGCCCAGGCTACCAACGCCGGTGACGCCATGTTCACCCTGGCTCATCTTGAGCTCTTGCATCTGATAGATTTCTTGCCCACTTCTAAAGTGCTTCAGGCGGTAAATCTGCTCCAACAGACCTGCCTACATTTGACACAAGGTCAATACCTTGATATTTCCTTTGAAGACCGTCAAGATCTTACCGAGGCGGATTATTGGGAAATGATCTCCGGTAAAACTGGAGGGCTGATGGCAGCCTGCACCGAACTGGGAGCTCTGGCAGCTTCTGCCCAAGAGATTATTTGCCAGGCTTACCAGCTGTTTGGCCGATCCCTGGGTCTGGCTTTTCAAGTACAGGATGATCTATTAGGTATCTGGGGTGATAATCAGTTAACCGGGAAATCCGCAGAGAGTGATCTGATCACCGGTAAGAAAACACTACCGATCCTATTTGGAATCAACCAACGCGGTAAGTTCTATAATCGCTGGCTGCGAGGACCAATATCACCAGACGAGGCTCTTGAAGTAACACATCTTTTGGAAATCGATGGTGGACGGTTTTATGCACAAGAACAAGTGGATCAGTTGACCAATCAGGCTCTGGAAGCCCTGGAGCTTGCTCAGCCAATTGGGGATGCAGGCGTGGCACTTCATGAGCTGGCTGAACAGCTGCTTCACCGGCAAGCATAAACAAACATTACTATCGATAAATAATGGATTTTTCCAAAGATAATTGATCTGGACGTGTCATGATAAACTGGCTTCGTAACCTTTCTTTTTTACGGCTTCGATGATCTGTTCGACGGTTACCTTGGAATCATCAAATTCGACCTGCATTTGTCCTTTCTGATAGCTGGCATTGATCCGCTTTACCCCATCCAACTCATCCTCAATGCCTTCTATGCGCATCACACAGGATGAGCAGTGCATGCCAATCACACGGAAAGTAAGTTTCATGGGCTGCCTCGCTTATTGATCAAAAACGATTTGCCCACCATACATACCCATTGAGCATGTGAACCGGAGGACAGTTCCATTCGTCTGAGCTGGAATATCGATCGGTACTTGACCGGATTCCGGAAGCACAGTTTCTAAGCCTAAGGCAGGGATTACGAAAGCCCTGGTACAAGAATAAGTATCCTTAGTAACCACATTCAGTGTGAATGGCATGCCTGCTCTGGCATGGATTACCTGTGGGCTATAACCATTATTTTGGGCGTTTAATACCAATACATTTTCCCCCAACAGCGGATTAACTGTTACAACCTCACTCGTTCTCGACTGAAATAAATTCCCAACAGCTAAAGGTGCACCCATCAAGGTTAGTCCATTATTTATCGAGACTAATCCGAGAACCAACAGCACAACCACCACGAATCGATGGAAATATTTCTCCATTCGAGCACCAAGTTGGGTAGCCAGATATGCTACCAGAAAAAAAACCGGGCTTGCTCCCAACGTAAAGGCGAACATGATTACTGCACCTTGCAATGGATTCCCTATTCCCACAGCCACAGCCATCATCGCCTGAGTGACCCCACATGGAATCAACACCGTCAGTGCTCCCAAGAATAACGGAGTTACTGCTGACTCGCCATTTTTGGAAATTCTGCGGATGTATCGAGTAATAAATGATGGGGGCTCGATCACGAAATAACGAAAGATCGGATGGATATTGAGCATCCGCAATCCATTTCCGACCATGAATATCCCCACACCAATCAATAAAATAGCCCGAGTGGTTGGAGTCAAAGTCATCACAGAGCCAAGCCATCCCAAGAACAAACCCAGGATTGTATATGCTACGATTTTTGCCCCCAGGAATAATAGTATCGGCAGAGCCATTTGTGGGTGAGTCCGGTGCACTGGTTGTCTCGATTTTGACTTCTTATTCCGTTTGGGTAGTTGAATTGTATCCTGCTCAAGTTGGCGCGCCAGAGAGCTTGCCAAAAGCCCTCCTTGCACGGCAAGGCAGCTTAACCCCCAGTAGTCAAACCGGTCAAAAAAGCGACGAATATTTCAGACATAACGCCTCAATCCTCATGTAACACGACTTTTGGTATCTAATTGGGTTCATTATACCCGGAACTTGATACCGGATAATGAGACTTAGATAAACTCAACGAAGACCTGATTCCCCAATAATCGTCCCCGTTTGGTCAAGCGGATAGCTATACTTTCTCCATTTATCCACTCAAGCAACCCTTTTCGCTCAAGCTGTATGATCTGTTTGCCGAATGCATCCATCAGGGTTTTACCAAATCGTTCCGTAAATTGGTTATTCGATACCCCAGATTGCGTTAACCGCAATCCCATCATCATATACTCCCCAATCTCATCTGTCGAACTGAGTCGGGTAATGCTCTCGTTTGCAGGTGAATGCGGAAATTCACCTGGGGTAACAATGCCCTGATCTGTCATATGACGGATATACGCAACCGGATTGCGAATATTTTCGGTCCGAATATGCTGGGTGTAACCATGCGCTCCTGCACCGAAACCTATGTATGGTTTTCCCTGCCAATATTGCAGGTTATGGCGGCAAGTCAACCAATCCCCCGCCCGGTTCACCTTCGCCCAGTTCGATATTTCATATTGCTGATACCCAACTTTTTTCAACAATTCACCAGCTTGTTCATACATATCAGCTGCCAGGTCTGGGTCAGGTTCAGCCATTAAACCACGCTCAACCCAGTTGTGCATTGGCGTCCCGTGCTCAAGGGTGAGGGCGTATAGCGAAATATGCTCCGGGTTTACACCAAGTACGAAATCTAATGTTTTCTGCCAGGTCGCTAAGGCCTGAGCCGGTAAACCGAAGATAAGGTCAAGATTGAGATTGTTGAACCCTGCCTTGCGAGACCAAACGACCGCCTGGATGATTTCTTGGACAGTATGGACACGCTCTAAGAGTCTCAACTCATCAACATTTACTGATTGCACACCCAGGCTCAATCGATTGATTCCCAGATTAATTAATCCTTTCAGATATTCCAGATCAACCGTCCCCGGATTAGCTTCCAGGGTGATCTCTGTCCCAGCGTGGAGATCATAATGGTCTGATATTGTCCTCAATATGTGTTCCAAATCCTTCAATGGCAGCAACGAGGGTGTTCCACCTCCAAAAAATACCGTCTGGACGGGGATGTGATTTTCTGCAGAGTTACCTACCCATGCGACCTCGTCACATAGGGCGCGGACATATTCCGGGATCAATTCCTCTAAGCCTGCATAAGTATTGAAATCGCAGTACGCACAGCGATGTATGCAGAATGGGATATGCAAGTATAGTGAGTGTGGTTCCACCGTGCCAAGTATAACGCGAAACTATCTGGTATAATGCGCCAAGTCTGGGTATTCCCCCAGAAAACAACTATGAGTCCTGACACTACACCAACAAAACTATGCCCAACATGTGGCACACGCCTGAGCGATGATGCTACCAAGTGCCTGGTCTGTGGCGCGGATCTGGGGAGCACTGAAAAACCTGCCCAGGCAACCAGAGCTGTTCAAGGAAGTCGAATGCCGGCTCTCACGATAAGCCTGCCAGCAGTGATTGGATTATTGGCACTATTTCTAGCCATCGGAGCCATATTGGTTTATTTTGCGCTAAAACAAGTCCCTGAAGCGATCGTCCCTCCAACCGAGACGGCTACTGTAACGTTGACACCAACTGGCACACCTACCAATACACCACTGGCACCACCCACCCTTACATTTACTCCTTTACCTAGTCCAACTCCGATCACCTACCTGGTACAAGCAAACGACACCTGCATTGGTATAGCACTATTTTACGGAGTATCCGTTGAGTCGATCGTTACCCTGAACAGTCTTCCTGTGGCGTGTGATAATCTTACCATCGGAATGTCATTGCTCATTCCACAGCCCACTCCGACGACAACTCCCCTGCCATCAGCGACCTTTAGCCTGGCAGAACAGACCGAGGCTGCATGCGAGAAAGTTGAATATATCGTCCAATCTACGGATACGCTTAGCGGGATTGCCTCGGCATATGATGTTCCGATGGAGGCGATCCGCCAGGAAAATGGCCTCCCGGGCGATTCCGTATACTTAGGTCAAACGCTGGTCATCCCCCTTTGCCGGCGATTCGCCACACCCGGACCTACACCTACGGCTACCCTGCCTCCACCCTATCCTGCCCCCAATCTACTTCTCCCTGCGAATGGCGCAGCTTTCAGCGTTGCTGATAACCAAATATCCCTCCAATGGGCATCTGTAGGCACACTGCGGGACATCGAAATGTACAGGGTCACGATCGAAGATATCACCGCAGGGTTAGGTCCAACACTTATAGAGAATGCTAGTGATACTAGATTCAACATCCCGGTCGCCATCCGACCAATGGATATCATCCCCCACATTTTTAGCTGGATAATAACAGTTGTGCGCCAGGAAGGCACCGATAATAATGGCAATCCAATTTGGGTATCTGCAGGCACCTCCAGCACTCCCCGCTATTTCTCCTGGACTGGGACAGGCTCTGCAACCCCAACCCCATGATATGGAAAGTATTAATCTATTAATGGTAGTGGACAGGCTTGCACCAGACCTTTGGCATCTTCATTTGATTTAGTCCATTGATGCCCCGCGGACTGCCGAGGTAAAAGCTCCAATTATGGCTACTCCGGCAGCTACAAGCAAACTCGCCTGGATTGCATTAAAAAATATCCCTATGGCAGCCTCCCCAACCGCCCCGCTGGCTTCTCCTCGCGCGACAATTGTAGTAAAAATCGCACCGGATATGCCCACACCAAATACCATGCCGAAGTTGCGCGCTGTTGCCAGGATTCCCGCAGCGATGCCCTGCCTGTTGTGTGGCGCAGAACCCATCAACGCGCTATTGTTGGGAGAAATGAAGATCCCAGTTCCAAGACCCATAATGCCTAAAGATAATACGATTTGCCAGTTAGGTGAATCCGCTCCTAAGCGGGATAATAAAAACAGTCCAATGGAGAGGATTACCATCCCAATCACTGCAGGAATGCGCGTACCAATTCGATCAGAGAGGGTTCCACTGAGTGGGGCGATGATTGCCATAACAATCGGCTGAGCTGTCAATATCAAGCCGGCTTCCGCCGTTGTCAACATCCTTCCCTGGATTAGAAAAAACGGCATCAAAAAGATCACACTGTAAACACCAATGTAATTTAATATGGCGCTGGAAGCTGTGAGTGAAAACTGACCTTTACGGAATAAACCCAAATCCAGCATTGGATTCACGGCTCGGTGTTCGAGCCAAATGAAAAAACCCAAAATCAGGAACGCCCCACCTAATAACGCCAGGATCGGCAGGGAGGTCCATCCCCAGTTATGTCCCTGGTTCAATCCGAGTAAAAGTGCACATAAACCAAATATGAAAGTGAATGCCCCAGGCCAGTCAAAGCTTTCTGAATGTTTATGGATTGAATCACCAGGAATTGATCTCAGGCTTAACCAGATTGCTAGCAAACCAACTGGCAAATTTATAAAGAATACAGCCCTCCAGCCTGAAACACTTGCCAACCATCCACCGAATGAGGGACCAATTGTCAATCCAAGATATGTCATTGTCGCCTGCAGTCCTAAAGCCTGACCGCGCTGTTCAGACGGGAAGTTCTTTGTCAGGATGGCGGGTGAATTTGCCGCAAGCATGGCAGCCCCAACAGCCTGTAATCCGCGACATATGATCAAGTAATTTATGTCTGTGGCTAGCCCGCACAACAAGGAGCTAACAACAAAAACACCGAATCCTACAATATAGATGACCTTATGCCCGCGTAGATCCCCGAGGCGTCCAAAGCTAAGTAATAATGCGCTCAAACCAAGCAGGTAGATCGTCACAACCCACTCGACCGTTGCAACACCTGTATTGAAACTCTCCTTGATCACAGGCAACACGGTATTGACCACACTGGTGTCCAGTGCGGTCATAAAAGTTCCAATTCCGATGGATAATAAAACCCACCACTTTTGATGGTTATTCGGCATAACTCGCACTCATAGTTTTCTTCTGATCATGCAGGAAGAATATCACTACAAAAACTGTTAGCAGTCCACCAATTGCCGAAGTTATAAAAGTAACGTGGTACCCGGCAGTATCTGCCAGCCAACCACCTAATAAAGGTGCCAGGAATGCTGTTGGAGCCACCAGGGTATTTGCCAATCCAATATATGCTGGACGTTCCGATTCAGTACCATACTCTAAAGTCATCGCCATTCCAATCGTCCAGACGGCTACGTTAGCAATGCCTGCCAAACCGAATACCAGATAAAACCAGGAAATCCCTGGCAGCAACCAGGCCAGGGTTGTGCTGATAACGGCTGCAGATAAACCCACACCCATTACACCCCTGTGACTCCAACGATCACCGAGCCAGCCCATCAAAGGATTGACTGCCGTTTGGATCACAGTCAATACACCCGTCAAAACACCTGCCGTACCCTCGCCAATATTGTACTGACGTACAGCATAAACTGTGTAGAATGAAAAACCCATTGTGCCAAACTGTGCTAGGATCCGCACCAATAGAAACCAGCGAAAGTTCCGATCTGTGGTCAGGATCCGTCTCAGGCTTACCCAATATTTTGTATTATCTGCATCCACCTTAGGAGGTGGGTTTACCCCTTCACGGGTCATATTAAGGAAGATCCAAGAAACAACCATTGCAAGCGAGGCCGCAAAAAAGCAGATAGTAAAATCAAGGGGAGAGTCAACCTTTTCAAGGATGACCCCAGCAACAACTGCACTCACGCTAGCCAGTAAATTTGCAGCCGCAGATTGAAAACCGAAGAATAGACCCCAACGGTCACCTGGAATGATCTTGCTAACCATGGTTTGCCAGGCAGTGGCAGTAAATCCACCTCCCAACCCTTGCCAGACTAACATCAGAAATGTTAATCCCACTGCTATATATGGACCAATCTTAGGCACGAACCAGGCAATGATCGCCAGGCCAAGGAACGGGAGACGTTCCTGAACAGTGCGGAACATAACCATTGGCTTATAGCGACGCTGCTGAGAAACCCGCTGTGCGGTGAATAATTGAGGCAGCTGCCAACCTACTACATGCACTGCAGGAATCAATCCGATCAGGATGGCAGAATCGGTGAGAGTGCTCACAAACAATGGGATGATGGTAACGAATGAAGCAAAACCCATCCCAAAACCAAAAAAACCGCCGTCAATGAGGTTGACGACGAAGTTATGTGGAAAATTCCTGTCTCGATCAATATTTTCGGAAGTTAATGCGGCCACAGCGAAATACTCCGCCCGGTAATGAAAAGGATTAACTAAAAACTTCAAAGATTAATATTTGAAATGGCTGCATCCGCACTTGTTTGCCTGGTTCACATTTCTCAGCCAATGACTTATTAGAGAATCGCAATTCTATTTGATGGGCATTCTCCGGTAAATTGAAAATTGTTGGCCGAGGTTTAAAATTTATCGCTACCAAGCAGATTTGCTTCGAGACCTGGCGGTAAAAAGCTAAAATATTTCTACTCCTGGCCCGATAAGTCACATAGGTGCCCCCAATCAGTGCGGGCATATGCTTTCTCAGCCCGATCATCTGGCGATAGAAATTCAACATTGAAGCAGGATCATCATCCTGATCCTGCACATTTACTCCCTGGTGATAATTCGGATTCACCGGCAACCATGGGTCAATCCCAACCGGGCAAAATCCTCCATTTGTTTGATGGGTCCACTGCATCGGTGTGCGTGTCTTATCGCGGGTTACCAGGGATGCGCGTGGCATTGCTTCACCAGGCGAAAGCCCAGACTCCTCGATCTGCGCCTGGTAATACCGGATTCCAAGTGTATCCCGGAATTTTCCGATATCTGTTAACATAAAATCCGTCATTCCGATCTCTTCACCATTATATAAAAATGGTGTTCCGCGCAGGGTCAGCATAAGTGCCAGAGATAGTCGGGCTAGTTCTGGGTCATGTTTCCTATCTCCAAATCTCGTCTGTACTCGTGAGGCATCATGATTTCCGAGGGTATTACACGGCCAGGCTTCTGGATTGACCTGTGCCAGCTCTTTTAATCTATTCGCCTGATTTCGGCGAATCCAGGTCGGGGTCAATCGCTCCGTCTCCATGAGTGGGAAGTTGAATACCATATGGAGCTCGTTGTCACCCTTTCCATGATAAGAGATATTTTCATCCTCCCCAACCAGGATACGGTCATCGTATTCATCGATCACTTTCCTCAATTCTTGCATCAATTCATGCATCCCGGGCTGCTCTACTTGATATTGTTCCATTGATCGCCACAGGCTCCAAAATTCAACCTCCCGATTTGGGTTATCTGCCATCTCCAGAGTCCTTCGCAGTTCCAATGGAGTAAGCGGGACAGGATGGTTCGGATATTCCGGATGTTCGAAGATCGTTCCGATGGCATCCAGGCGGAAACCGTCCACACCCCGTTCAAGCCAGAAACGCACCGCATTGAACATCGCTACTTTAACTTCTGGGTTGCGCCAATTCAGATCTGGCTGCTCCTTAAAGAAGAAATGATAATAATATTGTCCAGTCGTTTGATCCATTTCCCAGGCAGATCCTCCAAATGTAGAGTTCCAATTATTCGGAGGATCTCCATTCACACCGTTCTTCCAGATGTACCAATCCCGCTTCGGATTATTCTTGTTTGATCTAGACTCCTTAAACCAGGCATGCAGATCTGAAGTGTGGTTTAAAACCATGTCAAGGATCACCCGGATTCCCCTTTGGTGGGCACCATCAAGGAATTGTTGGAACTGATCCAACGTACCATATTCTGGTGCAACATCCAAATAATCCGCAATATCGTAACCGCAATCATAGTTTGGTGAGGGGTAATGCGGTGATAACCAAACGGCGTCAATCCCCAGACTTTGTAGATAATCAAGCTTAGAAATAATGCCTGGAAAATCACCGATCCCATCTCCGTTTCCATCTGCGAAGCTGCGTGGATAGATCTGGTAAAAAACTGCTTTTTGCCACCATTTCAAGCTTTCGATAATTTCCATTTAGTTCCTACCCATGTATAGATTGGGTTGTGCCACCAGGACCAGTATCTGAAAGTTTTTTTTCCATCCGCCAGGCCGGCTCATATACATCGTGCTGAAATCCCAGATGATCCAGGTAAAACCATCGGCCAGGGTCAGTGCCAACCACACAATAACCCAGCCGTTCGTAAAAACGCCTGGCGCCATAATTAACCTTGGCGACATTCAAAGTAACGGTCTGAAAATGTTCAGCCAATAAATCAGTTTCCACAGATTCCATCATGCGCTTACCGATACCCTGGTTGCGGAATGCAGGGCGTACCCGAAATCCGTATACATAAGCTCGTGTACAACCATCGGCAAGTTCTGGACGCCCACCTTTTAATGATACTAACAGCTGCCCGACCAAGTAGTCCTCATTGATTTCTGAAATCCATATCTTCGCTTGACCAAGCTCAGTCAGCTGGAAGGTGTCCGCAAATATTCTACGGTAATGCAGGAATTCGCCTTCCCATTCCAGTCTGCCAAGGTCTGCTCTCTCGGCATTCCGGATGTGCAATTGACTTGGAACAATGATTACAGGTGAGCTTTGCACTTGTAATTACCTGGGAAGCTAATAAACCTTATAAAAACTGATACCGCTGCTCACGAGCAATCAAGTTTTCAAGCAATGCTTTTTCATCATCCACGCTATTTATTTGCCCATCCAACCAGGCGTCCTTAAGCGCACTAAGGATGCGCTTATAGGCTGGCCCAGGTGACAATCCACGCTTGCGCAAGTCGTCACCGGTGATGGTTGGAGACATTTTCTGCCAACGGGTGAGGAAAGTCTGCATTAGGTCACATACACGACCATCGTTAGCAGCTAAACAGACTGCATAGATCGCTGATGGGGGTACCTCCTCCAACCGGTGTGTTACCCGACTTGGGGTAGTATCCAATATTCCAGGTAAATCCTGCCATAGTAAACAGGCTGCAGTGATCTGTTTACCTGCTGATGCGGGTATCTTAAGCCGAGAAAGGATATCCTTTACCTGTGACAATGACAGGCCAATCACCCACAGCATGTATGCCAACATGCGTGTCGAAAATTTTTGCACTACTTGATCCGGAAAGCCTTCTGCGAAAGGCAGCGGATCATATGTCAAAGCCTGTAGGCGTTTCTCGACCTGTTCATCCCAACGCAAGGCTGAATGGATCACAGATAACAAACCTAATTGGTTGAGACGGGCAAGCATCGCTACCCGTCCATCCTCATCCATAATATGGTCAAGTTCATGACGGATGCGATCGCCGGAAATTCGGCTGAGTAACTCGCTCGCCTCGGTGAGTAATTCTAGTGTTCGCTTCTCAATCTCAAATCCGAAGCGTTGTTCGAAACGCACCGCACGCAGCATCCGGGTTGGATCATCAACAAAAGAAAGCGAATGTAACACACGGATTCGTTTCTCTCGCAGATCGTTTAAACCGCCCCAATAATCATACAGGTCACCGTAGTGGCTGCCATCCAGGCGCAGTGCCAATGTGTTGATCGTGAAATCCCGCCGATGTAGATCTAGTTTGATACTGCCGCGTTCCACGGTTGGTAATGCCGTTGGATGTGTGTAAAACTCGGTTCGGGCAGTAATCAGATCAAGGAATTCAGGTAATTCACCATCAACACCAGCAGCAGCCAATTCATCGCGCAGGTAGGTGGGTGCTCCTTTGAGCAGCCATTTCGCAGTGCCAAAACGATTGTGAGTAGTCAGGCGTCCCCCAAATTGTTGTTTTAGAGTATTCGCAAGTGAGATCGCATCACCTTCAACAACTAGATCGAAATCCAAACTGGGTCGTTCAAGCATCAAGTCCCGCACAAATCCGCCTACAATATATAATGCTGTTTTTTGAGCGTATGCTGCCTCAGCTGCGATCTTTAGCAGCCGCAAGCGGAGTGGTGGAAGAGCCTTTTCTAAACGTTCAGACAGGTTTTGAATACCGGGTCGTTCTATACGGGATGTTAATATTTTCAGAAGGTCAGTCCGCGTGACGATTCCAATGATTTCTCCGCTATTCGGTTGAACCACAGGAACCTGCCCCCATCCGCTATCGGTCATTATTCTTTGCAGATGCTCAATTGAATCACCTGGATGCACAGTAATTTCACCAGCATTCATTAAACTGGAAGCAGGCAGGTTTAGCTTATGAGATATCGCTCGATCAACTGCCCTGCGATTCAGAAGGCCAATAACCCGCCCAGCCTGTACTACCGGATATCCCTCATAACCATACCGCTGCATCCGCTCCGCTGCGTCCTGAGCGATCATCTCAGGACCGATTACTTGTGGACCTCGGGACATGATCTCAGCAACTGTGACAGCAGGCTGAACATATTCTGGCAGCATCTGAACTAGGCTTTGATAAACCTGAAGGAGATCTTTATCCTTAATCAGGCTGGCGGCTGCGCGTGCATGACCACCACCTCCAAATTGAGCAGAGATTTCTGCGACATCCACATGATCCGTTGTAGATCTACAGATCATCTGCACACCCCCACGTGTTTTTACTAATACAAATAGTGCATCCGGATCTAACAGGTCGCGTAATTTATGAGCGACGGTGGATAATTCTTCATCAAGTTCCTGCGCATCACCACATGTAATTAATATGGTATGTCCATGAACCTGATGAGTTTTCACTTGACCGCGTAATTTGTCATATAGTATCTGTTGGTCTGAGGACAGCGGATGATTAATAAAATCCGCTGCAAGTGCTAAATTTGCTCCTTTTTCTAATAGGTAAGCAGCAGCATTCAAATCCCGAGCTGTTGTGCGCGAGTAGGTCAATGAACCTGTATCTTCGTAAATTCCCACCAGCAATAAGGTTGCCTGCAAGATAGAGATATCACCATCCCGTTCACGCAATTGTTCTACGAGCATTGTTGCAGTAGCCCCCACTTCGTCAATTACCACCGTCCAACCTGAAGGTAGGCTACTTCGCATGGTATGATGATCCACAATATGCACTCGGGTTTCTGGTCCGACCCCACGTACAGTCGCCATCGTCTGGGTATCTACCAGGCAGACCATCTCGATCGATCCGTTGGGTAGGTCGCGAGCTTCAATAAACGGCAGCTCAGCACCATACAGTGTCACGAAAGCGCACACATTGCGGTTCATCCTTCGTGGCAAAACTGGAATGCAGCTCTCGTCTAATAGATAAGCACCCAATAATGAAGCCAGGGCGTCAAAATCTGCTTGTTCATGTGTCAGAATGATGCGCATAATTCACCCGGAAAATTCGGTAACTAATTGTAATCCACATTCCTATCGACATTGAGATAAAATTAGGCCTATCTCACTGACCCGTTTAGATATGATGAGAAATTCAGACGACAATCTTGAAAGAATGTGGGATAGTTTGCTCTCCCGCGATCCGGAACAAGTGTTAGTTTGTTTCCGTTCTCTTAGTCTAGGTGAACAAATAAGTGTCATAACACACCTCGAACGGATGATCACTGAGTCAGGATGGCTGCCCGTACAGCGACACTCAGCACAATTTGCCTTGGAAACAATAAGGCAAGCAGATATTTAACCCCCATCAAACTAGGAAGGGAAAAGTACAGCTCATTATGGATATCCATGAACTCACGCAGGAAATGCATAAGTTTGTTCGTTCCATGGGCTGGTACGCACCCACCAGCAAACGTCCCCAGACGATCCGCAACCTGGCCGTTTCTCTCAATCTTGAGGCATCAGAAGTGCTGGAACACTTTCAGTGGAATGACGATCCTACGGATCAGACCGCGTTGGCAGGTGAACTCGCGGATGTATCTCTCTATTTGCTACAACTCGCCAGTTTATCTGGAATTGACCTGGAACAAGCTATCTTATCCAAACTTCAGGTTAATTACCAGCGTGTCTGGGATGGCGAACCTGGGTCTGAACTACCCTTGACTGGTAATTCGAACTCGGAATCTGACCAGGTAAAGAGTCCGACCTCCAAGAGGGATTCCCCTTGGATCACAGTGTTTGGTGGGTCACAACCGAAACCTGGTGAGCCTGTTTATTTGGAAGCACAACACCTGGGAAATCTATTAGGAGGATTAAGGTATACCGTCCTCAATGGTGGATACATTGGTACCATGGAGGCTGTCTCTAAAGGAGCAGCAGAAGTCGGCGGGCATGTCATCGGTGTAACATGTGACGAGATTGAAGCGTGGCGTCCGGTAAAACCGAATAGTTGGATAACCGAAGAACTGCGTTTCTCAACCTTACGGCAAAGGATGTTTGCTCTGATCGATAGTTGCGATGCTGCCCTGGCTCTGCCTGGGGGTATTGGTACCCTCACTGAGGTTTCCATGATGTGGAATCACCTGGTCACAGATGCAATTACCCCACGCCCGTTGATTGTCATTGGTGCCGGATGGGAAGCAGTCATAAATGCATTCTATACATTTCACAGCAATTTTATACCGGAAAATCAGCGTATTTGGCTTCACAAGGCTATAGACGTAGACGACGCTGTTCGCCAATTGCGTGAAATGCTAAGCAGTGGTAAAGTATAAGACTTCAAATTTATTCTGATATAGGATGCTACCAATATGGGTGATTTAAAACTGCCTTCACGAAAAGAAAATTTTGCCGAGTGGTATAACCAGCTTGTCCTGAAAGCCGAGCTTGCAGATTATGCTCCTGTACGAGGCTGCATGGTCGTTCGACCGTATGGATGGGCTTTATGGGAAAATATCCAGGGTGCATTGGATCGTCGGTTTAAAGCCACAGGACATGTCAATGCAGCTTTTCCATTATTGATCCCAAAGTCATTTCTGGAAAAAGAGAAAGAGCACATAGAAGGTTTTTCGCCTGAGTTAGCAGTGGTTACAATCGGAGGTGGTCAACAGCTGGAAGAACCGCTCATCGTGCGTCCAACCTCCGAAACAATCATCGGGTATATGTATTCCAAGTGGATCAAATCCTACCGTGATTTACCCGTGTTGATCAACCAATGGGGCAGCGTTGTCAGGTGGGAGCTGCGTACCAAACTCTTCCTGCGGACACTGGAGTTTTATTGGCAAGAAGGTCACACCGCTCATGCCACCGCAGAAGAATGCGAAGAGGAAGCCCTGCGCATGCTAAACCTTTATGCTGACTTTGCCATCAACGACGCCTCGATTCCTGTTTTAACCGGTCGGAAGAGCAATTCCGAAAAATTTGCGGGTGCAGTTAGGTCATACTCAATAGAAGCAATGATGGGCGATACACGCGCCTTGCAAGCGGGCACCTCCCATGATCTGGGTCAAAATTTTGCAAAAGCTTTTGATATTCAATACCTGGACAATAAAAACGAACAGCAATATGTCTGGACCACATCATGGGGATTGTCTACCCGTTTTGTTGGAGCTATCATCATGACCCATGGCGATGACCAGGGTCTGGTATTGCCGCCTAAATTAGCACCCATCCAGATAGTGATCATCCCAATATATAAAAATGATGCGGAGAAATCACAGGTAATGGCGGTGGTTGCCAAGGTAGAGAATGACCTCAGGAATTTCCGGATAAAAGTTGATTCCCGTGAAGAGTTTACTCCAGGCTATAAGTTCAATCATTGGGAACTTCGTGGCGTTCCGTTACGAATTGAGATTGGCCCGAAGGATGTAGAAAAGGGTACGGTTGCCTTTGCACGTCGGGACATACCTGGACGTGATGGGAAAACTTTTGTCCCTCACGAGCAGTTAGAGATGCAAGTTGCAGAGATGCTGCAAACCATCCAGGCTTCAATTTATGAGCGTGCGCTGAATTTCCGCTGGACAAACACCTTTGATCCCCAAAGTTATTCCGAGTTGAGCGAGACCGTGCAGAAAGGCTGGGCTCTCTCCTGGTGGTGTGGCAGATCAGAGTGCGAGTCTAAAGTCAAAGAAGATACCAAAGCCACCGCACGCTGCATTCCATTTGACCAACCCGGTGGTTCGGGTCCTTGCCTGGTCTGTGGTGAACAATCAAAAGAAAAGGTTATCTTCGGTCGCGCCTACTAACTGTTTGATTAGTCTGGCGTATACTTTGAATTCGACAAGATATACAGGTATTTGATTAGCCAGTATGCCAGCAATCCAACCCGTCCGACTAAAGACACAGGCAGCCCACCTGGCTGAGGAGTTCACCAAACCAGCCCGCTTTGTGAAAAGTTTGAGTGATCTATTAATCTCATATTCTGATAATACTCACCGTGCGGGTCGCAGTGGTAAACCGCAACCATTATCAGATGCTTATAACACTCCGGCACCTGTAATTCGCCAGGTATGGCAGGAAATAAAGCCACTGATCCGAAGCAACCCACCTGCAACCTTGGCTTTATGTGATGCTTTATGGGCGCACCCATTCCTCGAACACCGGCTGTTGGCTGCAGATTTGCTTGGGCATCTTCCAATGGATTACCAGAAAGTCGTCATTGAACGGATACAGAAGTGGATCACACAGGGTGCAGATAAAACATTGATCGATGCACTATTTGAACGAAGTCTGATCACAATCCGTCAGCAATCGACTAATCCTATGCTTGAAATCGCCAAAAATTGGGTTACAAGCAGTGAGCTACAAGAGAATTACCTTGGTCTACGCATACTCCATTATATGGCTTTGCATGCCAACATCGACTCCTTGCCAGCTGTATTCCGTTTAATTTCACCATTTCTCAGGATTACTCCTGTAAAACTACGGCCTTATGTCGTTTCTATAATCAAGGTGCTGATTCAGCGCACTCCTCAGGAAGCCGCATACCTGCTTCGTCAAAACTTAATTGCTCCGGATAATCCTGATACCGCCTGGTTGCTCAGGCAGGTCATAGACCAATTTCCAGTAGACTTTCAGGAGGATCTTAGGAAAACCCTCCGCGAGAACGCAAGGGTAAATCCCTGACCACTGTCCCGACTTTCAGTAAATTCTGGTATAATGCACCCCGCTGACTAGACCGTCGGGTGGCGATAGCTGCCTGATTGGAGACCTGCTAGTAGCAAATCTACTTAAGGAGAAGCAGACGTCATGACCTTCGATAAAGAGACCAAAACCAAGCTGATGGAGAATTTCGCCAGGCATCCTGGCGATACCGGCTCGCCGGAAGTTCAAATTGCCCTGTTGAGCAATCGGATCAACCAGCTTACCGAGCATTTACGCACCCATAAACATGATGAATCATCTCGCCGCGGCTTATTGAAAATGGTGGGTCAACGCCGCCGGTTACTGGCATACATTCGCCGCAATGAATATCAACGCTACATTGCACTGACTGATCAACTAAAGATTCGGCGCAAATAGCACCAATAATCAACAAGCGATGGGATCCTTATCCCATCGCTTGATGAATGAACAATCTCCCATCGGAGATTTCAACCACCCTCCGGTTGGGAATTGAAGGCTGACGACAACGAACACAACACCAAACATGTTGTCGCTAACTCTCAGTTTCTAACCTGGTGGGGGATATAACTAGGAGAAAAATATAATGAAACCCGATTCCAAACAATTTAATACATTGGTGGGCGGTAAGCCCATCATCTTTGAGACCGGCCGTCTAGCCGGACTGGCTGGTGGCGCGGTAACTGTCCGCCTTGGCGATACTATGATTTTCGCCACCGCTACGATCAGCTCAGATATACGCCAGGGGATCGACTTTTTCCCGCTGACCGTGGATTATGAAGAGCGCATGTATGCGGGTGGGCGCATTCCCGGTTCGTTTTTCCGCCGGGAAGGCCGACCCTCAGAGGAAGCCATCCTCATCGCCCGCCTCACCGACCGCCCCTTGCGACCACTATTCCCGAAAGACATGCGTAATGATGTACAGGTGATCCTCTACTCTTTTTCTGTCGACGGTGAGAATCCAATTGACATCCTTTCTATCAATGCAGCTTCTGCAGCATTAATGATCTCGGATGCTCCCTGGGCAGGTCCCGTGGGTGCTGTCCGTGTTGGCCGTGTCAATGGGCAATTTATTATCAACCCCACTACCGCTGAACAGGAAAAATCTGATCTAGATTTACGCCTCGCTGGCACCCGGGATGCTATTCTTATGGTGGAATGCGGCGCCAGAGAAATCACTGAGAGTGTAATGGTTGAAGCATTGAACTTGGGTCACCAGGCTTTGCAGCCATTGATCGATGTTCAGGAACAAATGGCGCGCGAGATTGGCAAATCGAAAATCTCGTATACTTCATTTGTGACACCCAAAGAGATCCAGTCACAGGTGACAGGGTGGGCTGCTTCTCGTTTGAATGATCTCTTCGAACTTCCAGCCAAAAAAGCTGAGATAAATGAAGCGATCAGGAAGTTAAAGAGTGACACCGTAGCTGAACTGGCTGCAGATGATGCAGGATTAGCAGTGGATGTAAAAGAAGCTTTTGAACATACTTTAAGAGAGATCGTCCGCAAACGCATTTTGGAGCAAGGAAAACGTCCTGATGGTCGGGAGACCCAGGAGATCCGCCCAATTTGGGGTGAGGTTGGCATCAGCCCACGTGCTCACGGCTCAGGTCTGTTCACTCGCGGCGAGACCCAGGTGCTCACTTTGGCAACCCTCGGAACCCCACGTGATGCGCAGGAAATTGACAGCCTGACCGGAAACACAAATAAGCGCTATATGCACCACTACAACTTTCCACCGTTCTCTACGGGTGAGGTTCGCCCTCTGCGCGGTTCATCACGCCGCGATGTGGGACACGGCGCACTGGCAGAACGTGCTCTGCTGCCTGTCCTCCCATCAGACATCGAATTTCCATACACTCTCCGCCTGGTTTCTGAGGTACTGTCATCGAACGGTTCCTCCTCCATGGCTTCGGTTTGCGGTTCAACCCTGGCGCTGATGGATACCGGCGTACCGATTAAATCCCCAGTCGCGGGGGTTGCCATGGGATTGATAAAAGAAGGCGAGCGGTACGCAATTTTAACTGACATCCAGGGTATGGAAGACCACCTGGGTGATATGGATTTCAAGGTAGCAGGAACCCGCGAAGGTATTACTGCTCTCCAGATGGACATTAAGATCAAGGGAATTACCCCGCAGATCATGTCACAGGCACTCGAGCAAGCCTTGAAGGGTCGTCTATTCATCCTGGATAAAATCCATGAGATTATCCCTGCCCCCAACACAGAGCTGAAACCCTTTGCCCCGCGCATTACTGTGGTTCGTATTCCAGTTGATAAGATCGGTGCAGTAATCGGTCCGGGTGGGAAGATCATCCGTGGCATTCAAGAGGAAACCGGTGTCAAGATTGATATCGAGGAAGATGGAACAGTCTATATCGCTGCAGCAGATGGACCCGCCGCACAGCGCGCCCGCGAGATGATTGAAGCGCTCACGGAGGTGCCAGTTGCAGGTCGCATCTACACCGGCAAGGTTGTCCGTATCGCTGATTTTGGCGCTTTTGTAGAGATCATGCCCAATATTGACGGACTGGTGCACATATCTCAACTTGACTCTGAACGTGTCAACAAGGTTGAGGATGTGGTTGGAATGGGCGACGAGATCACAGTGATGGTCACCAACATCGATAACACTGGCAAGGTACGGCTCTCTCGTCAGGCGGTACTCGAAGGATGGACCCTCGAAGAAGCCATTGCGCGAGACAATCCCCGCCGTAGCAGCGGAGAAGGTGGCCGACCTGGTGGTTCACGCGGCGGAGATCGTGGTGGTGATCGAAATCGCGGTGGCGATCGCAACCGCGGTCCTCGCAGATAAAATCGCAGATAAATTCAATGAGGAACAAATAAGGGTACGGTTCGAGAATTCCGACTAACTCTATCGAATTCTCCCCGTACCCTTATATTTTTATATGGTAAAAACTTGGGCATTGACGGCAATAATTATCACGATAACTTTGTTTCACTGATCAATCCAGGGAGACGGAGCTTCATATAAAAATGGCTCGCCAATTCGACTCGAATGCTTACCGTTTCCCTAACGAGCATCTCATCCTCGGTATCACATTATTTCTGGTTGCTGCTGTAATTGTTTTGACCGCTACTGCAACAGTGTGCGTTAGCTTGATCTTCGTTATCGGACTCGTAGTATTCGCATATTTTTACAGCCGTTCCCAACACCAGTCATTATTAGCACAGGCTCAGTTGGTTAACCCTGAAACAACACAAAGACTAGCAGATGTCATTCAATCTGCCCAAGCCCGTTTACAGGTTGAGCCAGTCCAGGTATTTATCGTCCCTAATAATACTCTGAACGCGTACACTTTCGGGATCGATACTCCAAAGGTGATCGTGCTGCATTCAGCCTTGTTCCAGCTGATGGATCAAGAGGAACTCCAGTTCATCATCGGGCATGAGCTTGGACACGTGGACTTAGGACATACCTGGTTGAATACATTGGTCGGTGGATTGGCGGGCATCCCGAGCAGTGTGGGTGCAGCAGCCATTATGGAATTGGCTTTCCGTTGGTGGAACAGAGCATGCGAATTTTCTGCTGACCGGGCAGGTATGTTAGCCTGTAATAATCCAAACAAGGGTATCACTGCATTGATCAAGCTTGAAGCCGGGGCATCTGCACATTCACAAGCTGGTCTGTTGGCAACCATTAATCGAATTGAATCTCAGGATGATGACCTCGCTCATCATATCAACGAGCTACTGGCAACCCACCCGATGATCGTCAAACGTATAGAACAAATACGCATGTATATGCGGTCACCGGAATATGCCCGGCTGCAACTATTGATGAACCAAAACCTCACATAACCGGAACCTGTCCATGGATCTATACGAATACACCCAACGGATCCCTAAGGTTGAACTCCATGTTCACCTGGAAGGCTCGATCCGCCCTCAGACGCTGCTGAGGCTGGCTGAACGCAATCAAGTACATCTACCAGCCGCGAATGATCAGGAGCTCCGCGATTATTATAAGTTCAAGGATTTTGACCATTTCATCGAAGTGTATATGATGATTACCAGCTGCCTGAAGACTGCCGATGACTATACGCTTATCGCCTATGAATTTGGTAGCGATTGCCATCGCCAGAATGTTCGCTATGCTGAAGTCACATTCACTATCCAGACCAATGCCAGCATGACCGGACTTCCATGGCAGTCGATCCTGGATGGATTGAATATTGGCCGAGTACAAGCTCAACGAGATTTCGGCGTTGACTGGCAATGGGTCTTTGACATTGTGCGCAACCAACCTGACACTCAGGGAGCTGTAGTAGATATTGCCCTGGCTGCTCGAGATCAAGGCGTTGTAGCTCTCGGATTGGGTGGAAATGAGATCGGGTATCCTGCGGATCTCTTTGTGGACAGCTTCAACACTGCTATTTCCGGTGGCTTATTTTCTGTACCCCACGCTGGTGAGTTGACAGGTGCGCACAGTGTATGGAGTGCCATTGAACTATTACACGCCAACCGGATCGGTCATGGCGTACGTTCGATCGATGATCCACAACTGGTCAGATACCTGCGTGAACACCAGATCGCGCTGGAGATATGTCCTACCTCGAATATCTGTTTGGGAGTATATTCTGACTATGCGCATCATCCATTACGCCAGTTATGGGATGCAGGAGTGCATGTCACAGTCAATTCCGATGACCCACCCTTATTCAACACAGATCTAAACCAGGAGTACCGGGTGCTGGTTGAGCATTTTAATTTCACTGCTGATGAACTGGAACGAATAAGCCTGAATGCTATTCAAGCCAGTTTTCTGGATTCAGAATCAAAAACCAGGTTAATCGCTGATTTCAATAGGGAATTTGACCAGCTTCGCCCGCGTCAAAACCAGATTGATCACACTTAGGAGATAGATTCATCACTGCCCGGGACATGCTGCGTGGGCAGATAAGGCATCTCAGGACCGGATACTCCCAGGCACTCAGCCAATGCCGCCCTGGTTGCTATCCGGTCATCCCAGGCGTATTCGACTCTACCAAAACACATGGACTGTTCGTGACCTTTCCCGCAGATCAATACCACGTCGCCCGGTTTTGCCAATGATAATGCCTTGCGGATCGCATCCCCTCGGTCCGGCACCCGCCAAAATGAGACGTTCTCAATTCCTCTACGTGTTTGTGCGCCTTCAGCCATCTCAATCAGGATATCCGTCAGTGACTCAGTGCGAGGATCCTCAGCGGTCAGAATTGTAAAATCAGCTAACTCAGCGGCTGTTTCTGCCATCATCCGTCGTTTCTGCTGGTCACGAAGCCCAGCTGAGCCAAAAACTGCAATCACCTTTCCGCGGGTCAATCCTCGGGCAGTTTCTAGGGCTCTGCGCAAAGCGTTCGGTGTGTGCGCAAAATCTACAATTGCCAGATATCTCTGACCCATGTGGATGGCTTCCATCCGCCCTGGGATCCCAGACATCATTGCGATTCCCACTTTAGCAGTCAAAGGATCCAACCCTAAGCCACAGACGGTTGCGGTAAACGCTGCAAGGATATTCGAGACATTAAATCCACCCACAAGTCTTGATGTAATAGTCGTATTATCACCATTGTAGACTGCTTCAAAGGAAACTCCCTGGGGAGAAAATAAAACTTGATCCGCGGATACGTCTGCATCGGTTTGCATTCCATACGAGAATACCCGCACATCATTTAACCCGACACATATTTGCCTTAAGGTTTCGAAAGAGCTGTCATCCTGGTTTAGAATTGCAGCCCGCGGGTTGCCATGAAGCTTCTTTTTTGTCTCTGTCAAGCTACGGAAAAGACGGGCTTTCGCCTGCCGGTAATTCTCCAGGCTGCCGTGCTCATCTAAATGCTCATGGGTTATATTGGTAACGACCGCCACGTCGAACTCACAACCATCCACCCTATGCTGCGCCCAACCATGGGAGGTGGTCTCTAAAACCGCATGAGTCAGACCAGCCTCAACCATCAATGCAAGGTAGTGCTGCACATCGACAGCTTCAGGTGTGGTCACATGAAAGCCCGTATCCAGCACCTGGTCTCCAATCACGGCATTGACCGTAGACACCATCCCAACCCGCAAACCCGCTGAATTTAAGATGTGGTAGATCAGGTTGGTCGTGGTTGTTTTACCATCCGTCCCCGTTACGCCGATCATGGTTAGCTTCCGCCCGGGGTTTCCATAGAACGCAGCTGCCAGATAAGGCAAGGCGTGACGGGTATTATTTACCTGAACATATGGAACTCCGGGATGGATGTCTGGATCCTCACCCACAACCGCAGCTGCTCCAAGTCTTACTGCATCCGGAATAAAGTGGTGACCATCAAAAATGCTGCCCCGAACAGCAACAAACAGGCAGCCTGGGACGACTTGCCGAGAGTCAGATACCACCTGGGTGATAACAGCATTTCCCACCGGGGTTAATACCTCTACCGGCAGGTCTATGAACAACTCCGGAAGCGAGCGCTGCTCGATCATTGCATTCCTTGTATAAAAACACCGCAGAAAGCCACCAGCCGGCAGAATAATCCTCTGCGCCTGATCGTCTCTGCGGTGTGCGAAATCGCTTGATTGGTTGAGTTACCAGATGCTGGTCATCATGCCAGACTCTGGCGCAGAGACTCCAACTGCCCTGCAACGGAAGCATCCAGAACTTTACCACCGGCGCGGATCACCAGACCGCCCAAGATCTCAGGATCTACGCGGAATGTAACCGCCGTCTGGCTGCCCATTTTCGATAAGACATCTTTCTTGACCACTGCCATTTCTTCGCCTGTCAATGGTAACGCACTGGTAACTTCAGCGGTTGCTCCTGATAGGGATGTCCCCTCCAGGACCACGACTTTACCAGCTTTAACCCCGGCAAAGAATTCGTTAATCAAGGAGTGCTGGCGTTTTTCATCTAAAGCATCACCAACCAGTTTCTGGGCCGCAGCAATCGAGAGTGCAGCAACCTGCCCGCGCAGATCTCCGAGGATACGGTCCCGTTCCACCTGGGCATCTAACTTGGCTGCCTCACGAACTTTCGCTGCGTCACCTTCTGCGGCAGCGTGGACCTCGCGCACAGCTACTTCTGCACGTTCAGTAGCCTCACGCACGACCTGGCTGGCTTTGGACTGTGCCTCGGCTAATATTTTGGCCGCATCTTGCTCCGCACTGGCGCGCGCTTCTGCTGCTACCCGGGCGTCTTCCAGTCCCTGAGCGATCTTTATTTTGCGGTTCTCTAACATCTTTATAATAGGCTTATATGCCCAGGCATACAACAACACAACCATGATTGTGAAGTTGAAAACCTGGAAGAGAAAAAATCCTAAGTTTAACCCAAGTTTTTCCATAGCGGATTCACTCCCGAAGGCTCTACGCGGCGAAGATAATGATCAGAGCAACGGCGAGGGCATAGATGGCGACCGCCTCAGCGAATGCCATACCCAGGATCATATTGGTCTGAATGATCCCTGCAGCATCCGGGTTACGACCCATCGCCTGGACACCACCCGAAGCGGCAATACCGACACCTACCCCCGCACCAATCGCGCCCAACATCGCCAAACCTGCACCTAAAAGTTTCAAACCCGCAACAAATGCAACTGGATCGTTCATTGTTAACTCCTTCTCATTGTGTGATTGTGATAAAAACTAATGCTGCTCTTCGGCGTGATGACCTATCGTCGCGCCGCTGATAAACATTGTGGCAAGCAGGAAGAACACGTAAGCCTGAATGATCCCAAAGAATACTTCAAAGATATACAAACCGACTGGTACGATCACAGCAGTCAACGCACCTACTATGGAAAGCAGCAGTGCACCAGCGAAAATATTACCAAAAAGACGGAAGCCAAACGATAGGATCTTGGCAAATTCCAGGATCAACTCCAGTAAGCCAACCAAGAAGTTGATCGCCCCGAATGGTCCTCCACTGATCAACTGTTTAATTGGGAAGAACTTTGAGAAATAGCCTGGTCCCAATGCCCACACTCCGTACACCTGGGTCATCAGCACAGCAATGACTGCCAACGCAAATGGAAAATTCAGATCGGTCGCCGAACCACGCAGGAAAGGCACCACTTCGCAGGCTGTACACATTTCGTCTGTTGCAACCTCGCCATGAGACTCGGATTCTGCTTCTCCAGTTTCACCTATAGCTGCTGTGACTTCCACAGGATGTGCTTTGTCGAGGGTATAAACGGACAGGCTACTGATGGAAAATAGTTTTACCGGTGCGTATCCTGTACCCTCATGGACTTCCTTCATCCGCCCAATACTTTCGAATCCTGGAACCAGTTTGATCATATTCGCAGCAAAGATGATCAAGAAAATCGTCGCAGGGATCGGGAAGATCCGTTTTGCCCACTTTCCTGCAGCACTGGAGACGCTGTTCCATAAGAACTCAACAAGAAACTCGAAGAAATTGTAAAATCCATGCGGAACGAGACTGCCGGTTTTCGAAAAGCGGTACGCACCAAAGGCCATCAACACCAAAACGATATCTGCCAGCAGGGTTGCCAGGATGGTGTTGGTGATCTGAAAACCACCGATTGCCAATCCGGTGGGTTCAGCTGGTAACACTACCACCGGGCTGATCGGCTTTAGAATGGAAGGTCCGATGAAAGCAGCAAAGATCCCAGCCGCAACTAAGGCAAGAACGATCCAACGTTTGACCGGGGTTCTTTTCTTGGTCGTTTCACTCACGCTCCTCTTCCTCCTTTACAGGTCCAGCCGTCTCAGAAGGGCTTGAATCCTGTGGGTTGAGATTCTTTACCGCCCGCATGGCGATCCAAAACGTCAGGTACAGCGCTAATGGTGCAGAACCGAGGATAAAAATGATGGTAAAGACAGGTCGGGTATCAAAAAGTTTATCCAGACCTAAGCCGATGATCAACGATAAAACTACCACACCGATCGTTACCACCCCTACCTGTGCCCCGACTGAGAACAACCCGATGTTGCGCACATACTGTGCGTTTGATGGTTTGGGCTGAGACTTCTCTGTTTGGTTCATGGCGGGCGAATTGTATCATAAGGGTTGAACGCTAGTCAACAACTTAGTCAGATCGAGTGCTTAGAATAGTGCTGCAGCAACTTTCTCAGCAAGATTGAACCAGGGACCAAATAATGTGCCCACTAAAATAATTCCAATAGACAATACAGTCAAAGCAAGACGATTCGGACGCGTTACCGGCAAAGGTTTAGCCTCATCATCCGATCGATAGAGATATACTACTTTCAACACGGTTAGATAATAGTACAAACCTATAATCGAGTTCAACACACCTACCACAGCCAACCAGATATAATCTGCTTCCACCGCTGCAGCGAAGACGAACACCTTCGCCACAAAGCCTGCCAGGGGCGGCATGCCTGCCAATGATAGGAAAGCCACCATCATTGCCAGAGCCAACCCCGGCGACCGTCGGCTTAACCCGGCATACGAAGAAATCTCATCGGATCCAACTACCTGCCAGAAGATCACCACGATCCCAAATGCAGCCAGGTTGGTGATCAGGTAAGCCACCAAATAGAAAACAATACTGGCGACGCCAAACTGTGTGCCAACCACGACTGCAATCAGGATATACCCCGCATGAGCGATCGAAGAAAAAGCAAGCATGCGCTTGATATTCTTCTGGGCAAGCGCCAACAAATTACCAACAGTCATGGTGATTACAGCCAGGGTGGCAATTATAGTGCTCCAATCATTCAGTGCGACCGGGGTATATATGGTGATAAGAACCCTCAACAAAACCGCGAAACCGGCAGCTTTCGATGCGGTTGATAGAAAACCAGCCACCGGGGTTGGTGCACCTTCATAGACATCGGGTGCCCAGAAATGCAGCGGTACCGCTGAGATCTTGAAACCGAAACCGATCAAAACCAACATCAGGCTGCCCACAATCGCTAATTTGGGAAACTCACTATCATAAAAGCTGATCGCCAATGTGGAGAGATTTGTTGTTCCACCAAAACCATATAAAAGGCTGAACCCATACAACATGATCGTGGAAGCTGCCGCACCAAACAGCAGGTATTTAAAACCAGCTTCAGTGGATTTCTGATCACCGGTCATGAAACCTGCCAGGATATACATGGGGATGGAGGTTGTTTCAATAGAAAGGTACAACATGATCAGGTCTGCTGAGGAAGCCATCAAATTCATACCCAGCGTAGATACCAGCATCAGAGCATAGAATTCACCCCTTTGACCGACTTCCTTAACATCGATTGCAAACAAACTGGTGATCGCTGCACCGAAAATGAATAAGAGTTTGAAGGCAAAACCAAACCAGTCCTGACGCAGCATCCCACCGAAAAGATAGCGTGGTTCATTACCAGGTCTCGCAAATAACAGGCTGATGACCATTATGACTACCAAACCAGCTGCGGTCAGCCAGCCTAATGATCGACGCTGCTCTGGTTTCCAGATCGCATCATACGCCACTATCAACCCGGCCAGAACCAGCAATGAAATCTCAGGCAGGATAGCCAGGAGCATGGACGGTTCAAAACTCAGGATAGCCACTTATGCACCTCCCAACAAGGCGAGAATGCGTTCCACTCCTGACGCTACCAGTGGACTCATGATCGCCGGGTAAACTCCAACCCCAATCATCAAGATACATAGGACCGCCAGAGCTACCTTGTCCAGCACGGTCACATCTCCAACATGATGCTCAAACTCTTCCGGCATTGGCCCGAAGAACACCTTTCCGATAATGCGGATTATATAGGATGCCGTAATCACGATAGAGATGGCTGCGATGATCGCCACGATGGGTGCTACTTTCCACACTCCCATAAAAATAGGGAATTCGGCTACAAATCCAGACAATCCAGGCATTCCCATCGAAACCAGACCGCCTACAATAAATGCAATCGCTACCCAGGGCATTTTCTTGGAAAAACCGCCTAACTCATTGATCTCACGTGTATGTGCTCGATCATATACCATGCCGACTACAGCGAAGAAGAGGGCTGTCATTACCCCATGCGAGAACATCTGGATCCCCGCACCAGTTAATCCTTCTTTGTTCAAAGTGGAAAAGCCCAGCATTACCAATCCCATATGGGATACCGATGAAAAACCAATAACATATTTAAAATCCGTCTGCACCATCGCGATGAATGCCCCATAGACGATATTCACAGTTGCCAATCCCATGATCAACAGCTGCCAGGCTTTGGCCCCTTCTGGGAGCAACATGATGCCCACACGCAGGGCAGCGAACGCGCCCAACTTCATCAGCACCCCGGCGTGGAACATAGAGACTGCTGTAGGTGCCGCTACGTGACCATCGGGACTCCAATTATGAAACGGGAAGATACCACCCAACACCGCAAAGCCGAAAAAGACGAACGGGAACCAAAACACCTGGAAACCCTGTGAAAAATCTACCCGAGCCAGGAGAGTCATATCAAATGTGCGCAATCCGGACTCAAAATACATCGCCAAACCGCCGATCAAGGAGATCACCGACCCGATGAACAAGTAAAGGGTCAGCTTCATGGCTGCATATTCGCGAGTCTTTATCCAGCCCCAAATGGAGATCAGCAGGAACATTGGGAAGACCGCAATTTCATAAAAGAAGAACAGCATGAACAAGTCCTGGGCGACAAATACACCAAAGACGCCGGATGCCAGGATGAACAAGAACGCAAAAAATTCGCGCGGCCGGTCATCGAGCCCCCAAGAGATCAATACTCCTGTAAACATTACTACGCCAGTGAGCAGCACCAGCGGGGCATTCATCCCATCCACGCCAACATAATAAGAGATCCCAAAACTAGGCAGCCATTGATACCGCTCAACCAGTTGTAATCCACCCAGACTCTGGTCATACGAAAAGTACACCCAAATTGAAAGCAGCAGCGCCAGAGATGCAGCAGCCAGGGCTGTTACTCGGACCTCATTCTTGCGATCCTTCGGGAACAACAGGATCAGCATGCCGGCAAGGATCGGAGTGAGGACGATCACACTAAGGATAGGAAATTGCATATTTCACCTTCCGCCAATCAGCTCGTCCAAGGACTAGAACAATGCGCTCATTGCTTTATTGATCACAGTCAGGATCCAACCAGGCCAGATACCGATCCAAAGGATCAAAACCATTAATGGGGCGATCACCACAATTTCACGCAAGTTGATCTCGGTGATATGACCAACCCAATGCTCGTTCAATGGTCCATGCAGCACTTTCTTGATCCCTTTCAGGATGTAAGCGCCGGTGAAGAACAATCCAATCATCGATAGGGCAGTAAACAGGCTGAAAATTGGCCAGGATCCTTGAACAACCAGGTATTCAGACACAAAAC
>Ga0105106_10000346_pt1 | contig 32721 bp, 24 predicted proteins | sample PPLLaktember2015_5_FD_79109 | JGI IMG/M metagenome (GOLD analysis project Ga0105106, IMG submission 79109) | Freshwater sediment microbial communities from Prairie Pothole Lake near Jamestown, North Dakota, USA - PPLs Lake P8 Core (1) Depth... | ecosystem: Environmental > Aquatic > Freshwater >...
CATTCCCGTTGATTTGAAACTAGCAACAGTTGTTGAAAAGGATGACGGCTTAGACACGATCACGAGCTTATCTGGTCCATAAGCTTGAAATCATATGCACGCATATGCACGCAGCGCGCATATCTTTGCGAATCGAAAGATGTCTTAACCGCCAGATATGGCGGTAAAACACCCTTGCTGTCTAATCGGTATGAAGGCCAGACTCTACCCGTATGGACGCAAGGGTACTGTTCTGAGCTAACCACATGCAGCGCGAGGAATGCTGGCTGACCAGAATTTGCATGGTTCCCACCGGATCATGATGTAAACGGCGTAAGAATTGGCGGGGTGCTTCTGCCTGTGCCAAGCGTTGCCGATGAGCCTGATAGGCAGGTTGCGGAATCTTCTGAATCTGTTCGAGCAAAGCTGCCTCACTTTCAGCAATAAACAGCACCATAGCCTGGCCGAAGTCCCGCAATTCCCGGGTGGACTTGCGACCACTGATGCGGCGTTGGTGACGCCGCAGACGGCCAAACAGGCTTTCGATTTGCAGGTTATCCGGGGGTAATCCTGGAATGTTGTAACAGTACATACAGCAGCTCCTGTGCATAAAGTTTCCAGCGTTTTTGCAAAGCACTATACAGACTGATCTGCACTCGTTGATGTTTGCCGGTGGGATGAAACCCATGCAAGTGAGCTTCCATCTCCGCAGCTACCTGCTGACTGGTGAGGCAAGGGTCGGAGCCATTGGACTTAGGGGGATAACGTAAGCAGTTAGCGATTTGCAAAAGCCCCTGATGTGCGGCCTGCAAATCTTCTGCCAAGGTGCGATTTCTCGCCAGGACCCACTCGACGCGTTGAGCGAGATGACGCAGATAGCGGTTCTCTTGATTCCCATCGTGTAAAAGACACAGGGCCTGGGCAATAGCCTGCAACTGCTGATACCCCACCAAGCCACCCCAATAAAAGGGTTTACGACTGTTTCGGTTGACTGCATCCCGAATAGCCTGGCGGATTTGCGTTTCGATCCTGATCAGTTCAGCATCTCGGGGTGCAGCAGAATCTACAAAAGGGGGGGATCCGGCGGATGTTCAGGAATGCCCGGAAGCCCTCCCAAATCCTGACGCATGTTCTTGCGTAATTGATCATCATAATCCAGGACAGCTTCTGCCAGATTGTTCAAGAAATGCGCCTGGCAGCGTTGGTGTGGCGCTTGTGGCCAACATGCTTTGAGCGCCGCAATCAAGGTCTTTTCCCCATCGCAGAGGGTCGCCAGAACCTGGAAGGGCAACTCTGTGTAGGGTTGAAGCCACGCCACCAGGTCTTGTTCTGTGACGTGCTCACTCTGCCAGGCAGCGACTGGCTTACCGCTTAGCACTTCATATAGTACATACAACAGCGTCCCATACCCTTCCGGTTGTAGAGCATCGATTGCCCAGATTAGCCCGCCGTATCGGTCCGCCGTCACCTTCAAACCGTCATGCGCTTCCTGACTGCTGGCGCCCAACAAGGCGAGAAACTGCCGGTACAGCTTCCCAACATTGCGCTCATTGATCGCCACCCCCCGCTGGTTCAATTCTCTTTGGATCTCCACCAGCTGGCGATGTTCGCCTTCGTGCTGCCAGCCAATATGTGCCAACACATCTAGACCGTACGTGCTATTCGGCAGGCTTAATAACCACACCCGGCTGGCATAATAGTGTTTCCCATAATTCTGGCAAGATCGATTGGCGCACTCTTTGCTCTTACCCGCCACAAAGACAGGGCCTTTCAGTGTTTGAACGGTCTTTCGCATGTGCCAAGGTCGGCGCGCTTTGAGCTCGCTGCCACACAGCGGGCATGTTTCCAGATCACATTCAATGATGATCCGCCTTGCCTCAGGATATTCACGATGGGGACGATGCCGGGGAAGTTTGTTCATAAAAATCAACCCTTGCTGTCTGTAGAATGAAGAGAATTATACTACTTCATACCACCAAGACACCAAGGGGGTTCTCATTATCTTACCGCCATATATTGGGTTGTTTGGCGCCCGCGGCGGGACTCGAACCCACGGCCCCTTGCTCCGCAAGCAAGTGCTCTAATCCACTGAGCTACGCGGGCGGACGGGGAAACACGCTCCCCGTTTGATTGTGCCCGGAGATTTTAATACAGAACCCCCTCCCGGTCAAGAGCGGCTAAGTCGCTGCGCGCACTTGGGGCACGCGCAACCACACCAGAATGGCAAACCCCAACGTGATCAAAGCCCCAATGGCAACCGTCATCGGCTCCCCCAGGCGCGTCGCAACACTGCCAGCCAGCAAAGAGCCCAACGGCATCAGCCCGAAGAATGATAAGGTGAAGATGCTCATCACCCGGCCGCGTAGATCATCGGGCACCAGCGTTTGGATCAGAGCATTGGAGGAATTGGCAAACATCAGGAAACCCCAGCCAGTCCCCGCCAGAGCCAAAAGCGAGAGCGGCAACCAGCGCACGCCAGCGAAGAATAACAGCAGGAGCGGGAGTGAAAGGCTGCCCATGGTGAGCAGCTTGCCACGCCCGGTATACCCGCCGATGGTCGCCAGCATCAACCCGCCACCCAGCGCCCCCACGCCGCGTGCCGATTGCAGAAATCCATTCGTGGCAGCGTCGCCGCCCAGCACTCCCACTGCCCAAGCCGGGATGAGGGTGACAAAACTGAATCCGAACAAACTGACCACCGCCAGGTTGAGGATCACTGTGCGAACCACCTGGTGATGCCAAACAAATCCGAAGGCAGCCTTGATATCCGCCAGTGCCGAACCCGAACCGGTATGGAGTGTTATGGGTTTGAGCTTCATCAACATTAGGGCGATAATGATCGCAATAAAGGAAGCCCCATTCAAGGTGAAACACCAGGCGGGACCCAGGGCGGCGTACGTCAGGCCGGCAATTGCCGGGCCCACCGCCGCAGCGGAATTGAACATGGTCGAGTTCAAAGCAATGGCGTTGGTCATATCCTCGCGCGAGACCATCTCCAGCACGAAAGACTGGCGCGCCGGCGCGTCAAAGGCGTTGGCAATCCCCAGCAAGAAAGCCAGCAGGATAATGTGCCAGGGCTGCACCAGGCGCGTGAAAGTCAGCGCTGCCAGGATGAATGCAAGGGTCATCATGGCGCACTGTGTTATCACCAACAGCGTGCGGCGCGGGATGCGGTCTGCCAGCACCCCGCCGTACAGCGTGAAAATCCAGGAGGGGACCCCTGCCGCAAAACCGACATAACCTAGAAAAGCCGGGGAACGGGTGAGCTCGTACACCAGGTAGCCCTGGGCGGTAGTCTGCATCCAGGTGCCTGCCAGCGAAACCAGTTGGCCGAAAAACCACAAACGGTAGTTGGGATGCCTGAACGCAGCGAAAGTCTCACGGGCGCTCAGGCGCTTACGCCCTGGCGCAGCGGGAGGGCGCTGGGTAGACGATGATGCGGTAGTTTTCTCCATAGACCGCTAATTATAATCCCAGCGCGAACCGAGGATCAATTTCCGCTCAGATATGCTGGTTCGCGAGTTTCAGGCATTCTGGTGTCTTGGAAAAAGTGCGAAGTGCGATAAAGTTTTCAGGTGTCACGTATTCCAGTTTCATGTGGATCGTGCGAGGTGCTAAGTGCGTCAGAGTATTCAGATGTCACATGTTCCGGCGTCGTGAATTGGAGCAGTTATAATAGGACCGAACCAGTCCATTATCCCGGAGGTCTCCATGACCGTTAATCGCCTATCCATCGTCGTCCGCGCTGCCCTATTGCTGGGGTTGTGCTGGCTGGCTGCCTGCTCTGGCGGAGTGCCGCTGGACCCGGCCCCTTCGTCCCCTGCCCCCGCCGTCCAGGAACTGCCCGCCGGCCCCACCCATACCCCGGTAGAAACGCCGCCTGCCTCTGCCGCCCAGCCGGCAGAGGCACTCCAGCCCGCCCAGCCAACCTGCTCCCCCAGCGCGCCGGATGCCCTGGGTCCGTTCTACACCCCTGGCGCGCCGGTGCGCGACCAGGTGGGCCAGGGTTATGTCTTGCAAGGCGTGGTGCGCTCATCCGAGGATTGCCAGCCAATCCCCGGCGCGCAGCTCGAGTTTTGGCTGGCGGGACCCGATGGCGAGTATGCCGACGCCTACCGCGCCACCACATTCGCCGGCGAAGACGGCAGCTACCGCTTCGAGAGCCACCCGCCGCCGCCCTACTCCGGACGCCCGCCGCACATCCACATCCTCGCCAGCGCCCCCGGCTATCAGGCGCTGGTCACCCAACACTACCCCCGTGAAGGCGATGGGCAGGCAGATTTCGATCTGGTTTTGGCACCGGAGGATTAGTGTAGCGCAAGATTGTATCTTGCGCCGTTCAATGCAGAAAGCTCAAAGTTCCTGCCGACCGGCAAACCCGGCGTCGATCTCGTGCCAGAATTGCACGCTCGGCTCGTTATAGCGCCAGCAAAGATACACCTCGCGCCCTTCGCGCAGGGTCGGGAAATCCAACAGCCCGCTGCCCACGTCTTTCACCAACACGCCGGTTTCCTGGATGTGTTTCACAAGGCTTTCCAGGCGGCTGAAATCCTGCACTAGCTGGCTGGCGGCCGGGTTGCCGCCGTTGCCTTTCGCGCGCCGCAAGGCTGGAACTGCCTGCGCCTGGCGCGCCAACAGCGACCGGTGCAGTTCCAACATCTCTACCACCAGGAGACGGATCTCTTCCAGGGCCGCGTTGGCCTCTTCAACCGAAAAATAGCGTTCCATCTTTCGCCTCAAACTCTTAAATCTTTTTTCACCACAAAGTACACAAAGGAGGGATTCTTAGGAACCCAGGAAAATAGTGAACTTATGGAAATCAACTTAATATCTCCTGGATTCCTGATTTCCTTGTTTCCTTAGAAAAATTCTATTTGTCCTTTGTGGTTCCGGGTTTGATATGCCATATCCAGCACCTGCAGCGTATGCCAGGCAGCTATCGTTGCACCCAAATCGCCCAGGTGCTTACGGATCTGCACCAGGCAGCCGATATTGCCGCAAGCCACGGCATCCGCCCCGCAATTCAGAATGTTATGCGCCTTGCGTTCGCCCAGCAGGCGGGCGGTCTCGGGCTGCTCAAGGTTGTAGGAGCCCGCTGAGCCGCAACACAGATCCCCTTCAGGGAGCGGTAGCAGCTCCAGGTTGGGGATGCGTTGGAGCAGGCGGCGCGGGGCAGCAGTCACCCCCTGGGCATGCGCCAGATGGCAGGCGTCGTGATACGCCAGGCGCAGCGGCTGCTCCAACGCCGGCGGGTCCTGGATTCCCAATTCATCCAGGAACTGGCTGATATCCTGCACGCGCTCCGCAAATCCCTGGGCGAACTGCTCCCACGGCGAGGCCTTGAACAACCGGGGGTATTCCCCCATACCCGAGCCGCAACCCGCCGCGTTGGTCAGGATGGCGTCCACATCCGAAGGAAAGGCCTGCAGATTGCGCAGCGCCTGGGCCCGTGCCATTTCTGCCTCGCCAGTATGCAGTGCAAGCGCCCCGCAGCAGCCCTGCCCGGCTGGGATCACCACCTCCACACCGTTGCGCGCCAGCACGCGCAGGCTGGCCCAGTTGATTTCTGGTTCCAGGGCTTGCTGAACGCAGCCCGCCAGCAGCGCCACGCGCGCCCGGCGCTGACCCTGGGCAGGGTAGAACTCCGGCAGCGGCTGTGCTGCCGGTAAAGAAGCGGGCAGCATATCCAGCATGGGCTGCATGGCTTTCGGCAGGGCGCCCCGGAGAGGCCGCGCCCACCTGCCGGCGCCCGCTGCCAGACGGAAACGCCCCGGGTGGGGCAGCACACTCAAAGATACCTGGCGGGCGGCGCGCTCGCTCAGGGGTCGGATGCGGCGCGCCTGGGCATAGGCGCGGAAGGGCATGATCAACTCGCCATAAGGGACTCCAGACGGGCACACCGTGACGCACCCCAGGCAACCCAGGCAGCGATCCACGTACGGCAGGGCTTCCTCCAGGGACAGCTCGCCTTCCAACACCGATTTCATGAGAATAATGCGCCCGCGGGGTGAATCCATCTCCTCACCCAGCACGGTGTATGTGGGGCAGGCGTGCAGGCAGAAACCGCAGTGCACGCATTTTTCTACCGCGTGCGCCATGCCTGCGCCGCTGGGGCCGAGCTTCTCGACGGGGATGGTATGCTGCATGCTCTACACCGCGAACTTTCCCTGGGGATCGAGAGCCTGGCGCACACGGCGCAGGAATCCATCGCCAGTCGATACGCCGACCAGGGGTTGCGGCGCAGCGCCCATCACCACCAACCCGGACAGGCTCGACTCCAGCAAGATTTGCTCCAGGTGCTCCAGCGCGCCGGGCCAGGCGATCCACGCCAGGTTGGCGCCCGCGCTGTAACGCCGCAGCGCCCCTCCCGCCTCCAGGCGTTCATCGAAGGCCAGCACACGCTGTGGGGTGAGCGGGACTTTGACCAGCAAGCACCCGGCTGGCGCCCAGGCAAATTCCCGCAAGCGCTGCCAGGTGAAGGTTTCTTCATTTACATGGGAACCGTCCTCCGGCAAAATGCCGACGGCCGGCTGGGCCACCAGGGATTGCAGGCGCGCCAGGCGCTCGGGGAAGGAACGTGCTGTCCCACCCAAGCGCACCAACAGCGCCGCGCCCTGCGAGCCGGGCTCCAGCTCCAGGGCATTGAGTTCGATTGGGCTGGCAGTCAACCGGGTCAGGGCTTGCAATGCCGGGGCCAGGGAAGGGAACTCCCAGCGCAGGGTGGCAAAGGCTGGCGGGCAGGGAAACACCTTGAAAGCCAGCTCTACCAGCACGCCCAGCTGGCCCAGGCTGCCCACCATCAGCTTGGGCAGGTCGAAGCCAGCCGCGTTCTTGACCACCCTCCCGCCGCCGCGCACCTGATTGCCGCACCCATCCACAAACTGCACACCCAGCAGGAAATCGCGCACCCCGCCGTAACGATAACGTCCTGGCCCGCTCAATCCGCTGGCAACCGTCCCTCCCAGGGTGGCGCCGCGCCCTGCCAGCGGCGGGTCGAATGGCAGGAACTGACCGTGCTCTGCCAGGGCAGCCTGCACCTGCGCCAAGGGGGTGCCCGCCAGGGCAGTGAAAGTGAACTCATCCGGCTGGTATTCGAGCATACCAGCCAGCCCGGAGACATCCAGGCAGTCATCTGCCTCAGGCGGCGGGCACAGGGCAGTCTTGCTGCCCGCGCCGCGCGCTCGCACGCGCACCTGGGTGCGCACCATTTCCTGCAGCTCTGGAATGTTGGCGGGTTTCATGGCATATGCCTCGCCGCGCTCAACCCGTGGGGAACATCTTGCCGGGATTGGCCAGACCGAATGGATCCATCTGGCGGTGGATGGCTTGCATGGCATCCAGGTCGGCTTCGGAGAACATTACCGGCAAGTAAGCGCGTTTTTCCACGCCGATGCCGTGTTCGCCGGTGATGGAGCCACCAAAACGCACGCACATGCGCAAGATATCGCCTGCCAGGGCCTCAGCCTGTTCCAGCGCCCCCGGCTGGCGACCATCGAACAAAATCAAGGGGTGCAGGTTACCATCCCCAGCATGGAATACATTGGCTATACGCAACCCATACCGCTCACCCAGGCGTTGGATCTCTTCCAGGGCCTCACCCAGGCGCCCGCGCGGCACCACCCCATCCTGCACCACGTAATCCGAGCTCAGCCTGCCCACCGCCGAAAAGGCGCTCTTGCGCCCTTTCCAGATGCGCTGGCGCTCGCCTTCATCCTGGGCGATATGCACCTGGTACGCGCCGGAGGATTGGATGATGGGCATCAGCGCTTCAAAATCAGCCTGCACATTGGCGCGTTCGCCATCCAGCTCGACGATCAGCAGGCCCTGGGCATCCAGCGGATAACCGGCGCTCACCGCAGCTTCCGCGGCTTGAATGGCAAGGTTATCCATGATCTCGATCGCCCCGGGAAGCAAGCCAGAAGCCACAATGCGCGCCACGGTGCCTCCGGCAGCCTTCAAGGAGTCATAGGCTGCCAGCACGGTTTTAAAAGCCTCTGGTTTGGGCAGCAGGCGCAGGGTGACTTCCAGGGCAACCCCAAATAGCCCCTCCGAGCCAACGAACAGCCCTACCAGGTCGGGGCCTACCCCTTCCAGGCTCTCACCGCCCAGGTGCACCACCTCGCCGTCTGCCAGCACCGCCTTGATGCCCAACACATGGTTGCTGGTCATGCCATATTTCAAGCAGTGCGCCCCGCCAGCGTTGAACGCCAGGTTGCCGCCGATCGTGCAGATTGGCTGACTGGAGGGATCGGGCGCGTAATACAAGCCATGCGGCGCGGCAGCCTTGCTCACCTCCAGATTGATCACGCCCGGCTCCACCACTGCCAGGCGCTGCTCAGGGTCCAGGCGCAGGATATGGTTGAGACGGTTGAGCGCAATGACGATGCCACCCGCCACCGGCAAAGAGCCGCCCGACAGGCTGGTGCCGCTGCCGCGCGCCACGAAAGGCACGGCGTGCTGGTAGCACAGGCGCACGGTTTCGACCACCTCATCCTGGGTTTCCGGCAGCACCACCGCCGCAGGGCGCACGCGGAAAGAAGTGAGCGCATCCGATTCGAAGGGCGCCAGCTGCCCGGGGCGCGTGAGCAGTCTTCCGGGTGGAAATATGCGGGCAAGAGCGGTCAGCAGCGCCTCGATTCCCAAGCTCACCCTCCAATCCCTTCCAATCAGAACCCGCCGGTCACAGCCCCGGCGACCCAGTCCAACCCCAGGCCCAGCAGGGTTCCCAGGGAGGCGAATAAAAGACCGCCCGCCGCGCCCAGCCAGGGGCGCAGTTTTTCATAGCGGTTCTTGGGGCCGGTCCTGCTCCGTTTTCCAACCCAGGCGCCCAGCATTCCCAGACCGAAGGCGCTATACAGGGCTCCGCGCACGCCAGCCCCCAGCGCCCAGGGGAGCAGCCACATAAAGGCTCCCAGCAATGCCCCCAAGGGCGCCCCCAGGATGGTCAGCCAGAAATTCTTAGTGGTGGCGCCTACCAGGATGCCTAAAACAATGCCTGCCAGGATCCCCAGGCCGGCCTGGCGGGTGGCCCCGCCAGCCAGGCCCAGGATGAAAGCGGCAACGCCGATGGCAAGCGCTTCGCCTAGGGTGCGCCAGACCAGGGCATAGGCGTTGATTGCGCCGGTATAGAGTTTATCGGCGGTCTCGCCGGCTTTTACTAGATCTTGCGTGGTGAAGTCCTTCGGAGGGGCCGCGTTCAGCCGGGTGGAATTTGTGATCGAGGCGGGCGGTTCTGGGGATGGTTTTACGATCGGCGCGCCGCAAGCCAGGCAGCTGCCTGCTTCGCCATCATTGACCGTCTCGCACCAGGAACACACGACCTTACCCATCTATTTTCGCCTCACCTGCGAGATTTCTGCGGGTATTGTAAAGTAAAAACGGGTATTTTGGGGCGCGCTTTCCACGCCGATCTGACCGCCATGCGCCTCCACCAGCCCGCTGGCAATCGCCAGGCCCAGCCCAGAGCCGCCCGTGGAGCGGCTGCGCGATTTTTCCCCCCGGTAGAAGCGCTCGAAGACATGCGGCAGGTCTTGAGCTCGAATGCCTTCGCCGCTGTCGATTACCTCCACGCGCGCCGCGCCCGCTGTGCGCGCCGCGCGCACCTCCACCACGCCGCCGGGTGGGGTGTGGCGCAGGGCATTGCCGATCAGGTTGTTCAGCACCCGACCGATCTGGCGGGCGTCGCAATACACCGGGTCCACTCCCGGATCCACGCTGCCATGCAGGCGCACCTGCTGGCGTTCCGCCAGGGCCGTAAAGCTCTCCAGAGTATCCGAAATCAGGTCGGAGAGCGAAGTGGCCTGAACATCCAGCTGCAAGCCGCCTGCGTCCAGTTGGGCCATTTGAAACAGATCGTCAATCAGGGCCGAAAGAGAGAGGACATCGCGTTGGGCGGTGCGCAGGTAGCGCTGCCGGGTATCATCGTCCTCCACCATGCCATCTGCCAGGGCCTCGACAATGGCGCGCACCGAAGCCAGAGGAGTTTGCAGATCATGACCCGTCCAGGCAACCAGATCGCGGCGCAGGGTCTCCAGCTCTTCCTGCTGGCGGGCAACGGCTTCCAGGCGCTCTGCCATCTGGTTGAAGGTGAGCGCCAGGGCCGAGAGCTCATCTTGACCGCGCACTGGCACACGCGCTTCAAGATCCCCCGCGGCGATGCGCCGCGCCGCCCGGTCCAGCAGGCCAATTCGATCGGTGAGCGTGCTGGAAAGGAAATAGCCCAGCGCCATGGCGATTCCCCCCGCGAAAACCAGCAACACGGTTGCCAGCAGCAAGTCGTGTTGGCTGGCAAACATCAAGCGCGCCGTCAACCAAACATTCAAGAAGGTCAGCGCGCTGGAAAGGGCATATACACCCAACAAGGTCCAGCGGATCGTGGGCGAGCGCTCCAACCATCCCAGGCGGTAGGTGCCGTAACCCGCCAACCCGGAGATGATTGCCGTAATCGACAAAAACCCCGCCATCAGAGCGATCTCGTTCATGGGCGGATGCATCACCAGGTTGAAGACCAGCAGCGAGAGCACCACAATCAGGATGACGCCCAAAGCAAAACGCGCGGGCAGACCGGGGCGCGAACTCACATTTTTAGAGGCCATAGGAGTTTCCCACAATCGGTAACCGGTGTTTCAGTGTCACGTGTTCCAGTGTCACGTGTTCCGGTGTCACGTGGCACGGAAAAACTTGACACAGGATCACTCTATTAAGGCTCAAATTTATACCCCACACCCCACAACGTGATGATGTGCGCCGGGTTGGAAGGGTCGATTTCGAGCTTTTCGCGCAGACGGCGCACGTGCACGGTGACCGTGCTGGGATCGATGTAATCCGAAAGACCCCAGATCCGCTCCAGCAGCTGCTGGCGGGTGTAGACCTGGCGTGGGTGGCGCGCCATGAGCCACAGCAGGTCGAATTCCTTGGCAGTCAGGAGAATCTCGCGCTCGTCCATCGTCACCAGGCGCGTATGCGGATCAACGCGCAGGTCGCCAAATTCCAGGGGTTTATCGGAGCTCTCTTCGGCGTTGGGTCTGGCGCGCCGCAGCACGGCGCGCACGCGGCTCACCAATTCTTGCGGGCTAAAAGGCTTGACCACGTAATCGTCAGCGCCCATTTCCAACCCAGCAATGCGCTCGGCCTCCTCCCGTCGGGCCGTGAGCAGGATCACCGGCACCTCGCTGCGCTGGCGCACCCAGCGCATGATCTCGAAGCCATCCATATAAGGCAGCATGACATCCAGAACCAGCAGGTCGGGAATATTTTGCTCCAGGGCCTGCAAGGCAGCCCTGCCATCGCGCACGTGCTTCACCTGAAAGTGCGCCCGCCTGAGGTACAGGCAAACTACCTCAGCAATACTGGGCTCGTCCTCCACTACCAGGATTTGTCCCTCGTTCATCGACACCACTCTCCTTAGAAAATTTCAGGCCATTTCGAACCGGGACGGTACCATTGGAGATTATGTGGTTCGCCGAAAGTCGTTCGAATGATTCGATGATCCACACGGCGAACCATTAAGAGCAAACCGCCGTTTCGAAGCGATTGTGTGCACAGTTACTTCCGGCGGTTTGCTTCGCTGGTCTAAAGATACCACAAGATACGAATTCCTTAAATTAAATCTTAGCCGGATTCTACGTCACCCACTCAATAAAGGAAAGACATACGAAGGGAACAATCGTCGGCTTGGGCGAAGCCGCTCGTGGTTTACCACCGATGTTTACATGTCCATCAGCCACTTTATTCAATGTCATGAATGATTGAATACCAGGTATAATATTAAGGTCAGCTACCGAAAATGGGCGGGTATCGTATTTCAAGTGGGCCGTAATTTTGATTTGACCAGCCAAGATCGACAATCAGAGAGATTTCATCAATCAGCAAAAATAAGTTTCACTGACCGGGGGTGGAAGATGAAGAAACTCAGACATTGCTATCTCCCGCTTTTAGCCGGGATCGCTTTGACCTGGATGTGCTTGTGGGGTGCAAGCCTGGGGGCTCTGGCAGACGCGGCCGGGTTGGCGCCGGCCGCGCTTCGTTACGTCGCCCCAGGTGGAGATTGCGCCGGCGCTGCCCCGTGTTACGCAGACCTGCAATCCGCGCTGGATGCCTCCTCGCCCAGCGATGAGATCCGGATGGCCGAAGGTGTCTATCCTGGCGTCTCACAACGACCACGGGTGGACGTCGAGACCACGGGTGTGGTGACCCAAGTAGCGTACATCGATAAGTCCGTGACGATCCGCGGCGGGTTCAGCCTCACGGATTGGGGCACGCCGGACGCCCTTGCTCACCCCACCAGCCTGGACGCACAGGGGCTAGGGCGCGTGGTGTATGTCCTCCAGGGAGTCAATCTCACGCTGGAGAACCTGCGCCTGATCGAAGGAGACTCCACAAACCTGGAAGGCGGGCCGCCTGTCAATCTGATGGATGCTGGGGGCGGATTATACGCCTTCCGGGCCAGCGTGACGATCAGCAACTGCGTGCTGATGAGCAATACCGCCTCCACAACCCGCCTGGCCTGGGGCGGCGGGCTTTTCCTTTACGAAGCGCCGCACGCCGCTTTGAATGGAAATACATTCTCGGCGAATTACGGCAGCCGGGGTTCGCGCGAGGGTTGGGGGGGAGGGTTGGGCGTCTACGGTGGTGATGTCGCATTGGCCGGCAACCTGATGACCGGGAATGTCGCCAGCGTCATTCGGGGAGGGCGCGGAGGCGGTATGTACCTGCAAGGAGGCGTCGTAGTCTTGAGCGGCAACGACGTGCACCTCAATAAGGCTTCTGCGACTGCCAGTTCTACGTATATCGGCCACGGCGGCGGGATTTATCTCGACCAGAGCAACGCCGTCCTGACCGAGAACATCATCCGAAATAATACGGGCGGATTTGGCGGCAGTGGTGTGGGCAGTTTCGCCACCCGCGGGGGTGGAATCCACAGCGCCCAAAGTGACCTGACTCTGTCTGGGAACACGATCATCAGCAACACTGGCAGCGCCGGCGGGGCTGGCAATGGCGGCGGTATCTATCTATCGGAAGGCAGCGCCACCCTGAGCGGCAATGCGATCTCCGGCAATACCAGCAGCAGTGCAAATTATGGCTACGGCGGCGGCCTCAGCGCTGAGAATGTCGACCCCCTCTTTTTGAGCGATAACCTAATCCTGGACAACCGCTGCAGTCTCAACGATACCGGTATGGGCGGCGGGATGAAGATCGAAGCGGGTGTAGCCCTGGTGAGCGGCAACCACTTGCAGGGCAACATCGCTGGGGCGGTAGATTGGGGTCACGGCGGCGGCGTCTACCTGCATGGAGGCCGGGCAACCCTGGAAGCCAATACAATCGTGAGCAACACGGCGGTCGAAGATGTTGCGGCGGTTGGCTGGGGCGGCGGGGTGATGGCTAGCAGCGCATCCTTCAGTATGACCAATAATATCGTGGCGGCCAACCACGCCAGTGCCAACGGCGGCGGGTTGTATATCCAGTTCCCGAACAATTTTTCTGCTCTGGTGCATAACACCATCGCAGATAACGCCGGCATTGGCGAAGGGGTGTATGTCAATTCATCCTACTTTAACCCGGTGTTCACCAATACCATTCTGGCTGGTCATAGTGGGCCGGGGGTGTACGCTACGACGGGCAGCGTGGTTACGATGGATGGCACGCTGTGGTATGCCAACGGCAGCCATACCGGTGGCGCAGGGGTCTTCGACACCAGTGGCGATGTGACCGGCGACCCGGCCTTCATAGACCCAGCTTCCGGGGATTACCACATCGAGGTTGACTCAGCCGCCATCGATATCGGCCTCACCACCTGGGTGGCGCAGGACATCGACTGGCAAACACGCCCACAGGGCAGCGCGCCGGACATGGGTGCCGACGAGTATATGTCGGGCCCGAGCGCGTGGGCGCACAAGATCGCCTTTGCCCCGCAATGGAGTGTGTCAACAGATCTCCAAACCGGAGCTCTCATCCCGCGCCTGTCTCAGCGCTACATGATCGAGTTCGGGCATGACCACCCGATGCCCCAGACCATCAACACGACCGACACGCTGCCCCCCGGCTTGAGCCCGGATTGGGAGTGGCACACCCCAGGGTTGGTTTACTTGCCCGGCGCGGGAAGCCCTTCGTGGGAGACGCAGCCGGCTCTGCCGGCTGGCGAGACGGCGCGCATCCTGCTGGCGACGAGCTCACAAACCATCCAGCCGCTGGATGGGTTGCTCAACCAGGCTAACGTGAGCGGGGGCACTTGGTTTTTCGATCTGCAAGCCTCCAGCCAGGCGCCGTTGTTCCCCCCGCGAATCCTTTCGCCTGGACGGGGAGAAATATGCATCCAACCGGGCGGGGTACAGGTGCAGGGCTTGGCGTACCCTGGTGAAACCGTCAAAATCTACGAAGACGGCACCGAAGTAGCGCAGACCACTGCAGGTGTGGACGGGGAATTCGCTGTAACCTACACATCCTCAACGGTGGGCAGCGCCAGCGTAAGCCTCACCGCGGTAACCTGCTTGCAGGCTGGGGGGCAGTGCAGCCAGCCCGGCAATCCGGTCGACCTGGTGCCAAATACCAGCTTTTTCTGCCCGCAGCTATCTACCTGGGAAGATACCCCGCTCACAGGTCCATTTGCCGGGCAACATCTGGTCTACCGTTTCCGGGATAACACCGGCCGGTTTGTGAGCAATGGCTGGACGATCTCGGCCCCCTTCAGTTTTGCGGATACCCAACTGCACCTGTACATGCTGCCCTGCCCGGCCTGGACGGGCGCGCCGGGTCCACCGGACGGCGTGTGGGTCACGGTGGAAGATTACGGCAGCTTCAGCCCCAGCCAATCTATCCATCCGTGGTACCACTTCGAGATCACCGCGGATGTTGCCGTGGGGTATCACCAGGTGACTTTGAACGCCTCCTGTCTGCCGGATCCCCCAGGTGCCGTGCTCCCCAGCGTGGATCTCTCCGCTTCGGGCGGCTTCGGCATCGACCAGGGCGGCAAGGTCTTCGACGTAACCCAGGGCCTTCATCCGGGTGTGAGCGGTGTGCCGGGGGTGACGGTGACGCTGATGATCTCGATGAGCGAGTGGGGTGGGTGGGTGCCCTGGCCGGCGCATGCCTATGGTGGGCAGCAAAATCCGCAAGTCACGGATGACACCGGCAGCTTCGCCTTCCTGGCACCGCCAGACCTGTATTATTTGCAGGTCGAGGCTTTACCGGGTTTCCAATCCTGGCGCAGCCCGGTGATCACGGACGTGATGAGGGTAAATGTGCCCTATACTCCCGAGCCAGGTGGGAGCCTTGCGCAGGTGAGGTTGACCGCCGCCGGTCCTCAGCCCACCGTGGTCAGCGTGCCGATTGGGTCGGGTGTTGCCTGGTCGGTAGAGATCGACGCTGCTATCCCGGCAGCGCAGCAACTGGACCTGATTGACAACCCGGTTATCCGGCTGTTGAGTGGTCTCGATCCACTTCTATCTGTCGATGGCTGGGATGGGGGCGCCTTGATGCCGGGGCAAAGCTACCGGCGAGGCTTCACCGCACCTGGGACGTACACCTACATCGACAGCGCCGGGCACACTGGGACCGTGATCGTGGGCGGAGCTCAACTTCTGTTCCTACCAATTTTGATTAACTGAACGACAACCAGGGCTGCTTGAGTCAAGCAGCCCTGGTTGTTTTTTGGCTTTGCTTCAACGCTGAAATTGGCTCTTACAAAATCCTTACGCCAGCGCCCGCTTGTTCAGAAATCCGTAAGGTTTTTGCAGCAATGGCGTAAGAAGTACCCATTATGATGCTGTGAGAATAGTTTACTACCGATTAAGGAGGATCCATGTTTTCACGCACCCGTTTTCTTAGTTTTGTGCTTTTCCTGGCGCTGCTTTTAGCAGCTTGCAGCCCAGGCGCTGCTACGCCCACTGCCATGATGGAAAAAGAAGACAGCATGAGCGAGCAGGCTATGCCGGAGACGATGGCAGAGAAAACGCCCGAAGCCATGATGGAAAGTGACAGCGAGATGCCTACCCACGACCAGGGCGACGATGTGATGGCTACAGAGAGCCCTGATGTGATGGCGACGGAGAGCCCTGAGATGATGAGTGAAGAACAGGGCAAAGAAGAGATGGCTTCCGGTGAAGGCGAAGAAGCAATGATGGAAGCGCCTGCCTGGTTCAGCGCTGCCCTGACCGACGTACAAACCGGGCAGGCATTCAGCATTGCTGATTACAACGGTAAGGTCCTGCTGGTTGAGACCATGGCAATCTGGTGCTCCACCTGCCTGGCTCAACAAAAGCAAGTGCTGGCATTGCACAGCCTGCTCGGCGAGCGGGATGATTTTCAGAGCATTGGATTGGATATCGATCCCAATGAAAACGGCGAGGATTTGAAGGAATACACCGGGCGAAACGGATTCAACTGGGTGTACGCCATCTCACCTGCCGAGGTCTCGGGCGAGATCGGCAACCTGTATGGCGATCAATTCCTCAACCCGCCTTCCGCGCCGATGTTCATCATCGACCGGCACGGCGTGGTCCATCCACTGCCCTTTAGCGTGAAAAGCGCCGAAGACCTGCACAAAGCGCTGGAGCCTTTCCTGAACGAGAGTATGTAACGGAATATAGATCGGAGCATCCCTTTGACTCTGGAGAGTATCCTTACCTCTTTCTCGTTGGGGTTGCTGGCGACCACCAGCCCGTGCGTGCTGCCGCTTTACCCGGGCTTCCTAGCTTACCTATCCGGCGGGCAAGGGGGTCCGGGTAAACGGCGCTATTTCCTGGGCTTTTTTGTGTTGGCAGGCGTATTGACCATGATGGTGGCGTTGGGCGGTTTAATCGCCCTGCTCTCGGTCTCCATTGGGCGAGCGCTTTCCGTCATCATCCCGCTGGCAGACCTGGCGATCATCTCCCTGGGCGGGTTGCTGCTCGCCAATGTCAATCCCTTCAAACGGCTGCCGCAAATCCAGGCGCCGGTGCTTTCGCACCCGTATGTGAACGCCTTTTTCTACGGGCTGCTGTACGGGCCGATCGCCCTGCCCTGTTCTGGGCCTTTGGTGGTGGGCATTTTCGCTTTTTCGATCACAGCCTCCGAAGCCTTCAGCAAGCTGGCGGTATTCCTATGGTTTGGCCTGGGATTTGGCTTGCCGCTGTTGCTGCTCTCCTTCCTTTCCGGGGCAGCCCAGCGCTGGATCACGCGCCAGTTCGCCATGCGCTCGCGCCTGATCAACGTGATTGGCGGGGTGCTGCTGGTCGGGATCGGCCTGTACGATCTGGCGGTGAATTGGGAGCTGGTTCGGGCTTTCTTATGATCCGGACTGGTCAGCGATCACCTGTTCTACCAGGCGCTGCATGCGGGCGAAATGCGAGCCTTTCCAATAGATTTGGCCGCAGTCCGGGCAGCGGCGGAATTCATCGTAATACTGGCGTGTGAGGGGTTCCAGGCGATGTAGAATCTCGGCTTTGGAGACCGGCTGCAAGAGCCCGTTGCAGCGCACGCAGCGCTGGAACGGGCGCACAGCCGGGGCCAGGTCGAAGCGGCGCACCACTTCCTCCAGCTGGCGGCGCGGCACCTTGCTTCGCACCCAATACCCGAATTGAACCTGGGTGCGCATCAACAAGTGTTTATCGCGGGTGAGTAAGATGCGCCCCTGCACGCTGGAGGCCGCTGCCAGCTCATCATCCTGGTAATCATTGCGGTACAGGCAATCGAAACCCAGCATGCGCAGGTAGGCTGCCAGGCGCCCCAGGTGGTTATCGAGGATGAACCGCCGCTCTCCGTCAAGCCGGATTGGGCCAGCAGGGAAGACCTCAACCCGGTCGCCGTCCTGGACCCGGTAGGATAGCTCAACCGGAACCCCATTCACCCGGGCATTCTGAATCTCTGTGTGAGGCACCCCCAACGATTCGACCAGGTGCTTCAAAGACTGCCCGGGGTTGAAAGCCAGGCTGATGGAGGCCTCTCGCCTGCTCCGCGGGAGCAGGTCATTCAGCTCGGCGTGAAAACGAAATTGAGCCTGGCGCGTCATACATCCATTTGCTGGGGATTTTCACCTGCGCCGGAACAGGCTTTGACCCAGCAGCAGCACGCCCAGCAAGATCAACAGCACGGGCCAATACTTCACCAGGTCTCCCCCGCCCAAAAACGAGCCGAAGATCGCCAGCAGCACCAGGCTGTTGAATATCGTCCAGCCGCCGCCAATCATTGCGCGGCGGTCGCCGTTCAATAAGCCGGATAAAATCACCCCCACCCCGGCAAACCCCGGGATCAACGTCCAGGCGTAGGCCCAGCTACCCCAGTTGCCGGTGGCGTTTTGCCAGTACAACAGGGCCCCAATCCCGCCCACGATGCACGCCGGGATCAGCAGAGCCGGCACCCAGGTGACCAACCCCACCAGGCCCAGCACCACTCCCACGCCGATGATGATGAAGGGCCAGTTATCGCCCCCATATACGAAATTTTTTAGAGCCGGGAGCATCTGGACTGCCAGGAACCAGACGCCCAGGACGATTAACACAACTGCGGCGGCAAGATTGGCGCGTTTTTGCATGGCTGCATTCTCCTCAAATCGTAATGTGTGCCTCCATTTTAACCTCGATTGGCGCTGTATGGGGGATGAACCTTCCAGGCGCGGGCTTGGGGATAGCAATTGCCGCTCACAATACTCCAACCTTTAAGCATCTGTAAGGGTCTGCCGGGCGCTGTGTATGTTATATTGTTTTCGCATCGTGTCTCCTTGTTTCCTTATTCCTGGTTTCTCAGACTCGTACTCTCGTGCCCCGGCTCCGGCAACCTGGTCTGCCTCCTGGTTCCCACGCTCCGCGTGGAGAACCCTGTTCATGGTCTTCTCTGGTTTCCTTTGATTCGTCCTCTGCAAGGAGTCAGGTGAATGCGACAAAAAACAACCCTCACCCTGTTTCTGATCTCAATCTTTGCCATCAGCTCCACACTGAACGCGCCGCCCATCCGGGCGAGTGTTCAGGCCATCCAGGCTCCCGTGCTCAAATGGGAAGGCAAAGGTTGTTATGCCTGGGGCTGCGAGAGCGGGTGGTACTCTTCCCCCGCGGTGGCAGACCTGGATAAGGATGGCGCGCCGGAAGTGATCGGCGCAGCCTATTCGATTGTGATCCTGGATGGCGCCAGCGGCGCCCTGGAGCGGCGCATGGATCCGGATAGCGGGCGGCAATGGCCCAGCCTGGCGGTGGCAGACCTGGAAGGGGACGGCGACCTGGAGATCGTCACCGCCCACGGCGACGGCTACCTGCACGTCTTCACCCACAGCGGAGACTGGTCGTGGTCGCAGCAGCCCACCCCGGGAAACGAGCTGCGCTCCCTGGCAGTATACGACCTGGAGGATGACGGCGACCTGGAGATCGTCGTGGCGTCCACGCGCAGCGCCGACCAGTGGTTCGTCTTCGAGCATGACAGCTCGTATCGCGGTGGCGAGTGGCCGCAGCACAGCCCCGATTCGGATACCAACGGCTACACCGCCGGGTGCTACAACGAAAACGTGGCTGCCGGCGACCTGGATGGCGACGGGCGCGCCGAGATCGTCGGCCCCAACGACACCCACTACCTGGCAGCCTTCCATGACAACGGCGCCCAGGTGCTCGCCAACCCCATTTACGATACCAACCACAACGGCGGTCAGGATCCCTGGAGCCGGGTGGGCGTGCACGTGGACCATGCCGTGGACCTGCGCGGCTACGCCGATTGCGGCAGCGAGCACCGCCCCAACTTTGCCCACTCGGCCCCCATCATCGTGGATGTCAACGGCGACGGGATCAACGAAGCCGTGATCGTGGGCAACGTGTACAACTGCGGCGCCGACCCTTACCAGAGTCTGTACGAGATGCCTTACATCCTCAATGGCGACCGCACGCGTTGGAACGCCGGCGGCTACGATTGGACCGTCCTGCCGCTGCCCGACGGGCAGGCGGCGCCGCTGAGTGAAAACTACAACCAGATCGAGAGCAACCAGCCCAATCCCGCTGCCGCCGACCTGGATGGCGATGGGCTCAAAGAAATCCTGTACCCATCCTATGATGGGCGCCTGCACGCCTACTGGCTGGATAAAAGCGAGCACGGCAACTGGCCCTATGCCGTCAACCAGCCGGGTGAAGGCTTTTATCGCTTTGCCTCCGAGCCCGTGATCGCCGATTTGGATGCCGATGGTCACGCCGAGGTGATCTTCGCCTCCTGGACAGAAAAGGACAGCGGGCAGACCGGCAAGCTGCACATCCTGGATTCCCTGGGAAACCCGCTGCACGAAGTTCCACTGCCGGCGGCGTACGGCGGCGAAAGCTGGAACGGCGCCCTGGCGGCTCCCACCCTGGGGAACATCGACGGCCACCCCGACCTGGAAGTGGTACTGAATACCGCCAATTCCGGGCTGGTGGCGTATGACCTGCCAGGCAGCGCCGGGGCGCGCATCCTGTGGGGCACCGGGCGCGGTAATTTCCAGCGCAGCGGCTCGCTACTGGTGGGCAGCCTGCTGGCCTCGACCAAGAGGGTTAACCTCACCAGCGCTGCCCCGGGCGATACCCTCACCTATACGATTTTGCTGACCAACCCCGGACCCGCCCTGCCCGCTGGGTCAGTCACCGATACCTTGCCCTCCGGCGTGAGCTTTTCCGGCAGCCTGATAGCCTCCTCAGGCGTCGCCCAGGAGGATTCTGGGGTGGTCACCTGGCATGGAGCGGTTCTCCCGGGCGCGCCGGTCACCATCCGCTTCAGCGCCCGGGTCGATCCGGCTATCTCTGCCCCGCGGGTGATCGTCAATACGGCGGTGATCGCCGACGGGCTGGGCAGTCTGCTCCAGCGCCAGGCGACGACCATCGTCAACGCCCAGGTGATTCACCTGCCGCTGGTCAGGCGATAGATCCTCAAGGATTCCAGCAGCTTGCTGCCGGGCTTTTGTTGGGGCTGTCCAACGACGAGTTTTCCACGCCCGCAGTGCAACTGCGGGCGAACTATATAGACCTCGTTCTGTCGGCAGTTGCACTGCCGACAACCCTTCCACCACCATTTGACGGGAAATTTGCCGTCTTTTTGGACAGCCCCGGTGTTAACGCAGCAGTGGTATAATCATGGCGATCTATTGGCAGGAGCTCAAGGGAATGACAGACAGCAGCCGCTAATCCAATCTTTTCGGGTTTCGTATCCTGGCACACAGGACGCTGACCCTGCCACCGCGTGGCAGGTCATCGAGTCTGGTCAAAGCCGAGGGCGATGCCCTCGGTTTTTCTTATTCAAAAGGCTGCTCATGCTCACCGTCTCGCAAGTCACCAAATCCTATAATATCGAAAACATCCTGCAAGAGGTGTCTTTCAGCCTCAACCCGGGCGAAAAGCTGGGCCTGATTGGCCCCAACGGCTGCGGCAAGACCACCCTGCTGCGCATCCTGACAGGGCTGGAGCGCCCCGATACGGGCAGCGTGCACTACGATCCGCCCGATATACGCCTGGGCTACCTGCCGCAAGGGCTGGTGCTCTCCCCAGATTTCAATAGCCACGCCTCCACTCTGCAAACCTTCCTGGCGGCCTCAGCAGGCGACCTGGAAACGCTCACCGCCCGGCTCGAAGAATTGGCCTCTGCCCTGGCGGGCGCACCCCATCAGCCCGCCTTGCAGCGCCAATACGACGAAGTCCTGGCTCAGATGGAGCTGGCAGCCGAGAGCGCTGGGCGCGCCCCGGCGGTCCTGGCGGTGCTGGGCCTGGGGGGCCTGCCCGGCGACACTCCCCTGGCGCACCTGTCCGGCGGGCAAAAAACGCGCCTGGCGCTGGCTTCTGCTCTGCTCGCCAGCCCGCAGCTCCTGCTGCTGGATGAGCCCACCAACCACCTGGATTTGGACATGCTGCGCTGGCTGGAAGGCTGGCTGGCGGATTTTCGCGGCGCAGCGTTAGTGGTCTCGCACGACCGCGCCTTCCTGGACGGGGTGGCGACTGGCATCCTGGAGCTGGACCCTACTACCCACCGGCTGCGCGCCTACCCGGGCAACTATTCCGTCTACCTGGAGCAAAGGGTAAATGAAGCCGAGCGCCATTGGCAGGAATACCAGGACCAGCAGGTGGAGATCACCCGCCTGCGCCGCGCTGCTGCCCAGGTGCGCCATTCGGCGCGCTTCCGCAAGGGCGGCAAAGGCGACAGCGGCGATAAGTTCGCCAAGGGCTTCTTCGCCAACCGCACCAAGGGCACCATCGCCCGCGCCAAAGCCCTGGAGCGCCGCCTGGAGTTGCTGCTCACGGAGGATCGCATCGAAAAGCCGCGCCAGGGCTGGCAGATGAAGCTCGATTTTGGCGCGACGCCTCCCAGCGGGCGCGCTGTGCTTAGCCTGGAAGACCTGGCGGTGGGCTACGATGGCGTGCCTCTGCTATCCGATTTGAACCTGCAGGTGCAGGCGGGGGCGCGCCTGGCGATCACCGGCTCGAACGGCAGCGGTAAGACCACCCTGCTGCGCGCCATCGCCGGGCGCCTGCTGCCTGTGGCTGGCAACCTGCGCCTGGGAGCCAACGTGCGCCCGGGGTACATGGCCCAGGAACAGGAGGATTTGGATCCTGCTCTCGACGCCCTCACCCATGTCCGCCGTCTGGCCCCGCTCTCGGAGACGGACTCCCGCACCTTCCTGCACCAGTTCTTGTTCAAGGGCGACGCCGTGTTCCTGCCCGCCGGCTCGCTCTCCTATGGCGAGCGCGCCCGCCTTTCGCTGGCTTGCATGGTGGCGCGCGGCTGCAACCTGCTGCTGCTGGATGAGCCGGTCAACCACCTGGATATCCCCTCACGCGCCCGCTTCGAGCAGGCACTGGAAAGCTTCGAGGGCACGGTGTTGGCGGTCACCCACGACCGTTACTTCATCGAAGGCTTTGCAACCCAAATCTGGGAGGTGGACGCGCAATCGGGCAGCATCCGGGTGGTGTATTTGTAAAAGTGTTCCCGTGTCACGTGTTCGGGTGTCAGGTAAAACCTGAACAAATGTCGGAGTGCGAAAAGCGTGTTCCTGTGTCAGGTGTTCCGGTGCCATGTGATCGTGCGGAGTGCGATGTGCGAAGTGCGAAAATGTGTTCCAATGTCAAGTGTTCCGGTGCCGCGTAGGGGCACACGGCGTGTGCCCAATTCATTGCCGTGTAGGGGCGTAGCGACGAATTGGAACCTGTCAGGTGTTTCATTACCGCCCTGCGCCCAATCCGTTGTTCCAGCTCGCGATGCGAGCGAAACCCAAAAAGCCAATCCAGACCTGGTCGAAGGTGCAGGTCGCCGGGCATGGTCAACAGCGCTATTCGGGGATAAAATCGTAAGGGCGAAGCATTATCCAATCAAAATCTGTCCTTCTGCAAATTCCCGGCAAAAATGCTTCGCCCGTACACTGGAGATTTGAATGGGATTTCACGGCGGCGGGTGGTGGGGCTTCATGAGCTCCACCGAAGAAAAACCGAAGGTCACCTGGCAGTTGCTGCGGCGCGTGCTGGGCTATTCCCGGCCCTACACCGGGCAGATCGCCGGCATGCTGCTGATCATCCTGGTCAGCAGCGGGCTGACGCTGGTCTCCCCGCTGATCACCCGCGAGCTGATCGACCACACCCTGCCCGAGGGTAATGTGCCGCGCCTGATCCTGCTGGCCTCCGCCCTGCTGTTCATCCCGGCGCTGGGTGGCGGCATCAACGTCATCCAGCGCCGCCTGAACGCCGCCATCGGCGAAGGCGTGATCTACGACCTTCGCGTGGCCCTCTACGCCCACCTGCAGCGCATGTCGCTGCGCTTCTTCACCAACACCAAGGTGGGTGAGCTAATGAGCCGCCTGAACAATGACGTGGTGGGGGCGCAAAACGCTATCAGCAACACCATCGTGGGCATCCTCACCAATATCGTGCAGGCGGCCGCCGTGCTGGCAGTCATGCTCACCCTGGAGTGGCGCCTGACCCTGGTCAGCGTGCTGATCCTGCCGCTCTTCATCCTGGCAGCCCGCCGCCTGGGGGGGCGCCTGCGCGATATCGCCCGCGAAGGCATGGACCTGAACGCCCAGATGAACGCCATGATGAACGAGACCCTCAACATCGGCGGGGCGCTACTGGTCAAGCTCTTCGGGCGCGCCCCGGTGGAGGTGCAGCGCTTCCAGCAGCGCTCGGCGAAGGTGCGCGATGTCGGCGTGCGCCGGGCAGTCATGGGCGCCTCGTTCTTCGTCATCATTGGCCTGATCAGCGCCGTGGGCACCGCCCTGGTGTACGGCATCGGCGGCTACCTGGTCATCCAGAAAGCCTTCACCGTGGGCACCATCGTGGCTTTCGGGGCTTACCTCGCCAGCCTGTACAGCGCCCTGGCGGGATTAGCCAACGCCCCGGTGGAGTTTGCCACCTCCATGGTGAGCTTCGAGCGCGTCTTCGAGATCATCGACTTGCCCCTGGATATCCAGGAAGCGCCCAGGGCGGTGGAGCTCACCCAGGCGCGCGGCGAGCTGGTGTTCGATAACGTTACCTTTCACTACGGCGCCGACCCGCGCACCACCTTGAGCGAAGTTCGCCGCTACGGGCGCATGGATAACGTCACCGCGGTGCTCTCTGGCGACCAGCCCGCTCAACGCGGCGGCGACGGAGCCAAAGAGGAAGAGGTCGCCGCCCGCAGCCAGGCGCGCGAGGTGGCCTTGCAAAACATCAGCTTCCACGTCAGACCCGGGCAATTGGTGGCGCTGGTAGGCCCCAGCGGGGCCGGCAAGACCACCCTCACCTACCTGATCCCGCGCCTGTACGATCCCTCCGAGGGGCGCATCTTGATCGACGGGCACGACCTGCGCCAGGTGACGCTCGATTCGCTTAGCGCCCAGATCGGCATGGTGACCCAGGAGACGCACCTGTTCCACGACACCATCCGCACCAACCTGCTCTACGCCCGCCTGGATGCCACACAATCCGAGCTGGAAGCCGCCGCACAGGCCGCCAATATCCACCATTTCATCACCGAGCTGCCGGACGGCTACGATACCATCGTGGGCGAGCGCGGCTACCGCCTGAGCGGCGGCGAGAAACAGCGCGTGGCCCTGGCGCGCGTCATCTTGAAAGACCCGCGCATCCTGGTCTTGGACGAGGCCACCAGCCACCTGGACAGCGAATCGGAGCAGCTCATCCAGGAGGCGCTCAAGCGCGTCATGGCCCAGCGCACCAGCATCGTCATCGCCCACCGCCTGAGCACCATCCTGGCAGCCGATTTGATCCTGGTGCTGGACCGCGGCCAGATCGTGGAGCAGGGCACCCACCAGGAGCTGCTGGCATCGGGCGGGCTGTACGCTCACCTGTACGAAACCCAGTTCAGCCGCCAAAGCGAAAAAATATAAGTATCAAACCGAAAGTTCGGGGGAGCAGGAACGATGCGGGCGAAGTCGCCCGCACTTTTCCTTATTTAGACTTTAATAATCTTATTTAGCATTTAAGATGTACAATTGTTTCGTTGCCGTTCAACCACGATCTCTACCGGTATAAATCCTGATCCAGTTCTTTAATTTAGATGAGGTGATGTGATGCGAACCGCTCAGATTAAAACGCTCGTCCATCTTTTAATGACCTCTTTATTCATCCTGGCGCCCCTGGCAAGCATTCAGCCAGCCACTGCCGTCCGGGCCCGGGCGGCTGACTCGCCGCAGCTCAAATCCACGATTCGCCAGGGTATTACGGTGTTTGGGCCGGAGGTCAGCCCGGCGGTCACGCCCGGCGTCAGCCCTCCCGTGCGCGACCTGCCCCTGGCGCAGGCCTGGCAGCCCGGAGATCCTGTCCGGCAGATGCCCCCGCGCCAAAATCAGACCGGGCGCCCGGCTGGGACGTTCTCTGAAAGCCACCTGGTGGATCCGCTGCTCCAGGCAGCCGAAATCAACGCGGGCCGCACCCCCACTCCAATGCTGAACTTCGCCGGCATCGGCAGCACCGGTTTCGTCCCGCCCGATACGATCGGCGACGTAGGCCCCAATCACTACGTGCAGATGGTCAACGTCTCATTCGCAATTTTCAATAAGAGCGGGACACTGCTCACCGGCCCGACCTCCATCAATGCGCTCTGGACGGGACAGGGCAACCAGTGTGAAGCCAATAACGACGGCGACCCGGTGGTGCTGTATGACCCGCTGGCGGACCGCTGGATGCTGGCCCAATTCGCCGTGCCCAATCCCTATTACATGTGCATCGCCATCTCGCAGACGCCCGACCCCACCGGGGCCTATTTCTTATATGAGTTCCAGGTGCCCGATTTCCCCGATTACCCCAAGTTCGGCGTGTGGCCCGATGCCTATTACATGTCGACCAACGAGACCAACGCAGCTGCCTACGCCTTCGATCGCAGCGCCATGCTGAGCGGCGCGGCTGCCACCTTCCAACGCTTCACGACCAGCGGCAACTTCATGCTGCCCTCCGACCTGGATGGCTCCACACCCCCGCCCGCCGGCGCGCCCAACTACTTCTACACCCTCATGGATGATACCTTCTGGGGCGGAGGGCCTGATCGCCTGGAAATCTGGGAATTTCACGTGGACTGGACCACCCCTGCCAACTCCACTTTCACCCTGGGCCCCAGCCTGCCCACCACGGCCTTCATTTACACCGTATGCGGCTTCTTCGTGCTCAACTGCATCCCCCAGCCAGCTCCAGGACAATCGGTGGACGCGGTTTCCGAATGGCCCATGTGGCGCTTCGCTTACCGCAATTTTGGGTCACACGAAACCCTGGTGGGCAACTTTGCCATCGACGTGGATAACACCAACCATGCCGGCATCCGCTGGTTCGAGCTACGCGACACGGGCGCCGGCTGGACGCTGTACCAGGAGGGCACGCACGCCCCTGACGCCCACAACCGCTTCATGGGCAGCATCGCTATGGATGGCGCGGGCGACATCGCCCTGGGTTACAGCGTGTCCAGCTCCAGCCTGATGCCCGCCATCCGTTATGCCACCCGCCTGGCTTCGGATCCGTTGGGAACCCTGCAAGCCGAGCAGACTCTGATTGCCGGCGGCGGCGTGCAGACCGGCAGCAGCCGCTGGGGCGATTACAGCGCCATGAGCGTCGATCCGGTGGACGACTGCACCTTCTGGTACACCAACGAGTATTACCAGTCTACATCCGGCTTCGGCTGGTCCACCCGCATCGGCACCTTCATCGTTCCCGGTTGTGCCCTGCCGGAAGCCGACCTATCCCTTTCCAAAACCGACACTCCCGACCCGGTTATTGTGGGCCAGGCGCTGACCTACACCCTGACGATCGAAAACAAGGGGCCGATCTCTGCCACCAACGTCATCCTCACCGACACCTTGCCCGCCAGTGTCCTGTTTGGTTCTGCCAGCGCCACCCAGGGGAGTTGCCAGGATACCGCCGGCACGGTGGTATGCGATGTGGGGGTCATGCAGGTCATGGATGTCGTCAGCGCCTCGATCGTGGTAACCCCCACCGTCAGCCAGGTGATCACCAACACCGCTGAGGTTGCCAGCTTCAATTCCGACCCGGTTCCTGACAATAACCTGGCTAGTGCTGCCACCACCGTCAGGAACCTCGCCGACCTGGCCCTGGTCAAGAGCGATACGCCTGACCCGGTGACGGCTGGCGACCTGCTCACCTATACCTTGAACGTCAGTAACCAGGGCCCGATGGCCGCCCCGAATGTCGTGGTGAGTGATAATCTGCCTCCCACCGCCTCCACGCTAATTTCTGCGCCCGGTTGCGTCGAAGTCTTGGGCGCGCTGAGCTGCAGCCTGAGCAGCCTGGCTTCTGGCGCCAGCGCTGCCTTTACCGTCACCGTGCAGGTGGCGCCGGGCGCCAACGGGGTGATCACCAACACCGCGGTCGCGAGTTCGGATGCCATCGACCCTGACCCGTTGGACGATTCCGCCACCATCACCACCACCATCCAGACCCTGGCGGATCTGGCGCTGGGCAAAAGCGACACGCCCGACCCGGTGCTGGCAGGCGAGCTGCTGACCTATACCCTCACGGTGCAGAATAACGGACCCTCCAACGCCCTGGGCGTGTTCCTCACCGACACCCTGCCCGCCGCGCTGGCGTTCGTTTCAGCCAGTCCCGGTTGTACCCTGGTTGGCTCCGCGGTCACGTGTTCCCTAGGCGCCATCACCGCCGGCGCCAGCAGGATTGTAGAGATCACTGCCAGCGTGGACCCGGGCGCCAGCGGCGCCCTGAATAACAGCGCCGAAGTGAGCGCCCAGACCGCCGACCCCAATCCCGCCAACAACAGCGCGGCTGCCGCCACCAGCATCGAAACGCCTGCCAGCGCTGACCTGGCGCTCAGCAAGACGGCTGATCCTGACCCGGTGCAGGTGAGCGCGCCGCTGACCTACACCTTGGTGATCACCAACCAGGGCCCTTCCGTAGCAGCCAACGTCATCCTGACCGATACCCTGCCCGCTGAGGTGAACTTCCACCACGCCAGCCCCGGCTGCACTTATGCCAGTGGCGTCGTGCTGTGCAATGTGAGCACCCTGCTCTCCGGCGGCAGCGCTGCCTTCGAAATCGTCGTGCAGGTTGGCGGGCTGCCGGGCGAAGAGCTGGTCAATATGGCTGAGGTGGCTTCTGCCGTGGATGATCCCGACCTGAGCGATAACAGCGCCCAGGTCGCCTCGCACATCCAGTGGCAGTTGTGGCTGCCGTATTTGAGCCGGTAGCCTCTGTCCGCAGTTTGAGTCCGGCGGGCGAAAAACGTCCGCCAGACTGCTGACCGCTGCTATCATCCTTTCCATGCCCCTGCCCGGGTTCGCTCCGACGAGCGCCCGGTTCAGCTTTTCAGCATAAATCCGTCTCCTCCCTGGCGGCAATTTCCCCGCGCCGGATTCCCCCGCCTGCGATAAAATGGAGCGATGGATGACCTCCCAATCGACCCAACTTTTCTTTCCCTGAACGAATACCAGCGCCTGGCAGAACGCACCGCCGGGGCGGGCAAGGTCGGCGAGCGCCGCTTGATCATCGCCGCCCTGGGCCTGGCGGGTGAAGCCGGCGAGTTCGCCAACCTGGTCAAAAAGCTCACCGCCCACGGGCACGATATCTCCCCCAAGACGCTGGGCGATGAGCTGGGCGACGTGCTGTGGTACCTGGCAGAGGCAGCCACCGCCTGCGGCCTGGACCTGGGAGAGATCGCCCGCCAGAACGTGCTCAAGCTGCAAAAGCGTTACCCCAATGGATTCGATACGCACAAGAGCATCCACCGGGAGGATTAACCGCAGAGCCTAATGATTGTGCAATCAAAGGCTAAATCGAAAAAACGCGAGAAAAAAGTGAACATTACCAACTGAATAGAGATCGCATACCATCAAGCCATTCGATACAGAGAAAGGAATGGCGATGAACGAAGCCGAAACCCACAGTCATCGGACCCAACATGCCCTGTTGGTAGCCTGGGGGAATTTGCTCGACAGATCGGGCTGATCGAGGCGCTGGAAAAGGTGTCGATAGCCCAGCGGCGGCGAGAGCATACCCCACAGACGAAGGTGCTGGAGTTTTTTGTAGCCAACCTGGGTGGTCTGAAGCATCTCGAAGAGATCAGCCGAGCAGCGCATCCGCTGGATCAGGATCGAGAAGTTGCCCGAGCCTGGGGGCGGGAGCAATGGGCCGACTACAGTGGCGTAAGCCGGACGTTGAGCCGTCTGAGTCAGGCTGAAGCGGATCAGATTGTGTCCGAGCTGGAGGCCATCAGTCAATTGTTCATCGACAGTGAAGTCAACCTGGCTCTGCTATTGGAGGGGCGTCTGGTTTACGATGGAGACCTGACCGGGATCCCGGTGTGTAAATCGAGTAAGAGCTATCCCGAGACAGCCTATGGGCACATGGATGACCAGATCAAGCTGGGTTATCAAGCGTGTGTGATCAGTCTGCGCAGCTCAAGCTACGGGCGTTTGTGGTTATCGGTGGCGCATCGCCCGGGAAACACAGTAGCTGCCACCCAAGTCGAGGGAATGATCCACAAAGCCGAAGCTCGTACAGGCGTACGTCCGCTGCGAAGAACCGATTTGCTGACCCAACGATTGGCACAGGAGATCCAGCAAGGCAAAAAGCTACTGGAGAAGCGGGAAGCTCGTCAGCAGAAAGTGATCCAGGCCCAGGCAGCCAGGCAGCAGGTGGAGCAATCGGTGGACATTTTCCAGAAGAGAGTGGTTGAGTTGGAAACGACTTGTCAGGCGAAAGGCTATCTGGAGCGCCCAACCAGCCGTTTGGGGGTAGCCCGCAAACGTTTGGCTGTTTTCCAGGGTCGCTTAGCCCGTCGCCAGAGCGCTTTGAATAAAGCCCAGCAGGTACTGGAGTGGACGAATGGACTGGTTGGCCAACAACAGCAGGAGGAAACTATCCTGCGGGAGCGGCTCGATCGTTTCGTTCAGGAAAATGCCGCCAATCCCAACCCGATCCAGGCCGTCTTTCGTTTGGATGCCGGGTTTGGCACGTATGACAACCTGGCCCTGCTGATTGAGATGGGATACGAAGTGTATACCAAACTCCAGAACCAGCAAATTGTCCGCAACTTACAAAAGCAAATTCCACCGGAGGCGCATTGGACCCCTGTAGGGACAGGTGTACAAATGATTTCCTGCTCATCCTCCGCACTGGAGACGTTCACCTACTCGGTTGATATCGGCTTGGAGTACTTTACCCGCGAATCAAAGACGAAGTACAGTGCACTCCTCCATTTTGGCTCCGACCCGGTCACGCAGGACTTTCCTGGCTGGTTCAGCTTCTACAATCATCGCCAGACCATCGAAGCCGGGATCAAGGAAAGCAAACATGTCTTCTACTTACATCGGATCAAGGTGCGCTCGCTCCCAGCCATTGGCCTTCAGGAATTCTTCGTCGCCTTCGCCGCTAACTTTATCCGTTGGGCCAGACCTTGGCTGCACAACCAGCAGCCGATCTCGACCCGCTCCCAGCCCTTGCCGGATCTAGGTCTGAAAAAGCTGGTCCATGTCGCAGCACATACGTCAGCGAATGTGGTCTCGTATTCAGATGGTAAATTGTTAAGGTTCAGTGACCAGAGTGTCTTTGCAGGAAGGGTGCTTAGATTACCTCGTTTTGCTTATCAGTTGCCGCTTCCTTTCTTCAAAAATTATGATTTTTCGCGTGTTTGAACGCTTTGACGATTGATTGCACAATACTTAGGCTCCGCGGTGATAAAAAAGAAATACTCTGGGTACTCTGCGTTTCCGCGGTGAAATAATTATTCCGATCTTCCCGAACCAGGAGAAAACTCGATGCCAGCTAAAGCCGGCGCCCAAATCAGCACGCGTGCTTTCCTGCAATCCCTGATCATCCTGTTCCTGTTGATGATGGCAGCCGGGGCCCTCACCCGCCTGGTGCCTGCCGGCGCCTACCAGCGCGTGCTGGTGATGGGCCGGGAGGTGATCGACGCGGCCACCTACCAGCCCGCCGAGCGCCCAGATTACCCCATCTGGCGCTGGTTCACCGCTCCGCTGGAGGTGTTGGGCGGTCCCGACGGCCTGACGATCATCGTCATCATCGTCTTCCTGCTGCTGGTGGGCAGCGCCTTTGCCGTGCTGGATAAAAGCGGCCTGCTGCGGGCGGCGCTCGGGCGCATGCTGCAGGCCTTCGGCGAGCGCAAATACCTGTTGCTGCTGGCAATCTCCTTTTTCTTCATGCTGTTGGGGGCTTTCTTTGGCATCTTCGAAGAAGTGGTGCCGCTGGTGCCGCTGATGATCGCCCTGTCTTACACCCTGGGCTGGGACGCCCTGGTGGGCCTGGGCATGAGCATCCTGGCGACCAACATGGGCTTTTCGGCTGCCATCACCAACCCGTTCACCATCGGCGTGGCGCAAAATCTGGCAGGGCTGCCGCTCTTTTCCGGCGCCTGGCTGCGCGTCCCCATTTTCCTGACCCTGTACATCGTGCTTGCCGTCTTCCTGGTGCGCTATGCGCGCAAGATCGAGCGCGACCCGCTGGCCTCGCCCACTTACAAAGAAGAACGCCTAGAGCACGGCAAATATGAAAAGATCAGCGCGGGCAAGCTGGCTTCGCCCTCTCCCCGCCAGGCGCGCGCCCTACGCTGGCTGCTGGCCTTCCTGGTGCTGATCCTGCTGGTGCTGGTGGCAGGTCCGTTCGTGGCGGTCGTGCAGCAGTTCTCACTGCCCATCGTCGGGCTGTTGTTCTTCATCGCCGGAGCAGGCGCTGGGGCGCTCTCCGGCTCAAGCCGCAAAGACCTGCTGCGCGCCATGCGGGAAGGCTTGACGGGTATCGCCCCCGCCATCCCGTTGATCCTGATGGCAGCCAGCATCAAGCACATCGTCGCCCAGGGCGGCATCCTGGATACCATCCTGCACAGCGCCTCGGGCGTCTTCGCCCAGGCCAGCCCGTTCACCGCATCGGTGATGATCTACGCCCTGGCGCTGGGTATCGAGTTCTTCATCGGTTCCGGCTCCGCCAAAGCTTTCCTGATGATGCCCATCCTGCTGCCGCTGGCAGACCTGGTGGGCGTGACCCGCCAGGTGGCGGTAACGGCGTACTGCTTTGGAGATGGCTTCTCCAACCTGGCGTACCCCACCAACCCGGTGCTGCTCATCTCGTTAGGGCTGACGGTGGTCAGCTACCCCAAGTGGCTGCGCTGGACCCTGGGACTGTGGGCTGCGGTGCTGGTGGTGACACTGGCTTTCCTGGGCATTGCTGTGGCGCTGAATTTCGGCCCGTTTTAAGTTATCGCACCACCAAGCAACTGTGTTAGCTGTCAAGCGCCTGGCATAAAAAAAGAGGGGGGTGCCAAGGCTGACGAGTGCGAAGAATAGCATTCAAAATGGTAAGGAGCTTACGCATGCAAGCCACG
>Ga0105106_10000347_pt1 | contig 32663 bp, 34 predicted proteins | sample PPLLaktember2015_5_FD_79109 | JGI IMG/M metagenome (GOLD analysis project Ga0105106, IMG submission 79109) | Freshwater sediment microbial communities from Prairie Pothole Lake near Jamestown, North Dakota, USA - PPLs Lake P8 Core (1) Depth... | ecosystem: Environmental > Aquatic > Freshwater >...
CACCGGCGGAGGTCGTCACGAAGCGCACGCCCTGCTCGATCACGAAGTCGACGATGCCCGGGTCGCGCACGAAGGCCTGGGCGATGTTCACGCCGAAGGGCCGGTCGGTGAGCTCGCGCATGCGGCGGATCTCGCCGCGCACGGCGTCGAGCTCGCCGGAGGAGGTCTCGATGATGCCGAGGGCGCCGGCCTTCGAAACCGCCGAGGCGAGCTGCGCGCGGGCGATCCAGCCCATCGGGGCCTGCACGATCGGAATCGGGACGCCGAGCATCCGCGTCACCCGGTTGTCGAAGCGCATCATCGGCTCGGCTCCTTCTCTTCCTTGAGCTCGTCCAGCAGCGCCAGCACGATCCGCTCGATCACGGCGCGCGCGCGAGCCGCGCCCAGGCGCTGCTCGCTGCGCAGCCGGTCCCAGGCTTCGAAGGAGGCGGCGAGGTCGAGCGCCTCCAGGAACTCCGCCGGGGACCGCTCCAGCTCGGGCAGCAGGCGCCGCAGCGCAGCGCGCAGCTCCCGCACGATGCCGCGGTGTCCTTCGCGGAGGAAGGGCGAGCTCCAGCGCTGGAGGTCGGCCGCGCGCTTGTAGGGAGCGATGCGCTCGAAGAGGGCGACGCGCCGGCGAACCAGCTCGCGGGCGCGCTGCTCGAGGGTCCCCGCCGGCACCGGCGCCTCCGTGAGGGGCGCCACCGCCGCGCGGATTCGCGAGCCGATCTCGGCGTAGAGCGCGTCCATGTCCTCGAAGTGGCGGAACACGCTGCGAATCCCGACGCCGGCGCGGTCGGCGACCTGCTGGGCGGTCGGCAGCAGCACGCCCTCGCCCACCAGGGCGCAGAGCGCCTCGACGATCGCGCGACGGCTGCGGTCGCTGCGGCGGGCGCGGCCGTCGGCGGGCTCGGAGGCCCGGGGGGCTGCCATGCGCGCGAATATGGCATAGTCTATGTCAAAAGTCAGCAGCTGCCCCGGGCTCCCTGGCGGAGCTTCCCGGCCGGGGCCGGAAGGAGCCGCGCATGTCCCCGCTCGACGTCGACCTCTACTGGTCGTTCCGCAGCCCCTACTCCTACCTCGCGACGCCGCGCATCGTCGCGCTGGAGCGGGAGCTCCCGGTGAAGGTAAACGTGCGCCCGGTGCTCCCCCTCGCCGTGCGCGACCCCGACTTCTTCCAGCGCGCCAACCCGCTCTGGGTCGGCTACCTGCTGCGCGACGTCGGGCGCGTCGCCGAGTTCCACGGCATGACCATCGCGTGGCCGGTGCCGGATCCGGTGGTGCAGGACCCGGCCACCCGGCGCACCGCCCCCGAGCAGCCCCACGCCCATCGCCTCACGCGGCTCGGCGTGCTGGCCGCCGAGCGCGGCCGCGGCCTGCCGTTCCTCGACGAGGTCTCGAAGCTGATCTGGAGCGGCCGCGTGAAGGGCTGGGACCAGGGCGCCCACCTGGCCGACGCAGCCGCGCGCGCGGGCGTCGAGCTCGCCGCCCTCGACGCCGAGGCCTTGCGGCGCGCCCCCGAGCTCGACGCGCGCATCGCCGACAACCAGCGCGCCCTCGAGGCCGCCGGCCATTGGGGCGTCCCCACCCTCGTCTTCCGCGGCGAGCCCTTCTTCGGCCAGGACCGCCTCGACCTCCTCGCCTGGCGCCTCCGCCAGGCCCTCGCAGCGTAAGCCGCCGAACAGGCGCTACCATGCTCGTCCGCCCAGAAGGAGCCCCCATGCGACTCGGCCTCACCGCCGGATACTCCGGCGCCACGCTCGGTGTGAACGTCCCGCTGGTCCAGGAGGCCGAGCGGCTCGGCTTCGACTCGGTCTGGACGGCGGAGGCCTACGGGTCCGACGCCATCACGCCGCTCTGCTGGCTCGGCGCCCAGACCACGAAGATCAAGCTCGGCACCGCGATCATGCAGATGCCGGCGCGCACCCCCGCGATGACGGCGATGACCGCGATGAGCCTCGACCAGCTCTCGGGCGGCCGCTTCATCCTCGGCATCGGGCCCTCGGGCCCGCAGGTGGTGGAAGGCTGGCACGGCGTCGCCTACGGCAAGCCGCTGACCCGCACCCGCGAGTACATCACGGTGATCCGGAAGATCCTGGCGCGCGAGGCGCCGCTCGAGTTCAAGGGCGAGCACTATCAGATCCCCTATACCGGCCCCGACGCGAGCGGGCTCGGCAAGCCGCTGAAGAGCATCCTCCACGGCCGCAAGGACCTGCCGATCTTCACCGCGTCCATCGGCCCGAAGGGCATCGAGACCAGCGCCGAGGTCGCCGACGGCCTGATCCCGGTCTGGATGAACCCGGAACGCATGGACCTGCTGAAGCCCCACCTCGACGCCGGCTTCAAGAAGGCCGCGCCCGGCAAGCGCCGCGAGGACTTCGCGATCGCGCCCTTCGTGACCTGCATCCTGGGCGACGACGTCGAGCGCTGCCGCATGCCGGTGAAGGGCATGCTCGCGCTCTACATCGGCGGCATGGGCGCGCGCGGCAAGAACTTCTACAACGACTACGCCAAGCGCCTCGGCTACGAGGCCGAGGCCGCGAAGATCCAGGACCTCTACCTCGACGGCAAGAAGGCGGAGGCGATGGCCGCGGTGCCCGACAAGCTGGTCGACGAGACCGCGCTGGTCGGCCCGAAGGCGAAGATCGTCGACCGCCTGGCGGCCTGGAAGGCCTCGGGCGTCACCGACATGCTGGTCGGCGGCGCTCAGCCCGAGGTGCTGCGGCTGCTGGCGGAAAACCTCCTCTAGCCGCCGCGTGTCGGAGTCCGCGCGCCGGCGGGGGCGCATCGTCGCGCTCGACAAGCGGCGCGTCTGGCACCCCTACACGCCGATGGATCGCTATCGCGCCGAGGTCGACCCGCTCGTCGTCGAGCGGGCGGAGGGGCCCTTCCTCTTCGACCTCGACGGCCGGCGCTTCGTCGACGCCAACTCGTCGTGGTGGACGGCGGCCCTCGGCCACAACCACCCGCGGCTGGTGGAGGCGCTGCGCCGCCAGGCCGAGCGCAACTGCCACTCGGCGCTCGCCGGCATGACCCACGAGGCGGCGGCCGAGCTGGCCGAGGCGCTCTGCGCCGTCGCGCCGCCCGGCCTCGAGCACGTCTTCTACAGCGACGACGGCTCGACCGCCGTCGAGGTGGCGCTGAAGCTCGCGCTCCAGTTCTGGCACCAGGCGGGCCGTCCGGAGCGCACCCGCTTCGTCGCGCTGGAGGGCGCCTTCCACGGCGAGACCCTCGGCGTGACGGCGATCGGCGGCGTCGAGGCCTTCCGGCGGCCCTTCGCCGGCGCGATCCAGGAGCCGCTGCGCATCCCCTCGCCCGCCGACGGCGCCGAGGCGGCCGCGGCGGCCCTCGCCGACACCCTCGAGCGTCACGGCCGGGAGGTCGCCGCCCTGGTGCTGGAGCCGGTCGTGCAGGGCGCCGCGGGCATGCGCGTCTCGGACCCCGCGTTCCTGCGCAGCGCGCGCGAGCTGTGCGATCGCCACGACGTGCTGCTCGTCGCCGACGAGGTCTTCACCGGCTACGGCCGCAGCGGCCCGATGTGGGCCTGCCAGCACGCGGGGATCGCGCCGGATCTGCTCTGCACCGCGAAGGGCTTCACCGGCGGCATGCTGCCGATGGCGGCCACCCTCGCGACGGAGCGCATCGAGCGCGGCTTCCGCGGCGCCGACGAGCGCGCCTTCTGGTACGGCCACTCCTTCTGCGGCAACCCGCTCGGCGCCGCGGTGGCCCTCGAGGTGCTGCGCGTCTACGAGGACGAAAAGGTGCTCGAGGCCGCTAGGCCGAAGGCCGAGCGCATCGCGCGGGCGTTCCGCGAGCTCGGCGCGCTGCCCGGCGTCGCGTCGACGCGCGCCCTCGGCATGATCGGCGCCCTCGACCTCGCGGGCGGCGCCGGCTACCTGGAGCGCGGCGGCTGGGCGGTGTACGAGGAGGCGCTGCGGCGCGGCGCCTACCTGCGGCCCCTCGGCAGCGTCGTCTACGTGACGCCGCCGCTGAACGTTCCCGACGCCGTGCTGGACGAGCTGCTCGGCGTGGTGCGCGACAGCGTCGCCGCGGTCGTCGGGGCGTAGCGCAGCCGGCCGGCGGCGTTCGCGAGCCAGCGCGCCGCGTCCGCGAAGGGCAGCAGGTAGAGGCGCGTCACGGAGCGGAAGCGCGCGTCCTCCGCGGAGGAGACGCCGTAGGCGATCGCCTCGGGCACGCGGCCCGGCACGTAGAGCGTGCCGAACAGCCAATCCCAGACGGCGAGGAACTGGCCGAGGTTCCGGTTCCAGTGCCGGGGCGCCCGGCTGTGGTGGACCTGGTGGTGCGCCGGGCTCACCAGCAGGCGGCCGAGCAGCGGGCCGTAGGAGAGCCACAGGTGCGAGTGCCGCAGGTGGTGGCCCGCCAGGTGGAAGCCGAGCACGACGAGGCTCGTTCCGATCACCGCCTCGCTCGTCACCGCCTCGCCGTAGGCGAAGCGGAAGGCCGCGGCCACCGCGCCGGTCGCGCACGCCACCAGCGAGCCGGCGAGAACGTCGTCGACCGGATGCGCGCGGAACGCCGAAGCCGGGGTGAGGGCCGTCGTCGTGTGGTGAACCTTGTGGAAGGCCCAGAGCAGCGGCACGCGGTGCTGGAGGGCGTGGGCGACGAAGACGCCGAAGTCCCGCGCCACGAAGAGCGCCAGCGCGAAGCCAGCCCGGGCGCCGCCGTCGAAGGCGAGGCCCGGCCCGCGCAGGCCGAGCTCCGCGACGCCGGCCGAGAGCGCGTCCGCCACCGCCGCCGTGCCGAGCACGAACGCCGAGACGAGCGCCCCGTAGAGCGCCTGGTTCAGCAGCGCGAAGGCGAGATCGAGCCGGAAGGCGGCGCTCCGGTAGAGGCGCGCCGGGAGCAAGAACTCCCGCGCCGCCACGGTCGGACGCCGCAGCCGGTGGAGGAGCAGGGCCAGCAGCAGCGAGCTCGCGACCACGGGCAGGTAGAGGAGATGCCCCGGGTCGAAGGGCGCGCGCGCGAGGTGCAGCCAGTCCGCCGGCTCCGGCACGCGCCCTCCTACTGGACCAGGCGGAGCGGAATGCCGGCCACGATCGAGACGAGCAGCGAGGACAGGTCGCTCCCGTTCGGGGACGGCTTGTACACGCCCCGGTTGCGCGGCAGCGCCGCGAAGTACTTCTCGGGCCCGCCGTTGTTGTCGCAGCCGCCGCCGCCCGGGAAGGACTGCCCCCCGGTGATCATGATGGTGAAGACGTGAATGCCCCGCGCCCCCGCCTTGTTCACCTCGTCGACCGACTTCTTGAACTCGCAGTCCTCGCCGTCGCCCACCACGATCAGGATGCGCTCGACGTCGGCGTCGTGGGGCTCGGCGTAGAGCGAGGCGCCCTCCTTGATGCCGAGCGAGATGTTGGTGCCGCCCTGCGGGCTCCAGCCGTTCACGATGCCGACGAGCTGGCCGGCGCCGCCGCCCGCGAGATTGGTCAGGCCCTTCTTCGTCACGAGGCCGTCGTCGAAGGCGACGAGACCCACCTGGTCGCCGGCGATCTGCTGCGACTCCATCTCCTGGATCACCCGGCGGTCGGCGTTCTTGGCGTTCGGCATGCGCGAGCCCTGGCTCATCGAGCCCGAGACGTCCTGCACGATCACCACCTGACGCCGCCCGAGGTAGGCGACGGACTCCACCGAGACGTTCACGCTCGGCACGCCCACGATGGGGCCGAAGATCAGCGGGAGGGGAAAGTCCTTGACGAACGCCTTGCGGGCCGGCACCTCGCGCGCGGCGAGGGTCAGGGTCCCGGTCGGCTTGAAATCCCCGAACTGGAAGCTGAAGATCCCGACGTCGGCGTCCTTCGTCTTGCCGGTGCCGGCCTTGCCGACGTAGTCCTCGAGCAGCACCTGGCGCGGCAGGCCGCCGAAGCGCTCCTTCAGCGACGAGATCGCCTTGGCGTCGGCGTAGTTCTGGAGCTTCGAGCGCATCAGCGCCACGTTGCCCATGTCGAGGGCCAGGCCGGTCAGCCCCATGAGAGGGGCCATGCCGATCGCCATCCAGATCATGGCGATGCCGCGCTTGCGGCGGGTGGAGCGGTTGGTGCGGGGGTCCATGGGGCACTCCTGATTGCGGCCCGATTGTCGCCCGGGACCGCCAGGGGGCGCTGTGAACGCGTTCACAGGGACGGCGCGCGCGGCGCGCGGCTTCGCCGGGCTTACTGGACCAGGCGGAGCGGGATGCCTGCGACGATCGAGACGAGCAGCGAGGAGAGATCGCTCCCGTTCGGCGACGGCTTGTAGACGCCCCGGTTGCGGGGCAGGGCGGCGAAGTACTTCTCGGGCCCGCCGCCGTTGTCGCAGGCGGCGCCGCCCGGGAACTGCTGGCCGCCGGTGATCATGATGGTGAAGACGTGGATGCCGCGCGCCGCGGCCTTGTTCACCTCGTCGACCGACTTCTTGAACTCGCAGTCCTCGCCGTCGCCCACCACGATCAGGATGCGCTCGACGTCGGCGTCGTGGGGCTCCGGGTAGAGTGAAGCGCCTTCCTTGATGCCGAGGGAGACGTTGGTGCCGCCGTTCCGGTGGTTCCAGTTCCTCACGATGCCGTCGAGGTTCCCCGCGCCCCCGCCGGCGAGGTTCGTGAGCCCCTGCTTCGTCATCAGCGCGTTGTCGAAGGCCACGAGGCCCACCTGGTCGCCGGCGATCTGCTGCGACTCCATCTCCTGGATCACGCGCTGGTCGGCGCTCTTGGCGTTCGGCAGGCGCGAGCCCTGGCTCATCGAGCCGGAGAGGTCCTGCACGATCACGACCTGGCGCCGCCCGAGGTAGGCGACGGCGTCCACCGAGAGATTCACGCTCGGGACGCCCACGATGGGGCCCAGGATCAGCGGGAGAGGGAAGTCCTGGACGAACGCCTTGCGGGCCGGCACCTCGCGCGCGGCGAGGGTCAGGGCCCCGGTCTTCTTGAAATCCCCGAACTGGAAGCTGAAGATCCCGACGTCGGCGTCCTGCGTCTTGCCGGCGCCGGCGTTGCCGATGTAGTCCTCGAGCTTCACCTGGCGCGGCAGCCCGCCGAAGCGCTCCTTCAGCGACGAGATCGCCTTGGCGTCGGCGTAGCTCTGGAGCTTCGAGCGCATCAGCGCGACGTTGCCCATGTCGAGGGCGAGGCCGGTGAGCCCCATCAGCGGGGCCATGCCGATGGCCATCCAGATCAGCGCGATGCCGCGCTTCCTGCGGGCGGAACGTTCGCTGCGGGGATCCATGCGAGTCTCCTGATCGCGGCCCGCTTCACGCCGGGGCCGCGCGGCGGGTCGCGCGCGTACGCCGCGGAGTCAGCGCTGCGCGAAGGTCTCCATCATCACGAGGACCGCCGGCCCGATCGTCACGATCAGCGTGGCGGGGAAGATGAACAGGGCCGCGGGCACCAGCATCCGCACCGAGGCCTTCTGCGCGCGCTCCTCGGCCTTCTGGAGGCGGTCCTTGCGCATGCAGTCGGCCTGGATGCGCAGCGCGTCGGCGATGCTGGTCCCGAAGCGCTCGGACTGCACCATCATCGCCACCAGCGAGCCGACCTCCTCGATGCCCACGCGGTCCGAGAAGCCGCGCAGCGAGTCAGCGCTGCCCTTGCCGGCCTGCATCTCGGCGGTGACGATGCGGAGCTCCTCGCAGAGGGCGGGCGAGCTGCGCGTGAACTCGCGAGAGACCCGCGCGATCCCGGCGCCCAGGCTGAGGCCCGCCTCGACGCACACCACCAGCAGGTCGAGGGCGTCGGAGAGGGCCAGGCGGATCGAGCGCTGGCGCGCCTTGCGGCGGCGATCCAGGAGATGGCTGGGCCCGAGGTAGCCGGCGCCGGCGCCGATCACCACGAGCACGAGCCGCGCGTTCGACTCCATGCCGGCCAGCGCCGCGAAGGCGCTCGCGGCCCCGGCGAGCAGCAGGGGGAGCACGAGCCGGCCGCCGCTGTAGAGCGTCACCGCGCCCTCGTCGCGGAAGCCCGCCTGCACGAGGCGCTGGCGCACCTCGTCGCTCGCCCCGGCGCGCCGCGCCAGGGGCTCCAGCAGCCGCGCCAGCCGCGCTTTCAGGGGCAGCGACTCCGCGGCGTCGCCCGAGGCCAGCCGCTCGAGGCGCCGCTGCGTCGGCGAGCGGAGCAGCGCCAGGCCGGCGGCCAGCGCCACGAGGGAGCCACACAGGAACGCGAGCACGTCGAACATGGCAGCTCTCTCCTAGACGTCCACCCGGGCGACCTTCCGGCAGACGATCCAACCGAGGATCACCATCAGGCCGGCGGCGCCGAGCATGTACTGGCCGATCAGGCTGTTCAGCATGGGGGCCACGAACTCGGGGCTCATCGAGCGCAGCACGAAGAAGATCGCGAAGGGCACGACGACGAGGATGTTCGCGGAGGCGCCCGCCTGGGCGGTCAGCGCCTTCACCTTGCCGTAGAAGAGCAAGCGCGAGCGGATCACCTCGCCGAGGTTGTCGAGGGTCTCGGCCAGGTTGCCGCCGGCCTCGAGCTGCACCAGCACCGCGGTCACGAAGACCGGGAGGTCCTGGGCGTCGAGGCGCGCCTGCAGGTTCGCCATCGCGACCGCCGGCGAGAGGCCGAGCGAGATCTCGCGCGAGACGAGCGCGAACTCGGGGCCGACCGGGTCCTGCATCTCGCTCCCCACCATCTGGAGCGCCGAGCTCATGCTGTGGCCGGCGCGCAGCGCGCGCGAGAAGAGCCCGAGCGCGGCGGGGAACTGCTCGTCGAAGGTCTTCATGCGCTTCGTCTTCTTGCGGCGCACCAGGAAGAACGGGAGCCCGCCCAGCACCGCCGGCAGCACGCCGTAGCCGAGCACCAGGCCGAGCACGGCGCCGCCGACGGTGAGGCCCAGGGTGAGGCCGAGGAGCCGCACCAGGGTCATCGGCTGGCCGGCGCGATAGAGCAGCAGCTCGAGGGCGCGCAGCGCGGGGTAGCGCTTGGCGGCGCCCGAGAGCAGGTTCCCGAGGTCGCTCTGCGACTCGCGCAGGATCGACTCGACCGCCTCGACGTCCGCGCCGGCGCCGAGCACGCGGCCCACGCGGTCCACCGTCACGCGGCGCCGGGCGGCGGCGCGCTCGACGCCCGCGAGATAGAGGCTCGCGAGGGTCAGGAAGGCGGTCGCAGCGGTCAGGATCCAGAACATCGCTTCCTCTCCCGGCCTAGCTGCGCGGCCGGAACACGTCTTCCGGCAGCTCGATGCCCTCGTCCGCGAGCTTCTCGACGAACTTCGGGCGGATTCCGGTCGACACCAGCTCCGCGATCACCTTGCCGTTCTCGTCCACGCCCTGGCGGTCGAGCCGGAAGATCTCCTGCATGGTGATCACCTCGCCCTCCATGCCGGTCACTTCCTGCACGCTCGTCACGCGGCGCGAGCCGTCGACCAGGCGCTGCTGCTGGATCACGAGGTCGATGGCGGCGGCGATCTGCGAGCGGACCGCGCTCTTCGGCAGGTCGAGGCCCGACATCGCCACCATCGTCTCGAGGCGCGAGAGCGCGTCGCGGGGCGTGTTGGCGTGCACCGTGGTGAGCGAGCCGTCGTGGCCGGTGTTCATGGCCTGGAGCATGTCGAGGGCTTCCCCGGCACGGCACTCGCCGACCACGATGCGGTCGGGCCGCATGCGCAGGGTGTTCACCAGCAGCTCGCGCTGGGTGATGGCGCCCTTGCCCTCGAGGTTCGCCGGCCGCGTCTCGAGGCGCACCACGTGGGCCTGGCGCATCTGGAGCTCGGCGGAGTCCTCGATGGTGATGATGCGCTCGTTCTCCGGGATGAAGCTCGACAGGATGTTGAGGAGCGTCGTCTTGCCCGAGCCCGTGCCGCCCGAGACCAGCACGTTGAGGCGCGCCCGCACCGCCGCCTGGAGCGTCAGCACCAGCTCCGGCGTCATCGAGCCGAAGCGGATCAGGTCGTTGTGGTCGAGCTTGTCGGTGGCGAAGCGGCGGATCGAGATCGACGGGCCGTCGATGGCCAGCGGCGGGATGATCGCGTTGACGCGCGAGCCGTCGGCGAGCCGCGCGTCGACCAGCGGGTTCGACTCGTCGATGCGGCGCCCCACCCGCGACACGATGCGCTCGATGATGCGCAGCACGTGGGCGTCGTCGCGGAAGCGGATCGAGGTGGGCTGCATCTTGCCGGCCCGCTCCACGTACACCTGGTGGGGGCCGTTCACGAGGATGTCGCAGACCGTCGGGTCGCGGAGCAGCGGCTCGATCGGGCCGAGCCCGAACACCTCGTCGCGGATGTCGGAGAGCAGGCGCTGGCGCTCCTCCTTGGTGAGCGCCACGCCCTCCTCGGCCAGGATGCGCTGGGTGGCGGCCGCCACCTCCTCGCCGTTCTTCTCCTCGGTCATGTCCTTGCCCTTGGAGAGGTCGAGGACGTCGAAGAGGCGGTGGTGGACGCGCGACTTCAGCTCCTGGTAGCGCGCATCCTGGGGCGACTCGACGCGCACGGCCTTCGGCTCGGGCTTCGACTCGGGCACCAGCACGCGCAGCTTCGCCGCCGCGGCGCTCGCGGCCGGGCCGCGCGCCGCCGCCGGGCGGGCGGCGGCCGCCGGCGCTTCGGCGCGCGCGGCGGGCGCGGGCGCCGGAGCGGCGGGGGCGGATCCCTTAAGACGCTGGCCGAGGCTCATCGCACCCTCCGGAAGAAGCGGCCGAGGCCGCGCTTGCTGGTTGCCGCCGGCTCGTCGCCGGCCTCGCCCGTCGCGCCGAAGCGGCCGCGAATCTCGTCGGTGAGACCGCCGAAGGCAGCGGCGAGCTTGCCCTTGCCGGCGCAGCTCACCGGGCGGCCCGTGGCGAGGCTGTCCGCCGCCGCCTGCGGCTCGTCCGGCAGGTACGCGGCGGCCTCGATGCCGACGGCCTTCACCGGGTCCTCGTCGGAGAGCATCCCCGGGCGGCTCGCGCGGTTCGCCACCACGCGCACCTTCTCGCCGGCGTGGCCGAGCTGGTCGAGGAGCGCCAGGTGCTGGCGGGCGCGCGCCAGCGCCGGCACCTCCGCGGTGGTCACGAGCACCACGAGGTCGGCCTTGTCGAGGCACTGGAGCGTCGTCTCGTCGGTGATGCGGGGCAGGTCCACCACCACGAAGTCGAACTCCGTGCGCAGCAGCTCGAGGGAGCGCTGCACGTGGGCCGCGCTGATGCCGTCGGCGTCCTCGGGGCTCGCCGGCGCGGCCACCACGTGGACCCCCGACGCCTCGTGGCGCTGCGCCACCGTGGCGAGGAAGGCGCCGTCGAGGTCGTCGGCCTGGGCTGCGACGTCCGCCAGCGTGTAGGCCGGCGCGAAGTCGAGGTGCAGCGCCGCGTCGCCGAAATAGGGCTTCCCGTCGAGGAGCGCCACGCGGCCGCTGCGCTTCGCCAGACCGGCGGCCAGCTCGCAGGCCACCGTGGTGCAGCCCACGCCGCCCTTCGCGCCGAGCACGGCGATCGCGTGGCCCGCCTTGTGGGGCGCCTTCTCGGCCGCCTCTTCCTGGAGGCGCTGCGCCAGCCGGACGAGCTCGCCGTCGAAGGCGTGTCCGGGGAAGTAGCCGAGCACCCCGGCGCGCATCGCGCGCAGGATCAGCGCGGGGTCCGCGGGGCCGCCCGCCAGCACCGGAGGCTTCGGCTCGGCCAGCGCCTCGATCCAGCCGAGCGCCTTGTCGGCGTCGCCCGAGAGGTCGAGGTACAGGCCGACCTGGGCGGCGCCGCGCAGGCCCGTTTCGATCTCCTCGGGGCGGCCGGCGTCGGCCACCACGCGGATCGCGCCGGTGGCGGTCAGCCCCTGCACGATCGCCGCCCGGGTCTCGGCCTCGGGGGCCAGCACTGCGAACGAGAGCTTGGGAGTCATCTTGGGTTTCCCTCTACTCGCCGATCAGCTCGAGCAGCGAGCTGTCCTGCTGGGTCTGCGGCTGCTCCGTCTGACGAGAGTGATACGTCGCGGTGACGCCGGCTGCTGTGGTGGAGTTCATACCTTCCACCGTCTTCAGCTCCTTTCCGGCGTCGGGGTTCGCGATCTGCTGGGCCTTCAGGGTCCGGTAGGACTCGCCCCAGTGGTCCTCGACGTGGCTGTGGTTGGCGGCCGTGCACCCCACGGAGAGGCCGGCCAGGATCACGAGGCAGGAGGCGATTCGGCGCGATGCGTTCACGACGGCTACTCCTTGGGCAGGGCGCGCTGCTGCGCCGGTGAGAGGTTCTTGGCTTCTTCGTGGGAGTGCCGCTTGCGGCTCTCGCTGCGGCCGAGGGCGAAGAAGTCGACGTCGCCGGGAGCCGCGTAGTGGTCCGTCGGGAGCGGGCGGTGGCCCGGGTCGAGCGGCTTCACCAGGTGCGGCGTCACGATGATCACGAGCTCGGTCTCGTCGCGCTGGAACTCCTGGCTGCGGAACAGGGCGCCGAGGATCGGCACGTCGCCGAGGCCCGGCACCTTGTCGACCACGCTCTTGACCTTGTCCTGCAGCAGGCCCGCCACCGCGAAGCTCTGGCCGTCGCCGAGCTCGATCGCCGTGGTGGCGCGCCGGGTGGTGAAGCCGGGCACGAAGATCCCGTTCACCTGGATGCCGAGCGAGTCGTCGGGCTCGCTCACCTCGGGGGTGATCTCGAGGTGGATGCGGTCGGGGCCGAGCACCGTGGGCAGGAACTCGACGCCCACGCCGAAGGGCTTCAGCTCGACGGAGACGGTGCCGAGGCCCGAGGGCTGGAGCAGCGGAACCTCGCCGCCGGCCAGGAAGTTGGCCTTCTGGCCGCTGCGCGCCACCAGCGTCGGCTCGGCCAGGATCTTGGCCAGGCCCTTCTTGCGCGCCAGCTTCATGAAGGCGCGCACCTGGGTGCCCTCGCCGAGCACGCCGCCGAACAGGCCGCCGCCCGGGCCCGAGATCGCGTCGACCACGTCGCCCGCCAGCGCGCCGCCGCCCAGCAGGCTGCCGGCGGCGAAGGTCTTGCCGCTCGCCTCGGCGATCGCCTGCCAGTCGACCTTCAGCTCGCGGCCGATGTTGCGGTTCATCTCCGCCATCGTCACCTCGATCATCACCTGGTGGTTCCCGGAGATGTCGATCAGGTTGATGACGTGGGGGTCCTTCTCGCCGGGCTTCTGCTCGCCCTTGAAGAAGGCGGTGGCCACCTGCTCGGCGCGCTCGCGCTCCTCGATGCGGTAGACCGTGCCGCGCAGCACGATCGACTCGCCCGCCATGTCGACGCTGATCTTCTGCGCGCCGAGGGTGCGGCGGAGCTCCGTGAGGATCTGGTTCTGGCCGACGCCGATGTGGAAGTCGACGGCGCTGGCCAGCCCGCCCTCGGCGTTCCAGAGCAGCACGTTGGTGTCGCCGGTCTCCTTGGCGACGATCTGGATGGTGCGGCCGTCCATCACCACGGCGCCGGCGCGCGAGGGATCGCCCACGGCGACCCGGCCCACCTCGAAGTCCGTGGCCAGCACCACCGACTTGCCCTTCTCGAGCTCGACGCGCTCGAGGACGTCGGCGCTGCCCTGGCGGATCGCGACGACCCGCAGGCCGTTCGGGATGCGCTGCTCGAAGCGGGGCGCCGCCTCGACCGGCGGGCGCGCGCCCGAGAGGTACGCCTGCACCGCGGGCACGGCCGCGATCACCACCAGGGTGGCGGCGGCGCTCATCAGCACCTGGGAGAGGAGCCGGCTGCCGCGCCGGCTCGGGGTCTTGCGCGTGGAGCTTCGCATCGTCTTAGAACCTCACGTCCTGGACGTCGGTGCCCAGCACCACCTGCACGGGGCGGGACTTCGACTCGTCCTTGGGGTTTCGCATCGCGAGCTTGAGCTTGCCGGCGTGCTCGGCGGCGGTGAGCGCCTCCGCCTGGCGCGGGCTCACCTCGAGGGTCACGACGCGCGCCTGCTGCGGCGTGCCGTCGCCCTGGGTGGTGCGCACGTCGACCGCGAGCACGCGCACGTTCTGGAGGATGGCCGCGGCGGTGGGCGCCGGGCCGGCCCCGTTGCCCGAGGCCAGCACGTCGACCCGCGAGCCGGGCTGCACGAACCCGGCCACGCCGACGAACTCGTCGACCTGGATGGAGACGGCCCGCGAGGTCTCGCCGATCAGCGCGCCGAGGCCCGACTCGGAGCCCTCGGGCAGCAGCGAGGACTCGAGGATCGGCTCGCCGGGCACCACCGAGCGCGCCAGCACGCGGCCGGCGAGGGCGCCCGGATCGCTGAAGGCGCCCTGGGGCAGCGCCTCTTCGGCCGGCCAGGTCACGAGCTTCGGCAGCGCGAGCTCGGTGGTCTGGCCGAGGGCGGCGGCCTGGGAGGCCACTACCACCGGCATCCCGGTCGGGACCTGGTCGGCGGCCTGGCGGGCGGCGAAGGCCGTGGCCAGGCCCGACATGCCGGCGAGGCCGAGCAGGACGAGAGTGCGTCGGTTCAGCATCGGATCGCTCCTTGGTGCCTAGAAGCCGTTTTCGTTCATCGCGGTGGCGGCGGCCGTGAACTCGATGGGCGGGAAGGCCACCACGCCGAGGAAGCCGGAGAGCAGCTTGTGCTGGCTCTTCACGTGGATCTGGATCTCGACGTGCCCGGGCTTGCAGAGGTCGACCGGGCCGGGCTCCGAGTGGAAGAACTTCGGCGGGTCGAAGGCCTTGACCGCGTTGTTGTTGAGGATGCCTTCCGCGACCTTGCTGCCCCGATCCGCCTTGGCGGCGTGGGTGCAGGGCACCTGGGCGAGCGTCGCCGCGCGCACGCCGGCGCGCGCCGCGTTCATCGACGCCAGGTAGTCGTGGAAGACCAGCGAGAAGTCGGCGAGGCCGAAGAGCAGGAGCAGGAGCACCGGCAGCACGAAGATCATCTCGACCATGCTCGTGCCGCGCACCCGCCGCGTCCGCGCGGAGGCTTCGCCGTGAATTCGAGTCAGAGCGTCCATGTCGAACCCCATACCTGGTGTGCGGCCACGCCCAGCGCGAGGGCGAAGCCGAAGGGAAGGCCGGAAGCGGCGGGGGAGTCCGCCGCGGGGGCCACGTAGCAGGGCCGGCGCGAGAGCAGGCTGAAGGCGAAGGAACGGCCCCAGCGCCGCAGCAGGTCGGCGAGGCCGCCCTGCGTGGCGAGCACGAAGAGGGCGATGCCGCCCGCGAACATCGTGCTCCAGGTGAGCACGCTCGCGAGCTGCTCCGCCCCGAAGAAGGCGCCGAGGGCCATCGCGGCCTTCACGTCGCCGGCGCCGAGCCAGCGCAGCGCGAAGGGCGCCACCAGGACGGCGAGGCCGGCGGCCGCTCCCGCGAGCGCGGTGAGCAGGCCGCCGATCCCCGCCGTCCAGCCGGCGTGGAGGAGAGCCGCGCCGAGCCCGAACCCCGTCAGGCGGTTCGGGAGTCGCCGCGCGCGGACGTCCTCTTCCACGCCCGCCATCAGGAGGCCCACGACGCCCGCCCCCGCCCAGGACGCGAACGCCCCGGTCGAGAACAGCAGCGCACCCGCAAGGACGGCGGCGCCCGTCGAGATCATGCGGTCGTGGGTTGCGATGGCGGTCATGGCGATGGCTTCCTCGTCTCGCTTCAGCCGGCTCAGTTCATCGCCGCCTTGGCGTCGCCCGTCTTCTTCTCGAGCTCGCCCATCACCGCGCTCACGTTCTTGCCGATGTTCCCCCAGGCGGTCACGGCCGCGATCACGACGAGGCCCGCGACGAGGGCCCACTCCACCATCTCCATCCCGTCCTCTTCCTTGATGAACCGCACGATCAGGTTGCGCATCTCTTTCTCCTTGGGAGCCTCTCGGGCTCCGTTGCTTCGTTGGTGCCCATCATCGCGTGGCCCGCAGCCCGCCACTGTGAACGCATTCACCCGCCGGGGGGCCCTCGCAGGGTCCCGCGGCGGATTTCCGAGCCGAACCAGTGAAGGGCTTCACACGAGCGCGCCCTGGATGTGGCGCGCTTCACCATCCGGGTCCGCCGGAAGGGCGCCGGAAGGGGACGGAGTCAACTAATCAACTAACTCTCCCCCAGGGTGCAGGACATGTACCCCGGGGTGGAGTTAGTTGATTAGTTGACTCCGTCCCCGGGTCCGCCGGGTCCGCGGAGGGCGGCCTCGAGGAGCGACAGGGCGCTCCGGTACTCGCGCTCGGCCTCTGCGTAGCGGCCCTCGACGAGCAGGCGCTCGGCGAAGTCGTAGACGCGGCTGGCGGTGCGCAGGCCCGTGGCGCGGCGTTCGCGGGCCTCGCGCTCGCGGGCTTCGTAGGCGAGCTTGGCGGCGAGGGCCGGTTGCATGGCGGGCAGCTCGGCGAAGGCGTCGCGCGCTTCGTCGAAGCTCTTCACCGCTGCGAACAGCGCGCCCGCGCGCTGCTCGCGCTCGCCGCGGGCCAGCGCGCGCTCGCCCGCTTCGATCCGAACTCGAGCCATGCGGTGTTCGGCCGGCTTCGCGAGGGCGCGCCCGCGGGCCTCGAGCGCCCGCTCGTGCAGCTTGCGGACGCCGTCGGCGAGCTTCGGGTCGAGGGCCTTCTCGAGCTGACCCTGGGCGGCCTCGATCGCGGGGATCGCCGCCAGGTGCGCGAGCTGCGCGCGGGCGCGCTCGCACGCCGAGGCCCCGGCGGGCGTCTCGCGCAGGCCGGCGATGCGCTTCGACACGTCGGCGAAGCGATCCGGCACGAGGCGCGACGCGCGCAGCGCCTCGGGTAGCTCGCCCTCGAAGCCGGCGCTGCGCGCCTCGAGCGCCGCGGTGCGCGCCAGCACGCGCGCCTGGAGCTCGAGGACGAGGCGCCCGCACACGTCCTCGAAGCGCAGCAGCGCCCGTTCGGCCCGCGCCACGGCGGCCTCGTCGAGGCCGTCGGACTGGTAGGCGCGCGCGGCGTCCAGCTCGAAGCGCGCGCCGCGCTCGGCGACGCGCAGCTCGATGTCGAGCTGCGAGTCGTCGATGCGCGCCTCGCCGAGCAGCTTCGCGACCTCGCCCTGCAGCTCCGACCCGCGCTCCAGCAGCGCCGCGGCGCGGCCCGGCGCCGTCCAGGTGCGCACCGCCAGCCAGCCGGCCGCGATCGCCAGCCCGAGCGCCAGAGCGCCCAGCGCGAGTCGCCCCCTCCGGCTGTGCAGCGGCCGCAGCCAGCGCGGGGCCGCGTCCGCGCGAGGGCTGCGCCCCTCCGCCTCGTCGAGGGCCGCCGCGAAGGCCTCGCGCATCTCGGCCGCGTCGGCGAAGCGGTCGCCCGCCGCGAGACGGCAGGCCTTGCGAACGAAGCGCTGGAGGGGCGCCGGCACCGTGTCGGGAAGCGGCAGCTCCAGCTCCTGGCCGCGGTAGAGCCGCGTGCCCAGGTACATCAGGATCTCGGCGCCGCTGCGGCCGTCGGCCTCGGTGCCGTGGTACGGCGTCCGCCCCGCGAGGGCCTCGAAGATCACCAGCCCGAGGCTGAACACATCGGTCGCCGGCCCGATCTCCTCGCGGCGGCCGCGCGCCTGCTCGGGTGACATGTAGAGCGCGCTCCCGAGCGCCACCCCCGTCTGCGTGCGTTCCGCGGCGGCGTCCTCGCTGCCGCCGATCATGATGCCGAGATCCGCGAGCCAGGCGTTCCCCTGGCTCGACACCAGGATGTTCGAGGGCTTGATGTCGCGATGGACGAAGCCGGCGGCGTGCACCGCGCAGAGCGCGTCGAGCACCGGCACGAACACGGCGCGCAGCTCGGGGAGGCTGAGGGTGGCGCCGCCGGCGAGCCGGCCCGCCAGGCTCTGCCCGTCGACGAAGGCCATCGTGTAGTAGAACCAGCCGGTCGCCTCGTCGCGCCCGAAGTCGAAGGGGGTGACGAGGTTCGGATGGGAGAGCGCGGCGAGGGCCTGGGCCTCGCGGCGGAAGCGCTCGAAGGAGCCGGCGGGGCCGGAGTGGGGCTTCAGCGCCTTCAGCGCCCGGCGCACCCCGAACTTCGGGTCGTCGACCTCGAAGATCCAGGCCTGGCCGCCCTCGGCGTGGAGGCGCCGGACCGGATACGGACCGACCTGGCGGACTTGCCTCGGGTCCACGGGCCTCCCCCGCTGCGGAGCGCCCCTCAGGGCGGCCGCCCCGCCTCACGACTCGAAGAGCACCTCGACCTCGCCGAGCCGGATCCGATCGCCGGAGCGCAGCGGCGCGGAGCGGATGGGCGCGCCGTTCACGCGCGTGCCGTTCGTCGAGTCGAGGTCGACGATCACCCACTGGTCCCCTTCGCTGCGGATCTCGGCGTGCGTGCGCGACACCGAGGGCGCCGGGATCGCGACGTCGTTCTCGGGCAGCGCGCCGATGCGCGTGCGGCCGGCGCGCAGCGCCAGCTCGCGGCCTTCCAGGGGCCCGCCCAGGAAGCGGAGCTTCGCTCCGGCGGCGGCGCCGCCGCGTCCGCGCCGCGAGACGACGAGCGCCACCGCCAGCAGCACCGCCGCCGCGAGCAGTACCGGGAGCTGCCAGGGCGTCTGCATCGTCACGGAGGGTACCTGCTGCACCGCGGGGTAGGCGGCGCTGCGCGCGTCGCCGTGCCCCTCCACCTCGATCGCGACCTGGTGCGGGGCCCCGTCGAGGTTCGCCGCGAAGCGCAGCACGAAGCTGCCGCGCATCTGGCGCAGCACGTCGTCGTAGAACTCCGCCGCCTCGACCTCGCGCGCGGAGTCGGCGCTGCTCGCCGCCGCGAGCCGGCGCAGCGCGTCGAGGCCTTCGGCCCCGCGGCCGTCGTAGCCGATCGTGAAGATGGGGAGGCGCGGCTCGGCGGGGCCGCCCGCCGCGAGCGCCAGGATCTCGTCGAGAGAATGCTTGCTGCCGCCGTCGCGGCCATCGGAGAACACCACCGCGAAGCCCCGGCGCGGCCGCGACGGCGAGCGCCGCAGCAGCTCCGCCGCCTGGTGGATGCCGTCGAACACCACCGTCGACATCGCCGCGCGGTCCGGCTCGAGGCCCTGCACCTTCGCGCGCACCTCCTCGAGGGGTGCGTCGAAGCCGGCCAGCACCTCGGCGGTCCCCGAGAAGCCCACCAGCGCGGCCCGGTCCGGCGGCGCCAGCTTGGCCAGGAACGCGGCGGCCTGCTCGCGCGCCCGCTCGAAGGGCCCGCCGAGCATGGTGCGGCTGCGGTCGAGGGCGATCACCACGGCGATCCCGAGGCCCGCTTCCTCCACCCGGCGCAGCGAGAGGATCGAGTTCGGGGGCAGCTCCGCGCCGTCCTGCTTCAGCTTCACGTCCACCGGGCGCAGGTGCTCGACCGGCAGCCGATAGCGCGTGAGGGCGCGGAAGTAGACGTCGACCACGGGCTCGCCGCCGGGGCCGGGGTGCACGTCGTCGACGAGCACGTGCTCCACGGCCGAGAGCTCGAAGGGCGCGGGGGCGGGCTCCTGCGCCCGGGCGACCGACACGACCGCGAGACAGGCGGAGCAGAGCGCGGCGAGCCGCAGCGGAGCCGTCACGCGCCCACGATAGAGCGGAAGCGGAACGTCGTCATTCCGAGCTGGATGGCGTCGCCGTCGCGCAGCAGCGAGCCGGCGACCGGCTCGAAGTTCACCCGCACCTCGGGTTCGGCGATGCGCTCGAGCCGGAAGAAGCCCGAGCGGTACTCGATGCAGACGTGCTGCGGCGCGACGCGCTCGCTGGGCAGGCAGATCTCGCAGGTGTGCTCGCGGCCGATGCGGTTCACGCCCTCGAAGAGCGGGAAGGCGCGGCCCTCGAACTCCCCCTCGACGGCCACGACGACGCCGACCACCCGGGGACGCCCGGCGCGGACCGCGCCTTCCACCCGGGTGGGCGCGAGGCCGGGGGCGAGCGGCCCGCGCGCCGCATCCGCAAGGCCCGGCACGGCCTCGGTCAGGGAGCCCGGCGCGGGCGCCTCGGACGAGCCGTAGGATTCGGGGTCGACCATGATGGTGGCGCCGCCGGTGCCGCGATCCACCAGGTAGGTCGCAGTGTCCGCGCCCCGGCTTTCCGAGGCTCCTTCGACGTCCTCGCCGCCGCGCCCCGTGCGGCGGCGCCACCACGCGCGCAGACCCATCCGGCCAGTATGGCACGCCGGCGGGCTTCAATACCCCGCGGCGCGCAGGGTCTCCTCGTCGGGCAGTCCCGCCTCGCCCGCAAGGGCGGCTGCGGCGAAGCGCGCGACGTAGGCCGCCGTCTCTGCGGGGAGGAGCCCCCGCTCCACCAGCCGCCAGTAGGAGCGGTCGTGGAACGGGTCGTCGAGCTGCTTCAGCCGGCCGCGCACGCGCTCCTGGCCGAAGTTGTAGCCGGCGAGGGCGAGCAGCAGAGCGTCGGAGCCGAACTCGAAGACCAGGTGCTGGAGGTACTGCGCCGCGGCCTGGGTCGAGCGCTCGGGATCCTGGCGCTCGTCTACCCCGTCCCCCACGCGCAGCCCGTAGTCGTTGGCCGTCCGCGGCATGAACTGCCAGAGGCCGACGGCGCCGGCGTGGCTGCGCGCCTCGGTGCGGTAGCCGCTCTCGATGGCGGCGATGTAGTGGAGCAGCGGCGGCATGCGCTTGCGCTCGAGCTCGCTGCGCATCATCTCCCGGTAGCGCTCGCCCCGGCGCAGGGTGCGCGAGAGGAAGGCGTGCTCGCGGCGCAGCGTGTCGCCCACCTGGCGCACGAACTCGTCCGGAACGTCCGAGCCCGACTGGTGGAGCTGCGCGAGCAGCCAGCCGATGCCCGCGCGCAGGCAGGCGTCGAAGGCCGCGACCTCCCCGCCGTCGAGCCGGCAGGGCGGCTCGCCCGATGCCGCCAGCGGCGCCGCGGCGCGCGCCTCGAGCTCGTGGAAGATGGCGCGCAGGTCGATAGGCGGCACGCGGCGCGCCTCGAGCCGGCGCAGCCCTTCGTCGAAGACGCTGCCGCGCTCTACGTCGTCGAGCAGCCCCTGGCGGTAGAGGATCCCGATCGCCGACTTGAGGTGCGCCTTCGCCGCCGCCGGATCGTGCTCGCGGGCGAGCAGCCCCGCCTCCACCTGCGCGAGCGCGGGCGCGAACACCTGGCGCTCGAGCTCGCGCTGGTGGTAGCCCCACCAGCTCGCAGCCGCGGCGAGCGCCGCCACCAACAGCCCAGCGATCGAAATGGCCAGCACGCGCGGGTGGATCTCGCGCGTGCGCTCGTAGCGGAACGTCGCGGCCGCGGCGAAGCCGATCAGGTCGCCCGAGCGCAGCGGCGCGCGGCCGCGCACCGGCTCGCCGTTCAGCGTGGTGCCGTTCGGCGAGCCGAGGTCCACCAGCGCGTGGCCCGCCCCGTCGACCTCGATGCGCGCGTGCTGGCGCGAGACGCTCGGCGCGTCGAGCACGAGATCCAGCGTGGGGTCTCGGCCGATGCGGAAGGGCTCGCTTCCGAGGCGGATGCGCTCCGCTGCGTCGTCGCTCCCGAGCTGGACGAGCCGGGCGCCCATGGCTCAGCGGGTGTCCGCGGGGACCTCGATCTCCGCAACGGTCTCCGCCGTGATCGTCCCGGAGAGCGCTCCCTCGACGCGCGCCCGCGCGCCCTCCTCGAACACCTCGACCACCACGACGCGCCCGAGGGTGCGACTGCCTTCGACGAGGCGCCCGCGCTGGCCGGGGGCGAGCGCGTCCGCGCGCCCGCCGTCGATCAGGACGCTCGTCCCCGCAGCGCCGCGGTCGACCTCGAGCACCGTCCAGCGCCGGCTCTTCGTCGCCGGCGGGGGAGCGGTGCGAAGCTGGGCCTCGAAGCCGAGCCGGTAGGCCTCGCGCTCGCCGCCGGTGGGAAGTCGAACCGACGCCAGGTAGGCCTTCGGCTCCCGCACGTCGAGCGAGACCGTCGCGATCGGCGTCTCCGCAGTGGTGGTCGCGCGGCCGAGCTCGGCGCCCGCTTCGTCGGTCACGGCGAGCTCGAAGGGCGGCGTCGTCGCGGGGGGCTTCGCCCCCTCGGCCACGTGCATCGCGACCAGCACCCGGAGCGTTCCCGGCCCGGTCGGGCGGAAGCGGAACCAGTCGACGCAGTCGGGGCCGGTCTCGTCCTCGCACTGGAGGGCGTCGAGGTGCGGGGCGCTGAGCGCGAGGCTCCGCGCGGTCTCGGGCGTGGCGTCGGTGTCGGGCGGCGGGGGCGGCTTCGAGGCGCACGCGGCGAGCAGCGCCGCGAGGGCTCCGGCGGCGAGGGCCGCGGCGCGCAGGCGCATCGTTCCTTTCCAGGGTCCGGGCTCCGGTCCGGTCGTCTCCGAGGACAGCTGGGCGCGCACGGCGCGGAGCGTCGGCCATGCCCGCGATGGGCGCCAGGGGTAGACTCGCCGCATGCGATGCGGGATGGGAATCGCTGCCGCCCTGGCGCTGGGCGCCGCGCTGGCGGCCGGAGCGGCCACCGAAGGCGACGCGCCGCCGGCAACGGGCGCCGCGCCCGAGGTCGGAGGCTTCCGGCTCGAGAAGCTGCGCGTCCCCGCCGAGCACGTGCTCTCCGGCGGCCCGAAGCGGGACGAGATCCAGAGCGTCGACGCTCCGCGCTTCGCCAGCCTGGAAGAGGCCACCTGGGTGCTGGCCGAGAACCCCGTGATCGGGCTCGCGCTGGGCGGCGAAGCGCGCGTCTATCCTGTGCACCTGATCGAGCGCCACCAGATCGTGAACGACGTGGTCGGCGGCACGCCGGTTGCGGTCACCTACGACCCGCTGGCCGGCACGCCCGTCGCCTACGAGCGCAAGGCGGCCGGCCGCACGCTCTCCTTCGGCGTGGCGGGCCTGCTCTACAACGCCAACTTCCTGATGTACGACCGCGAGACCGAGAGCCTCTGGTCGCAGCTCCGCGGCGACGCCGTCGCCGGCGCGCTGTCGGGCCAGCGGCTGCGCCGCATCCCCGCGCGCCAGGAGACCCTCGCGGCGTGGCTGGAGCGCCATCCCGACTCGCGCGTGCTGGCGCCGCCCTCGGAGAGCATCGACTACCGCTACAGCCCCTTCACGAGCTACTGGGTGAGCGACCGCGTGCCGAGCCGCGTGGACGCGACGGACGAGCGCTTCCACGCCAAGGAGGTGGTGCTCGGCGTGGTGCGCGACGGGAAGGCGCGCGCCTACCTGGGCTCGCTGGTGACGGCCGCGGGCGGCGAGCTCGACGACGAGTTCCAGGGCCGCAAGATCCACGTCGCCTACTCGAGCCGGGACGGCGTGTTCCGCTACGAGGCGCCGGCCGACGTCGAGGTGACCGAGGCCTACTGGTTCGCCTGGAAGGCCTTCCATCCCGACACCGAGGTGTGGCGCGACCCGGGGCCCGTGACGCGCTGACTACGAGTCGCACAGCCGGGCGGCGCTGCGCGGGTCTCGCAGCCAGGCGGCGAGGTCGACGGCGATCGCCTCCGTCACCTTGCGGAGCTGCCCGCAGGTGCCGCCGAAGGGCGCCGCCGTCGTCCGCTTGGCCCGCGCGGTTCCGACCAGCCGGCCGCCGTCGCGCAGCTCCGCGGCCACCACCATCCACTTCGGGCCCGAGAAGGGCCCGCCGCCGGGGGCGTGCACCTCCTCGACCGTCAGCGTCAGCACCCGTCCGCCCCTCGGCTGGCCCTGGACCAGCTGGACGTCCGAGCTGGCCGCGGCGACGAGCTCGGGCAGCAGGGTCTGGAGGCCGCACTGCTGGCGCACGGCATCGGTCACGTCGGAGGCCCCGGTGAGCGCCACCTGGTCGGCGAGGTGGATGGGCTCCGCGCGGCCCGGTGCGGCCGCGGCGAGGAGCAGCGCGGCTCCCAGCCAGGCGGCGGGTCCGAAGGCGGCAACGCAAAGGCTCCGGCGAGTGGCTCGTCTCATGCTCTGACGTCTAACGCGCGGCCCCGCCCGGGGCAAGGTCGTCACCCAGCAGCTCGGCGGCGCCGAAGCATTCGGGGCCCAGGCCCTCGCGCTGCGCGCGCCCGAGGGCCTCGAGCACCCGGGCGTTCAGCGGCGCCGCTCCGCCGCTGCGCGCGGCCAGCTCGAGGATGCGCCGGTGGTAGGCCTCCGCCTCGAGGGCGCGGCCCTCGCGGAGCCCGGTCCAGACGTGGTTGTAGAGCGGCGCCCGCCGCGCGCTCCGGCCGCCCGCCAGCGACGCGCGTTGGAAGCGGATCTCGTCGTCGAGGCTGCGGTCGCGCCCGTCGCAGGAGGCGGCCCGGATGCCGGCGGCCGCGAGGGCGTCGCGCGCCTCCTCGAGCAGCCGCGCCTTCAGCTCGACGAAGGCCGCGGAGGTGTGGTCCCCGGGCCTCACCAGGGCGTTCGGGGCGCTCATCAGGTTGACGCAGAGCTTCAGCCACTGGTCCTCGCGGATGCGGGGCGAGCAGGCGGCGTCGAGCCCGGCGGCGGACAGCTCGCGCGCGAGGGCGGCGGCCTCCCGGGCGGTGTCGCAGCCGGGCTCGGCCCCGAGGATCACCCGGGCCGGGCCGTGGAAGCGCACGCGATCGTCGGCGACGCGGGTCGACGTCTGCCGCCAGACCGCCGCGACCACCCGAGGCAGCGAGCGGGCCAGCAGCGCGCCCCCGCTGAGCTCGTTCTGGACCGACACCGCCAGCGCGCCCGGCGCGTGCCGGGCGAGCGCGCGGCCGGCGGCCTCGGTGTCGGGCTCGCGGGTGCAGACGAACACCGCTCCGTCGCCGAGCTGTGTCAGCGCGAGCGCGAGATCGTCGGTCGCCTCCACCGGCAGGCGGCGCTCGCCGCCGGCGATCGGATCCTCCGCGACGAGGCCCGCACGCAGCGCCGCCGCCGCGGCGGGACGCCGCACCGCGAGCGTCACCCGGCGCCCGGCCGCGGCGAGCTGCGCCGCGAGGGCGAGCCCGACCGAGCCCGCTCCGAGCACCAGGAACATCAATGCGCGGCGGCGACCTGGAGGGCGGCCGGAGCGTCCCGCCGCTCGGGCCGCGCGGCCTCGCACCAGTCGCGCAGCGCCATCAGCTCCGTCGCGGCGAGCTCCGTCGCCAGGCGCCGCACGGCGAAGCGGTCGAGGGTGCCGCCCACCAGCGGCAGCTCGTTCTCCACCTGGATCTGCAGGCTCACGCGGGTGCGCGGCGGCTCGCCGCCGAGCGGCGCCAGCGTGAACGCGGCCTCGTAGTGGAAGAGTCCGAGGCGGATGCGCGCGTGCAGCCGCTCGCCGGCCACGACCTCGAGCGGCGTCTCGTGGAGCAGCAGCGGCAGCTCGCGCACGCGGCAGCGCCAGCGCACGGTCGCGCCCGCGTGCGGGTAGCCGTCGCTGCCCTCCAGCGGAGCAACGAGTCCGGGGCGCCAGCGCACGGCCTCGGCCGGCTCGGCGAGCGCGCTCCACACGCGCGCCCGGGAGGCGGCCACCGCCGCGGACATCCCGACCGTGATCAAGGGAGTCCCACCACCCGCGGCCATCTTGGCGCGACACCGCGCCGGATCGCAATAGGGAATTCGCCTAGTTCCCGCACCGGGAGAGGCGCGCGAGGGCTTCCTCCACGTCTCCGGCCGCGACGTCGAGGTGTGTCACCGCCCGCAGGCGCGTCCCGCTCGGCGGGTTGAAACGCACCTCCCGCTCCCAGGCCGCCCGCCAGAATGCGAGCGCCTGCTCGGCGTGGAACATCACGATGTTGGTCTGCGGGACGCCCTCCACCCGCAGGCCGAGCGCCGCCAGGCCCTCCGCCAGGCGCCGGGCGTTCGCGTGGTCCTCGCGCAGCCGCGTGCGCTGGTGCTCGAGGGCGTGGAGGCCGGCCGCCGCCAGCATGCCCGCCTGGCGCATGCCGCCCCCCAGCATCTTGCGCACGCGCCGCAGCGGCTCGCGCACGGCCGCGGCGCAGGCCACCAACGAGCCGACCGGCGCGCCGAGGCCCTTGGAGAGGCAGACCGACACGGTGTCGAAGGGCGCGGCCCAGGCGGCCGCCGGCACCCCGCTGGCCTCGACGGCGTTCCAGAGCCGCGCGCCGTCCAGGTGGAGCTGGAGCCCGCGCTCGCGCGCGAGGGCCGCTAGGGCCTGGATGTCGTCCATCGGGAACACGGTTCCGCCGGCGTCGTTGTGGGTGTTCTCGACGGCGACGACGCGCACGGGGGCGAAGTGTTGGTCCGGAGGCGGGAGCACGGCGCTCACGTCGTCCGCACCGAAGCGCCCGCCGCCCCCGAGCACCTGGATCTGGAGGCCGGCGAGGGCTGCGGCGGCGCCGGCCTCGTAGCGGAGGATGTGGCAGTCCTTGGCGGCGAGCACGACGTCGCCGGGGCGCGTCAGCACGTGGAGCGCGGCCTGATTCGCCATCGTGCCCGAGGGAAAGAACAGCGCGGCCGGCTTGCCGAGGATCTCCGCCACGCGCGCCTCGAGGCGCGCGACGCTCGGGTCCTCGCCGTAGACGTCGTCGCCGAGCTCGGCGCCCGCCATCGCCTCGCGCATGGCCGGCGTCGGCAACGTGACCGTGTCGCTGCGCAGGTCGATCCGCTTCACGGGGCGGAGCGTAGCGGGCGGGCGACCCGGATCAGACGGGCAGGGCCTTCTTGCCCGTGTACTCGCAGAAGGCGCCGGGCACCACCACCTGGAAGCGGGGGTTCTGGAAGCCCGCCTCCTTCATCGCCGCCAGGATCGTCTCGGGCGGCACGCACTGCTCGACGGTGTCCCAGTAGTAGTCCATCAGCTCCTTGGCCCTGCGGTCGCGGGTGGAGACGAGGGTCATCCCGGGGATCACCTTCTGCCACACGAAGCGCGTGAGCTTGTGGCCGAGCTCGGACTTCGGCAGGTGCCCCTCCAGGATCCAGACCGTTCCGCCCGGCTTCAGGACGCGCAGGTACTCGCGGAAGGTCGCCACCAGGTCCGAGACGTGGCGCAGCGCGATGCCCATCGTCACGAAGTCGAACTTGTCGTCGGCGAAGGGCAGCCGCTCCGCGACGCCCTGCGTCAGCGGCCCCGAGAAGTTGAGCCGCGCCTGTCCCATCATGCCCCGGCTCGGGTCGACGCCGAACACCTTCCCGGTCGGCCCGACTAGCTTCGTCGCGCCGCGCGCGACCGCCGCGGTGCCGATCGCGACGTCCAGCACCCGCATGCCCGGCTTCAGGCCCGCGCGCTTCAGCGAGAAGCGCCGGTACCAGAGGCCGCCGTTCAGGAACAGGCCCTCGATGGTGTTGTAGTACTTGGCGGTCTCGTTGAAGAGCTCGTTGACGTAGGGGACGCGCTGCTCGTCCTTCTCGTAGTAGCCGCGCAGGTGGCCGTGGGGGGGGACGGGCTCGCCGCGCTGGGGGTCGGGCTGGGTGTTCACGGGGCTCCTTTCCTGGACCGAGGAGGGTGACGGTCGGCGGCCCGTAGATCAAGTCGGCCCGCGGCTGAGGCGGTGGGCGGCCTCCCAGTCGCGCCCGTCGAAGCGCCGGACCTCGACGGAGTCCAGCGGGGCGCCCTCCACGCAGCGCAGGTTCACGTCGATCTTGTCCGGATCGGAGCGGGGCTCGTAGAAGGAGGCGACGCCGCAGCGGCGGCAGAAGTGGTGGGCCGCGGCGCCGGTGCCGAACCGGTAGGTCGCCAGCCGATCGGCGGGCGTCAGCAGCCGAAAGCGCTCGCGCGGCACGTACCAGTGCAGGTAGGCCTTCATCGTGCAGATCGAGCAGTTGCAGAGCTCGGCCCACTCGATGGCGCCGTCCGCCTCGAAGCGCACGTCGCCGCAGTGGCAGCCGCCGCGCCAGGTCGTCACGCCGGACAGTGTCGCTCCAGGAAGGCGCCGATCTCGGCCAGGCACTCCCCGGGGCGCTCCATCTGCACGTGGTGGCCGGCGCCCGGCACCTCCACCAGCCGCGCGCCGGCGATCGCGCGCTGCAGCTCGCGCGCGCCCGCGTGGGTCAGCAGCGGGCTCTTCTCGCCGCGCAGGATCAAGGTCGGCGCGCGCACGGCGCCGAGGGCGGGGCGGTCGCGGTCCGGCACCGAGAACCAGCGCGCGTCGAACTTGAAGCTGAAGCGCCCGTCGGGCTCCGCGCGCACCGATTGCTCGGCGATCGCGGCGCGCAAGGGCTCGTCGACGTCGGCGGGCCCCGGCAGGAACTGGAAGCGGCGCAGCGCCTCCTCGCGGCTCGCGTAGGTGGGGCGCAGCGAGAGCGCCAGGCGCGTGGCGCGCCGGCGCGTCGCGGAGACGCCGCGCGCCGGGTCGATCAACACGAGGGCGCAGGGCGCGCCCCCGGACGCCGCGTGCCCGAGCGCCACGTGCGCGCCGAGCGAGTGGCCGACCAGCGCCGCGCAGGGCGCCGCGAGGCGCTCGAGCAGCGCCTCGAGATCGTCGCGGAAGGCGCCGGGAACCAGCTCCTCGGGGAAGTCCGAGTCGCCGTGGCCGCGGAAGTCGAGGGCCGCCACGTGGAAGCGCTCGGCCAGCGCCGGCGCCAGGTGGTCCCACCAATGGGCGTTGGCGCCGGCCCCGTGCAGCAACACCACCGCGGGGCGGGACGGCTCGCCGCGCAGCACGACGGAGAGGTACACGCCGCGCAGGCGCGGCAGCGTGAAGCGTTCGGTGCGAGCCTCCAAGCGAAGCGATCCTACGGGAGCCGGGGGGCCGCGCAAGGCGAGCCCTGCGATCGGGGTCTGGCCGACATGGCCCAGACACCCGAGCTCCTTTTCATCATTACGACGCGTCGACCTTCTCCGAGAAGATCCGCCTGACCTTCGGTCGCAAGCGGCTTCGCTGGCGCTCGGTGATCCAGCCGAACATGACGCCGAAGCGCAGCTGGTGCGCCGCTCTTCGCGTCCCAGCTCCGCTCCCACGCCCCGCTGCTCGAGGCGCAGCTCGCCGACGGGCGGACCTTCCTCCTGGGCGGCGAGCCCTCCCTGGCCGACTGCGCGAGCGACCATCCCGTCTGGTTCCTGCGCTCGGTGCCGCCCGCGCTGGTCGGCTCGGGCGTCCAGGAGGTGGCGTGCGCCGCTCCGCGCCCGAGGTCGGCGACGTGGTGGTGCACTTCCCGCGCGCCGGATTTAGCGTCCAAACCGCTTGGAAACCCAAAATAAGCGGCTTTTTCCTTTGACTCCTCGGATCCGTGCCCTAAATTCGGCCTCGTTCGCTTCGAACTCGCTCCTCGTTTTTTGAGGAGGAAAGGAAATCCATGGCAGCTCGCAAGAAGAAGGCGGCCGGCGGCAAGGGCGCCGAGCTCATCATCTCCAAGTCGCGCACCAAGGCGGCGACGAAGCGCTGCAACGTGAGCGGTGACTTCTACGGCGCGTTCGACAAGGCCGCACGCGAACTCCTCAAGGGAGCCGAGGAGCGCGCTCTCGCCAACAAGCGGAAGACGCTGCGACCGCAGGACCTCTAGTCCCGCGGCTCCAGGAGATCGGGCCCGCGAGGCTTCTCGCCTCGCGGGCCCTCTCTATTCGGGCTCCGCGTCCGCTGCGTCGCCCGGCGCGGGCTCCGGCCGCACGGCTCCCGGATCGAGGGTGAAGCCGACGCGGAACAGGCGCTCGAGCGACGTCCGCCGCAGCACGTCGATCGCCGCCGCGCCGTGCATCGCGACCAGGTGGTCGAGGCCGCGGCTCACCGTCGCCGCCGCCTTCTCGAGGGCGACCGGGATCGAGTCGGCGTCGCCGAGCGGCAGCTTGTCGGCCACGGCGATCCGGTTGGCGAGGCTGAGCAGCGCGACCAGGAACGGCCTGCGCTCGTCCTCGCCGAGCGCCGCCAGCGCGCGCAGCAGCGAGTGGCTCGACGCCGACGAGACCGGCAGGCGCGGCATCCAGACCGGCAGCCGCCATTCGGCGCCCTCGCTCTCCACCGGCCGCTCGGGAAGCTCGTCGAGGGAGCGGGCGGGCAGGATCGCGTAGAGCGCCTGCGCCTCGTCCAGCTCCGGGAAGCCGAGGTCGAGCAGCCGGCCCGCGCGCCAGCGCAGCGCCCACTCCTCCGTCTCGGCGTCGAGCTCCCAGGCGACGCCCTGCAGCATCCGGAAGTAGGTCCAGTACTCCTCGCGGAACAGCACGTCGAGCAGCGCGCGCACCTCGGCCAGGTCGTCGCCCTCGCGCCGCGCGCGGAAGTAGAACTGGCCGTCGAGGCTCTGGGCGCCCGCCGGCGGCTCGAAGTCGCCCTCGGAGTCGCTCGGCTTGAGCCACACCTCGAGGCGCTCCTTCAGCCACAGCACGATCAGCTCCGGGTCGAGGGCGCGGGCGCCGCGCAGCAGCGCGGCCTCGCCGGCGTCGGCCAGCACCGCGAGCCAGGTGCCGAGGCGGGCGCGGTCCGGCACCAGCTCCGAAGCGGACCAGGCGTCGAGGTCGACGCACGCCACGAGCTGCTCCGGCGTGGCGTGGGCGAGCAGCCAGCCCGCGTCCGCCAGGCCGATCGCCTTGGCGGTGAAGCAGAGCTCCGCCTCGGGCAGCGCGGGCACCACGGCCTCGGGGACGGGCAGCAGCGCCAGCAGCTCGGCGCGGGCGGGGAGGGGCGTTTCGCAGACGAGCGCCACCTGCTCGTCGACGGAGAGGCCGGCGAGCTCCCGGCGCGCGGCGTTGCGGTCCTGCCGGGCGAGCGCGAGGATCCGGCGCGGCGGTGACGCCGGAACCGGCGAATCGGACATCGCGCGGAGCGTAGCGCGCGCAGCGCGACCGGAGAGCACCTTGCATCGCATCTGGGCCTTCGTGGCGGGTCTCCCCGTCGGTGTCCTCGGCGCGCTCGCGGCCGCCGGTGGCTCCTGGGTGCCGCTCGAGATCGGCGCCGCAGCGGGCGGCCTGCTGCTGCTCCTCGCCGTCACCCTCGCCGGCCGCTTCGCCGGCCCGGAGACGGAGCGCGCCCACTTCGCGCGCGCGGCGAGCGTCGGCCTCGCGGCGCTGCCGGCGGCGGCCGCGTCCTGGCTCGGGCTGCTGCCTGGCGCGGTGTGGTCGTTCGGCGCCGTGGTGGTCGCGCTCGGACTCGCCTTCGCCTGGTCTCTGCGCGCCAGCGGCCCGGGGGGCGGCGTGCTCCGCCAGCTCGCGACCGCCGGCGCGGTGCTGCTGCTCGGCAGCGCGGCGTCGCTCGCCGCGGCCGGCCTGCTCGCGGCCTTCACCACCTCCCCGCTCCACGTGCCGACCCAGGAGCAGCGGGCGCAGTACGTCTACGAGGTCGACGCGAGCGTCGCCCTCGGGCCCGAGCCCGGCTGCGCGCTCGCCGTGGCGTCGAGCCAGGAGCTCGCGGCGGGCGCCGCTCCGTCGCTGGCACAGGGCGGCGCCGTCGTCTGGTTCGACGCGCCCGGCCCCGACGGGCGGCGCCAGGTCCACCGCCTCGAGCGCGCGAGCGGCGCGCTGCGCTGCTGGACCTGCGGCGAGCCGGGCAACAACCGACGGCCGCGCCTCACCCCGAACGGCGCGTCGCTGGTCTTCGAGACGGATCGCTACGCCACGCCCTTCGAGCCCACGAACTGGGAGCTCCAGCTGGTCGGGACGCAGGGCGCGGAGCCGAAGGGCTCGCGGCGGCTCACCTACGACCCCGGGCCCGACGCCTTCGGCTCCCTCGATCCCGGCAGCCGGCTGCTGGTGTGGTCGTCGGGCAGCGGCGGCCGCTTTGCGATCGCCACCGCCTCGCTGCGCTCGGGCCACGGCGGCCTGGTGCTCGGCTCGCCGAGCCGACTCGTGGGCGGCGGCGCCGCGTGGGTCGCGCCGCTCGCGTGGTCGCCCGACGCGCGCACGCTGGTGGTGCTGCGCGGCGATCCGCTCGGCCTCCAGCAGGCCTTCGCCGTCGATCCCGCCACCGGCCGCGAGGTCGCGCTCGCGCCCCCCGGCGCCGCGGTCGCCGCGGCGTCGTTCTCGGCGGACGCAACGCGGCTCGCCGTCGCCACCACGCGGCCGGCCGCCGCTTCGGCCGCGGTGCCGGCGTCGCTCGGGTTCGTGGTGGCGCGCCTCGCCGCGCTCGGGGAAGGCGACGGCACGCGCCTGCGCGGCACCGGCGTGCGCATCGGCTCGCCCTGGGAGGGCGAGCTGGCGGAGCTGCCGCTCGGCGACGTCGCGGCCTGGGGCCATCCGACGGGCATCGCCCTCGAGCCGGACGGGCGCGCCCTCGTGCTCGGCCAACGCCGCGCGACGGAGGAGGGCGCCGTGGATCGCCTGCTGCGCGTCGAGCTCGAGTGCCCTCCGCTACCCTGAGGCGCCATGCCGACGATCGAGGGGGTCCGCCAGGCGCTCGCGGCCCACACGCCCGAGGAGCGCGAGGCCGCGATGCGCGCCGCCGTGGCGGTGATCCTGCGCCCCAGCGCCGCGGGCGAGAGCGAGGTGCTGCTGATCGAGCGCGCCCTGAAGGAAGGCGACCCGTGGTCGGGGCACATGGCGTTCCCGGGCGGCCGGCAGGACCCGACGGACCCGACGCCGCGCTACACCGCCGAGCGCGAGACCTTCGAGGAGGTCGGCCTCGATCTGAGCCCGGCGGAGCTGCTCGGTCGCCTCGACGACCTCGAGGGGCGCCAGGGGGGACGCCGGGTCGGGCTCGTGATCTCGGCCTTCGTCTACCACCTGCCGGAGCCGTCGCCGCTCGTCGTGTGCAGCGAGGAGGTGCAGAGCGCCTTCTGGGTGCCGCTGCACCAGCTCGCCGATCCTTCGCGTCACGTGGACTACCGCTTCGCCCACGAGCTCGGCGAGCTCTCGATGCCGGGCATTCGCGTCGGCGAGGCGGATCCGCACGTCGTCTGGGGGCTCACGTACCGCTTCGTGGAGATGTTCCTGTCGCTGCTCGGGCGGCCGCTGCCGATGCGCTGGGATCCGCGGACGGCGATCGGGGACGAGAAGCGGTAGGGGCCGGGTGTCGCCCCTTGTGCGGGGGCTTTACGGAGCGGCGGGCGCTGGGCCCGCGCCCTCATGGCTCGCCGGCGCGCGCGTCTTGCTCCGCGCGCGCGTCGTGCGCCGGCTCCGCTTTACTTCGGTGGGGGGCCCGGCGCCCGCCGCTCCGCGTACCCCTGTGCCGGCGCGCGGAAGGCGATCCCCGGAGCGGAAGGGAAAAATCGGTCGAGGGAGGTTCGATACGCCTTCGGCAGCAAGAGCCCGCTTGCATCGGGACTTC